>TARA_R110001606_G_C15402579_1_pt1 | contig 13541 bp, 15 predicted proteins | sample TARA_R110001606 | Tara Oceans TARA_R110001606 (sample SAMEA4398315) | marine metagenome | biome: Polar Biome; feature: [SRF] surface water layer (ENVO:00010504); material: water (ENVO:00002006), including particulate matter (ENVO:01000060) such as... | depth 5 m | reverse complement strand
TCGGCTCGGTTCGCGGTCAAGGACCGCTCCCACAGCGGCTTCGTTGCTTGGCAGCAGCAAACCTGTCATTCAGCCGCGAGTCAGCATCAGTGCCGGTTGCGCATTTGCCGGGGCGTTTCGCCGAACCAGCGCTGGAAGGTGCGGCTGAAGTTGGAGGGGTCGCGGTAGCCGAGGCGTTCGGCGATGCGTTCCACCGGCAGGGCGGTTTCCAGCAGGTACCAGGCGGCCAGTTCCTGGCGCACGTCGTCGAGCAGTTCCTGGTAGCTGGTGCCTTCGGCTTTCAGTTTGCGGATCAAGGTGCGCGGCGACATGGCGAAGTGGTCGGCGACCCATTCCAGGCCGGGGTAATCGCCGTCGCGGTCGAGCAGGATCACGCCGATGCGCTGGCTGAGCGGGCCGCCGCTCTGGATTTGTTTGAGCTGGTGTTCGCAGTCGCGCACGGCGCTACGGTGCAGGGTCGGGTCGGCGGTCAGGCAGGGGGTGTCGAGCACGCTTTTGGGCAACGTGATGGTGAGGCGCTCGGCACCGAACGTCACCGGGCAGCCGAGCCGTTGCTGGTATTCGCTGGCCCAGGGCGGCGCCGGGAACGGCAGGGTGACGCGGGCGTCGCGCAGGCGCCGCGAGGTGACGGTGTCGACCAGGTGAAAGTAGGTGGCGAGAATCGAGCCCCCGGTGAATTCGCGCATTTCCGCCAGGTCCACCTCTTCACGCAGGGTCAGTTGGCATTCGGTATCGCTCTCTTCGAAGTCGACGCTGACCAGTTGAAAGCGCACGCCGACAAAGCGGCTGACCACGCGCAGCACGGTGCGCAAATCCGGGGCGGAGATCACCGCGTAGCCAAGCGGCCCATGGGCGGACACCGAAGTGGCGCCGCCGATTTCCAGGCCGATCCAGGGCTGGCCGGTGAGGTCCACGGCGCGCCGCACCAACCGCGACATCTGCTCCAGGCTCAGGTAACGGTGCTCGCCGAGCAGCTGCTCCCAGTGCAGACGGGTGCCCTTGAAGATCACCGGGTTTTCAAAGCCTTTCTGGTGCAAATGGGCGCACAACAGCCGGGAATACACCGGATGCACAGCGGGGCGGAGCCGATCGGTAACCTGGACGCTCATGGCGGGCTCTTGTTGTTAGTGGCCCAAGACGTCGGGCCGGTGAAGACGGAATCAGGGCCAGCTTAGCGCCAAAACGGGCTTCCGCGCCTGTCACTTTATGACGATTTATTGCCACCTTTGACGGTGCCGCCGGGCCGGCGCGGGAGACATGCTGTTTCCATCGCCCATAACAGCAAAACAGCGACCGAGGTGTGTATGAGCAAGGCAGGCGTTTTCACTGGCCCCTCCGGGGTCGTTTATCGGGACCGTAAGCGGCGTCTATGGTTTTCTTCGCTGTTCGTGCCCGCCATTGTGTTCGCCGGGCCGGCGCTGTATTTCGCCACCGGCAATGCCCTGACCCTGTGGCTGCCGCTGGCGTTCTACTATCTGACCGTGCCGGTGCTGGACATGCTGATCGGCGAAGACACCAGCAACCCGCCGGAAGAGGTGGTGCCCCAGCTTGAGGACGACCCTTACTACCGCTGGATTCTCTACGCGCTGGTGCCGCTGATCTGGGGCGCCTGGTTCTATGGCGCCTGGTTCGTGGGCACCCAGGATCTGCCCTGGCACGGGGTGCTGGCGATGGTCTATCTGATTGGCGGCACCTGCGGCGTGGGCATCAACCTGGGCCATGAGCTGGGCCATAAGAAAGGCAAGGGCGAGCGCTGGCTGGCCAAGTTCGTGCTGGCGCCGTGCGCCTATGGGCATTTCTTTATTGAACACAACAAGGGCCACCACAAGGACGTGGCCACCCCGGAAGACCCCGCTTCGTCACGGATGGGCGAAAGCATCTGGAAATTCGCCCTGCGCGAGCTGCCGGGCGCCGCCAAGCGTGCCTGGCGCCTGGAGAAAGACCGCCTCAATGGTCAGGGCAAATCGGTGTGGTCCCTGGAAAACGAGATCATCCAGCCGGCGATCATCACCGCCGTGGCCTGGGGCACCGTGCTCGCCGTGTTCGGCATCGGCCTGCTGCCCTATATTCTCGGCACCGCGTTCTGGGGGGCGTTCCAACTGACCTCGGCCAACTACATCGAGCACTATGGCCTGCTGCGCCACAGGCGCGCCAACGGCCGCTACGAGCGCACCCAGCCCTACCACAGCTGGAACAGCAACCACATGTTCTCAAACTGGGCCACCTTCCACCTGCAGCGCCACTCCGATCACCACGCCCACCCGACCCGGCGCTACCAGAGCTTGCGCCATTTCGAGAATCTGCCGGAACTGCCCAACGGTTACTTCGGCATGTTCCTGGTCAGCTATTTTCCGCCTCTGTGGTACCGGATCATGGACAAACGCCTGCTCGAACACGCCGGCAACGACGCCCGCAACATCAACTTCGACCCCGCCAAGCGGGACACGTTGATCCGCAAGTACGGCATTCAATACGGCGACGCGCCGCCGAAGGTCGCAGAGGGATAAGGCCTGCCCTCGCACAACGGTTGAAAGTTGAAGGTTGCGGAGTTGAAGGTGAAAAGTTAAAAGTTGAAACGCGGCAGAACACCTGGCTGGCGGCACGGCCGTGCCCGCGCTTTTAACTTTCAACCTTCAACGTCAAAATGAATCCACTGACTTGTGACTCGAGCCTTGTGCCGCGTACTATTCCCCTATGCCCACAGAGACCCACTTCTACGAACCCGCCAACGGCCATGGCCTGCCCCACGATCCGTTCAACGCCATGGTGGCGCCGCGGCCGATTGGTTGGATTTCCTCACAAAGCCACGATGGCGTGCTGAATCTGGCGCCGTACAGTTTTTTTAACGGCTTCAACTACCACCCGCCGATCATCGGTTTCTCAAGCGTTGGCTATAAAGACAGCGTGCGCAACATCGAGCAGACCGGCGAATTCGCCTGGAACCTGGCCACGCGGGCATTGGCGGAGCGCATGAACCAAAGCTGCGCCATGGTCGGCCCGGAGGTGGACGAATTCGAGCTGAGCGGCCTGACGCCGGAGCCTTCAAGGGTGATCGGCGTGCCCCGTGTTCAGGAGACGCCGGTGTCGTTCGAGTGCAAGCTGACCCAGGTGCTGCGCCTGAAAACCGCCGCCGGTGACGACGTGGATACCTGGGTAGTATTCGGCGAGGTGGTCGGCGTGCACATCGCCAAACACCTGTTGAAAGACGGCATCTACGACACCGCCGCCGCCGAACCAATTCTGCGCGGTGGCGGCCCGGCGGATTACTTCGGCATCACCGACAACGAAAAATTTCTCATGCGCCGCCCGACAAAAGACCAGTGAAAGGTTAAAAGTTAAAAGTTGAAACGCGGTGATTGCCTTGCCGGCGGTACGGCCGTGCCCGCGCCTTTAACTTTCAACTTTTAACTTTCTCCGTTTTCAATTTTTTCCGACAACAAATACCCCTCGAGAACATCCCGCACCACCTCCGCGTACTGATTCACACAGACCTTCTGTTCCCGGTATTTGCCGCGCTTGAGGTACCAGTCTTGCAACATGGCTTTGGTGAGCGAAGCGGTGAGCCGGGCGTTGACGTCGCGGAACACGCCGGCGGCGACGCCCTGGTCGATGATGTCCCGGAAGATGCCTTCCACTTCCCGTTCGATGGCGATGGCGTCAAGGCGCTCTTTTTCGGGAAGACTTTTGGTTTCCATGTAGGAGAAGTAAAACCAGGCGCGCATCAGCTCGCTGAGATACAGGTGCGCCTGGATCGCGGTGAGCAGCTTTTCGCGGGGGTCTTGCACCCGTTCGGTGTAGCTGAGCAGGGTGCGCCGGGTGAGCATAAAGCCGTGGCTCTGGATCAGGTTGAGCAGGTCGCCTTTATTTTTGATGTAGGCGTACAACCCGCCCATGCTCAGCCCCGAGTCGGCGCACAGGTCGCGCAGCGACATGGCGTGAAAGCCCTTGGAGTTGGCCAGGCGCAGGGTGGAGTCGATCAGCTTCGCCAGATTCCTGACCGCCACCGCTTCTTTTTTAATGCGGATGTGGTCGCGGTTCTGGCGGAACAGCTCCTTGCAGATGTCTTCCTTGGAGAGGCGCAGATCGATCTTGAAGGCCTCGTAATCAGTAATCATGGTCGTGGTTCGGGCAGGCAGTGGGCAGGCGGCGCTGGCGGGCGCCGTTCGGGCCGGGCAGTATAAACCGTGAAAGCGGCCCTGGCCCGGGCATCGTCAGGCCACCGACAGATAGCGCTGTTGGGTGGCCACGTCGTCGCGCAGCTCGGCGCTGCCGGCTTCGTGAACCACCACGCCCTTTTCAAGAATATAGGCGCGCTGGGCGTGCTTGAGCGCGAAATGCACGCTCTGGTCGGTGAACACAATGGTGGTGGTGGCGGCGAGCGCATCGATCAGCGCGCCGATCTGTTTGACGATCACCGGCGCCAGGCCTTCGTTGGGTTCATCCAGCAGCAGCAGGCGCGGTTCAATCATCAGCGTGCGCGCCACCGCCAGCATCTGTTGCTGCCCGCCGGAGAGGGTGCTGCCGTCCTGGTCCGCCAGTTCGGCGAGCATCGGGTATTCGTCGAAGATCCGCGCCACGCTCCAGCGCTTGTCGCCATCCACGCCCTTGCACTCGGCGACCTCCAGATTCTCGCGCACGCTCAGGCCGGGAAAGATGCGGCGGTCTTCCGGCACATAGCCGATGCCCAGGCGGGCGATGCGGTGTGGCGGCTGGCCGGTGATGTCCTGGCCGCGCCAGGTGACGGTGCCCTGGCGCGGCGGGGTCAGCCCGATGATGCTCTTCAGGGTGGTGCTTTTGCCGGCGCCGTTGCGGCCCAGCAGGCACACCGTTTCGCCTTCGTTGAGCGACAGCGTTACCCCCTGCAGGGCCTGGCTTTCACCGTAGTAGGTGTGAATGTCGTTCAGTTCAAGAATCATTGCGGCGCCTCCTGACTCAGGCTTTCCTGATCGTCGTCGTCTTCGCCCAGGTAGGCTTTTCTCACCTCCGGGTGGCGGCGCACTTCCTCCGGCGTGCCGGCCACCAGCGCCTTACCACGGTGCATCACCAGAATCCGGTCGGCGAGGCTGAACACCACTTCCATATCGTGCTCGGTGATCAGAAAGGTGTAATCGCCGCTGTCGGCCAGGGATTTCACCAGGGCGGTGACGCGGCGGGTTTCTTCCGGGGTCATGCCGGCGGTGGGTTCATCCAGCAACACCAGTTTGGGGCGAGTGGCCAGCACCACGGCGATTTCCAACAGACGTTTGTCGCCGTAGCTGATCACCCCGGCGCGGCGCGCGGACAGCTCGCCAATGGAAAGGCGCTCCAGCAAGGATTCGGCTTCCTCCTGGATCGGCCGATTTCGCGACGCGAGATTGAACCAACGACGGCTGTGGTGATGGAACGCGGCCAGCGCCACCTCGACGTTCTCGCGCACTGTCATCTCGGTGAAGATGTTGTTGATCTGAAACGAGCGCGACACCCCCAGCCGGCTGATGCGGTGCGGTGGCTGACCAGTGATGTCGCGTCCGTTCAACAGAACCTGGCCGGCGCTGGGCGTCATGCGCCCGGAGACCATGTTGTAGAAGGTGGTTTTGCCGGCGCCGTTGGGGCCGATGATCGCCACCGTCTCACGGGGTTGCACGTCCAGGTCGATGCCGTCCACCGCGGCGACGCCGCCAAAGTGTTTGCTCAGCGAGCGGATGCTCAATAGGGGCTCGTTCATCGTTGCCGCTCCTGCCACCAGTCGAGAAAGGTGCCGAGCACGCCCCGGCGGAAAAACATCACCATCAATGCCAACACGATGCCCAGCACCAGCATCCAGGCGTGGGTGATGCTGGTGATCCAGGTTTCCAGAAGAATAAAGATCGCCGAGCCCACGAACGGGCCGAGAAAATAGCCGGTGCCGCCGAGAATCGACATCAGCACCGGCTCCGCGGAGGTAGACCAGTGCAACATCTCCGGGCTGGCCACGCGCAGAAACGGGGCCATCAAACCGCCGGCCAGGCCGGCGAAGCCACCACCGATGGTAAAGGCGGCCAGCCGGTATGCGCGCACGTTCAAGCCACAGAAAGACACCCGCTCCGCGTTCTGGCGAATCGCTTGCAGAATCATGCCGAACGAGGAGCGGCCGATCAGATACAGCAACGCCGAGGCCAATACCACGATCACCAGAACCACGTGGTAATAGACCGCCGGATTGCCCAGGGTGAGCGGCAGGCCGAGGCCGAATTCACCCACCGTGAAACCGGCGATGCCATCGCTGCCGTTGGTCACCGAGCGCCACTGGTGGGCAATGGAAAACACCATCATGCCAAATGCCAGGGTGAGCATGGCGAAGTACACTTCGTTGAGGCGCACGCTGAGAAAGCCGATCACCAGCGCCAGCAATGCGCCGAACACCACCGAGGCGATCAGGCAATAGACCAGCGGCCATTGCAGGTGCAGCAGCAGCATGGCGGTGGCGTAGCTGCCGATGCCGAAGAAGGCGGCATGGCCAAAGCTGAGCATGCCGGTGTAGCCGAAAATCAGATTAAAGCTGGCCGCGAACAGCCCCATGATGAGAATTTCGGTGGCGATAAAAATATAGAAATACGGCGTGAACCAGGGCAGCAGTACCAGGCCGGCCAGCACCACCACGAACACCGCCATCAGGATCCCGTTCTTCATACTCCGGCCCCCTTGCCCATGATGCCGGTGGGCTTGATCAGAAGAATCAGCGCCATGCCCACAAACGGCAGGAGCATATTGATGTCAGGCAGATAACGGCCGCCGAAGCCATGGATCAGCCCCAGCACCAGGGCGCCAATCAAAGCCCCCGGGAAGCTGCCGAGACCGCCGATCACCACCACGATGAACGACTCGATGATGATCTTGTCGCCCATGCCCGGGTCGATGGCGCGCATCGGTGCCGCCACCACGCCGCCGATGGCGGCCAGCCAGGCGCCAAAGGCGAACACCCCGGTGACCACCCTTTTGGTATTGATGCACAACGCCTCGGCCATCTCCCGGTCCAGCGCGGCGGCGCGCATGATCTTGCCGGCGCGGGTGCGGTTGAACAAAAACCACAGGCCGGCCAGCAACACCAGGCCCACCACGATCACGAACAGGCTGTAGGTGGGGTAGCTGGCGCCGAACACATGAACGGTGCCTTGCAGCAGCGCCGGCGGCTCCACCACGTGAATGCCGGAGCCCCACAGGGAGCGCACCGACTCATTGATGATCAGCAACAGCGCGAACGTCAGCAGCAGGCTGTCGGCCACATCGCGCTGGTAGATAAAGCGCAGCACCAGGCGGTCAATCAGCACCGCCACCGCCGCCACCACCAGTGGCGCCACGATCAGCGCCACCCAGAACGGCATGCCGAGCAGGTTGATCAGGCTGTAGGCCAGATAGGCGCCCAGCATATACAAAGCGCCGTGGGCGAAGTTGATCACGTTGAGCACGCCGAACACGATATTCAGGCCCACCGCGATCACGAAAAGAAGCAAACCGATATCGAGGCTGTTAAGAAAAGCCGCGCCGATGCCAGACATGGCACCTCCGTTACCTGGTCAGGAAAGCCGGAGGCGTTGATGGCCGTGCCATCAACGCCGTGGGTGTCGCGCGGGTTACAGCTTGCAGCCGGTTTCCGCCACGCTGCGCGAGATCTTTTCGCCGTCGAAAAGGCGCAGGTCTTCCAGGTCGCGAATGCCGTCTTCCTCGTCCATGGCGCCGGCGCGGCCGACGTTCGGCCCGACCAGGGCCTGATGGTCGCCTTTACGGAAAGTGATGGTGCCGTTGGGGGCGTCCAGGCTCATGCCATCCAGTGCCGCCGCGATTTTGTCGCCGTCGTCGGCGCTGCCTGCTTTCTCGATGGCTTTTTTATAGGCGTACACGGCGGCGTAGGCGCCTTCCGCGTTGTAGCTGGGCGGCACGCCATAGCGGTCTTTGTAGGCGGCAACGAAGTGTTTGTTCTGCTCATTATCAAACGCTTTATACCAGTAACGGGTGGAAAGCCACACGCCTTCCGGCATCTGTTCGCCCAGCGCGGACAGCACTTCGGTGGCGGCGCCGACGGTAAAGATGATTTCCATGTCCTTTTCAAAGAAGCCCAGGTTGTTGGCCTGGCGGACGAAGTTGACCAGATCGCCGCCCCACACCGAAATCAGCACGCCATCCGGTTTGGCCGCCATCACGCCGTTGATAAACGGGGTGAAGTCTTCCGCGCCGAAACGGGGAAAGGCGGTGTCCTTGAGCAGTTCCACATCCGGGTTGATCTTCTTCAGGGCGTTGCCGAAATATTCCCAGGACTGGTGACCGAAGGCGTAATCCGGGCCGATGGTGGTCCAGCGTTTGGCGCCGGTTTCCGCCGCCACCGAGGCCAGCGCGTTCATGTTCTGCGCCACGTTATTGCTGATCCGGTAGGTGTAGGCGTTGCACAGGCTGCCGGTGGCGTCCGGAGTGGCGGCGTGGGTAATGATCAGCGGCTTTTTCAACTCCGGCATGATCGGCACCAGCCCCTGGGCGACGCCCGAGCTGTCCAGCCCCAGCAAACCGCTGACCTGATCCTGGTAGACCAGTTTGCGGGCCGCCTGAATGGCGGTGGACGCCTTGCCCTGGCTGTCTTCGATCACCAGTTCCAGATCGCGCCCCATCACCCCGCCGCTGTCGTTGATTTCGTCGATGGCCAGATCAATGCCCTGGCGGGCGAACTTGCCATAGTTGGCGGCGCTGCCGGAGAGAATATGAATGGCGCCCAGGCGGATCGGCTCATCCGCCGCCCAGGATGGCGTGGCACTGATGCCCACGGCCATGACCAGTGCACTCAGTAGTGTTCCTCGCTTGAACGATTTCATGCCGGAGTCCTCTTTGTGTGCTGTTGTTATGATGATGTGTTGTTGGTCGGGCCGGTCCGGTCGCGCAGCACGTTCTTGCGCACCTTGCCGGTCACGGTTTTTGGCAACTCGCCGAACACCACTTTCTTGGGCACTTTGAAGCCCGCCATGTGGGTGCGACAAAATTCGATCAGGGCGCGCTCATCGCCGGGGCCGTCATCGCGCAGTTGTACGAACGCACAGGGCACCTCGCCCCATTTGTCATCGACCATCGCCACCACCGCCGCTTCGCTGACCCTTGGGTGGCGATAGAGAATTTCCTCCACTTCCAGGCTGGAGATGTTCTCGCCGCCGGAAATAATGATGTCCTTGGCGCGGTCCTTGATTTCGATGTAGCCGTCCGGGTGCATCACCGCCAGGTCGCCGGTGTGGTACCAGCCGCCCTCGAACGCTTCGGCGGTGGTCTCCGGGTTTTTCAGATAGCCTTTCATCACGGTATTACCGCGCAGCTGTATCTCGCCCAGGCTGACGCCATCGGCGGGCAGCGCCTGGCCACTTTGTGGATCGGCGATGCGGGCCTCATCGATGGCGAAATTGATGACCCCCTGGCGGGCCATTTTTTCCGCCAGCGCGTCGTTTTCCAGGTGCGCCCAATTCGCCTGCGGCACGCACAGGGTGGAGGGCCCGTAGGTTTCGGTGAGGCCATACAGGTGGGTAATGCGGAAGCCGATCTCGCTGGCCTTGCGAATCACCGTGCTGGGCGGCGCCGCGCCGCCCAGGGCAAAACGCGCCGGCGCGCTGAGCGTTTTGCCCTGGGCACCGAGGTCGTTGATCAGGGTGTTCATCACCACCGGCGCGCCGCACAGATGGGTCACGCCATGGCATTCGATGCGCTGGTAGATCAGATCGCTGTCGATCCGCCGCAGGCACACGTGGGTGCCGCCCACCGCGGTGATCGCCCAGGTGTAGCCCCAGCCGTTGCAATGGAACATGGGCAGGGTCCACAGATAAACGGTGTCGGCGCTCATCTCGAAGGCCATGGCGTTGCTCATCGCGGCCAGCCAGGCGCCACGGTGGTGATACACCACGCCCTTGGGATTGCCGGTGGTACCGGAAGTGTAGTTGAGGGTGATCGCCTGCCATTCGTCCGCCGGCCAGAGCGGCTCGGCACTGGCCTCGGCGCCTTGCAGCAAAGCTTCATAACCAATGTCCGCCAGCCCGCCGGAGGCGCCATGGTCGCGCTCGATGGCCACCAGCCTCGGCCTCTGGCTGACACCGCTCAGTGCCTGCTCCACCACCGCTTCGTACTCGCTGTCGTAACACAGCACGCGCGCTTCGCCATGCTCAAGAATAAAGCCCAGGGTGGCGGCATCCAGGCGTGTGTTCAGGGCATTCAACACCGCCCCCGCCATCGCCACGCCGTAGTGCGCCTCCAGCATTTCATGGCTGTTCGGGCACAGCACCGCCACGGTGTCGGCGTCTTGCACGCCCAGCCCTCTGAGGCCGGCGGCCAATTGGCGGCAACGCGCCAGCAGGGTGCGGTAATCGAATTGTCGGTCGTCGTCGATCACCGCGATCTTGTCCGGGAACACGGCGGCGGAGCGGCGCAAAAAGGCCAGCGGTGTCAGCGGCGAATGGTTGGCGGCGCTCTGGGGCAGATCCTGCTCGTACTTGTTGGTCATAAACCATCCCGATCGGCGGTGCGGCGGCCGGTCACCGGAGCATTATTGTTGTCGCGCGGGCCTCTTTGAGCTGGGCCACCCCAAAAATATAGCGAGCGCTCGAAATATTAAGTATGCGACTTTAGTCGCATACCGGTCGGGTGCTGCCAGATTGCCGGCGATCTGCCACCATGGCGGCCCTTTGGCCTGCTTCTCCCTGCCCATGGACAACCTGCCCTGCCCCTGCCAATCCGGCTTCGGCTATGCCCGCTGCTGCCAGCCGCTGCACCAAGGCCAGCCGGCAGCCACTCCGGAAGCGCTGATGCGTTCGCGCTACAGCGCCTTCGTGCTTAACCACGGCGATTACCTGATCGCCAGCTGGCACCCGGACACCCGGCCGGCGTCGCTGAACCTGGACGACGGTGGCCAATGGCTGGCGTTGGAGGTATTGGAAAGTGACGAAAGCGGCGAGAGTGGCCGGGTCCACTTCCGCGCCACCTGCAAAGAGGGGAACGGCTTCGCGGTGCTGGAAGAGCGCTCCCGTTTTGTGCGCGAACACGACCGCTGGTTCTACCTGGACGGCGAGCACACCGTCACGCCGCTCAAGCCAGGCCGCAACGACCCCTGCCCCTGCGGCAGCGGCCGTAAATTCAAGAAGTGTTGCGCCTGAGCCAAAAGCAGCGACCGGGCTGGCTAAGGTAAAAGTGAATAACGACCGTCGCCCTTAGCCGGTCCGGCCGGCGGCTCCATGCCCCAAGCCACGCTCAGGCAGCGTCGAAATCAATCCGTTCCACGCCGTCCAGATTCACTGCCTGGCGAGCCACCCAGAGATCATGGGCATCCTGCATCGCCAGCCAGCTTTCCGGCGTCCTGCCCAGCGCTTTGGATAGCCGTAATGCCATTTCCGGGCTGATCCCACTGTTGCCCTTGAGAACCCGCGACAGCGTGGACGGTGACACCGCCAATTTGACCGCGAGCTGGCGCGCGCTCAGCCTGAATGGGGTCATATAAACATCGCGAATGAACTCGCCGGGATGAGGAGGGTTGTGCATCTTCATCAGTGATAGTCCTGGTAATCCAACACGAAGGCGCTGCCATCCCTGAATTCGAAGGTCAGCCGCCAGTTTCCGTTAACGCGGACCGACCAACGGCCTTTCTCGCGTCCTTTCAGCGGGTGCAGGTGGAAACCGGGAATGTTCATGTCATCAACCGTCACGGCGGTATCCAGCGCCGCTAATTGCATACGCAAGCGCTTGGCGTGCCGCGGCTGGATTCCCGCCGTGCTGCCGCCGAGAAAGAACCGCTGCAATCCTTTGTGGCGGAACGTCTTGATCATGAGCGAAATATAGCGCGTTGCGCACCGCGCATCAATTGGTGCTTAGGGAACCTCTGAATATAGCTCCCTGATGGTTCTGCGGGGAGTTGTTCAGAGGTCCCTTAACTTTTCTCTTTCCTCTTCTCCATCTGATGCCGGTCTTCGGTCAGGCCGATCTGCCAATAACCGCTGGCATAGAGCCGTCCGCGCTCAACCTGATGCTCTTCGTTCAGGTACCGGCGAACAGCGCGGACCGAGCCGCTCTCCCCAGCCACCCAAACCGCCGGCGATCCGGCCAGCCAGGGTTGCGCCAGTACTGCATTCACCAATGTCAGCGAGGCAATTTGCGGGGATCGGTTGACGCACCAGCTTACTTTGATGCCCTCGGGAAACGGCAGGTCCTGCTGGTCCGCCGGGTCGAGAATTTCCAGCACCGCGTAACCCCTGGCGTGGGCCGGCAGACGTTCGATGTTGGCGCTGATCGCGGGCAGTGCGGACATGTCGCCAGCGAACAAAAACCAGTCCGCCTCGAAATCCACGAACTTGGGGGCGCCGGGCCCGGCAAAGCCGATGCGATCCCCGGGCCGGGCGTTCACGGCCCATTCCGAGGCGGGGCCGTGGGGTTCATGGAGCATGAAATCCACGCTGATCTCACCCCGGGCTTTGTCAAAATGGCGCAGGGTGTAAGTGCGCACTATGGGTCTGTCGTGCTCCGGGGTGTCGCCGTAGGGCGGCAGCGCGATGCGGGCCTGTCCCGGGCGGGGAATCAGCAGCTTGAAGTTGGCGCTTTCATGATCTTCAGGAAAATTACTGAGATCCTCACCGCCCAACACCACCCGCCGCATGTGCGGGGTGATATCGTGCGAGCGGATCACGTGCAGAATTCGGGGAGCCGGTCTGGCCATGGAATACCTCGTCGAGCGCGCTCGCCGGAGCGCGGCTTGTTGCTTACGGAAATTTAGTAGACAATATCAACCATAAATCCAATTAATTGATATTGTCAACCAAAAGGCAGGCACCCGTGGCCCACCCCGACAACGACATTCGCGACGTTCTCTGGCAACTCGCGTTTCAATTCAAACTCAGCACCAAAGCGGCCATCGCCGACGACAACCTGCCACTTAACGGCATGCACGTTCGTCTGCTGCGCCTGATCCGTACGCAACCGGACTGCACCGCCAACCAGTTGGCCAACCTCACCCGCCGCGACAAAGCGCAGATCACCCGGGTGCTCAAGGAACTGGACGGCATGGGCCTGATCCAGCGCGCCCCGCACCCGGACGACAAACGCAGCCAGATCATCTCCCTCAGCGCGCCGGGCCGCGCACTGATGAGAAAAGCCGAACACGCCCAGGAAAAAGTCAAAACCACCCTGCTCAAAGGCCTCAGCCAGACCGAAATCGACGCTTTCCTCGCCACCGCCCGGCGGATGATCGATAACCTGGACCGGGAACAGGGCGGCCAAAGTTAAAAGTTAAAAGTTAAAAGTTAAAACGCGAATGAGGCCGTGCCAACCGATACGGCAGTGCCCGCGTTCATACCAGTGGTGTCCATTACGGGCCTGGCTGCTTGCGACCAACCCCCGACCTTTCCACACGCTCTTCCTTTCAACTTTCAACTTTTAACGTTCAACTCAAGATCCCCCACCGCTCTCAATCCCCTCCCAGCCCACGCAAAAAAAAAGGTTCTTCGCGCTTTAGCGGGAAGCGACTTTCCTGGATCGTGATTGGGTGGGCAGCTTGATTGGGGACGCGGGACAAGGGCGGTGCC
>TARA_R110001606_G_scaffold122331_1_pt1 | contig 13548 bp, 7 predicted proteins | sample TARA_R110001606 | Tara Oceans TARA_R110001606 (sample SAMEA4398315) | marine metagenome | biome: Polar Biome; feature: [SRF] surface water layer (ENVO:00010504); material: water (ENVO:00002006), including particulate matter (ENVO:01000060) such as... | depth 5 m | reverse complement strand
AGATCTGGAATTAATGTTGGTGCAAACTTAGCATATGATTCAGCAACAGGTAAAATCACATTCACAGGTTCACTTAGTGGGGCTTTTGACTCGGCTGATGCACGTAAGTCAATTAGTGTTGTTGATGCTGGTGGACAAGGCTCGCTTTCATACAACAATAGCACAGGTCAAATATCATATCAAGGTGCAACTGATTCTTCTACACGCGGACTAATTAGTGCTACTGGCGATATCACTTATAATCAAACCACTGGTGTCGTTAGTTTTACAGAAAGAACTGATGCACAAATTAGAGGGTTGTTCAATGTCGGTGGGGACCTTGGTTACGATACTGGTACTGGTGTATTTTCTGTTAATCTCGGATCGGTGGATGTAACTGATTCTGCAGTTACTCGAGCGCTATTTTCTGTCACGAACGATGATGGTGATTATGGATCTTTAACATACGATGCAGCGGATGGTCAATTTACTTTCACGAAAGTAACAGACTCTGACATTCGTGGTTCTATATCAGCTGGTGGCGATCTAAGTTATGATCAAACCTCGGGTGTAATTACATATAACAAGAGAACGGACACAGACATTCGTTCGCTATTCACCGGCGCTGGGGACATTGCTTACGATAATACAACAGGTGAGTTCTCTCTAACTGTTGGTGCTCATTACGAAGACTCAGATGCACGACATGCTATTGACCTTATTCACAACGCAGACTCAATTTCTAATGTTACTGAATACGGTTCTGTAGACTATAATAAGTCAACTGGTCTTGTAACTATCTTCGGTACAAAAGATTCTGACATTAGAGGATCACTGACAGTACAAGACTCAGGAGGACTTGGTTCTCTATCGTACAACGAAAAGCAAGGTAGAATTGTTTATCGTGGTGCTGGTGTCGATAGTCTATTTTCCATGTTCTCGGTCGACGAAGATCCAACATCTTTAGGCGATTTGTATCTCGACTCCGCAACCGGATCAATTAGGTTTCTATTAGACCAGGATAGTATTAGAAGTCTGATATCTGTCGTTTCAGATAATGAAGGTGGTTCACACTTATCATACAATCCTGTTGATGGTGTCATAACTTTCCGCGGGCCAAGTACTCTACAAGTACGTGATCTTATCTCGGTCGATTCATTAGCAAACTACGGTGATGGTTCATTAGTGTATCATGAATCCTCTGGTGTGTTTACATACATTGGGCCAGTAGCATCTGAGACAAGAAAGCATTTCCAAGCTGGTCGTGGACTCGACTATGACTCTGGTACTGGTACATTTAGAATTGACTCTACATCCAATTCAACACTGAACCAACTACTCGCCACAACATCTGTAACAACCCCGTTAATCAAAGACGACACTGGCACGATCACAATTGATCCAAATGCTAATGACGCTTCTGATTCTGTAGGTAATGTTAACATTCTAGGCTCGGCAAGGGTGTTCAGCGATCTAACAGTCAATGGCGACTTTGAAGTGTTTGGTGCTTTGGGTGTCCAAGATAAAGCCATTAATATTGGTCAATACATTGACGTTAATGATAGCGCCATCAATGGCGCTGGAATATATTGGGGCACAGACTCGGTGGGTGGTAACGCCCTCGAATTCTTATTCAACACTGACAGCAATCGTTGGCAGCTCAACAGAGGTATTAGGATTGATGGAACTCTCGTCGTTCCTGAAATTATATCACCCACAACAACTGGTCTTCAAGAGCAGATTGATGCTCTGCCAGACTCAGCTCAATCTCGTAACCTATTATCGCCTGGTCCTGGTCTATCATATGATAATGTAAACGGGATCTTCAGAATAACATCGTCTGGTGTTGTAGCAGGAACTTATGGAACACTAAATGAGGTTCCTAGATTCTCGGTCGACTCGTTAGGTCAAATCGATAGTATCTCTACAGTATCAATTTCAGTGATGGAGAACCTCCAGTTTGATTCTACATCCGGTAATCTGAAGATCACTACAGCTACCGACAGCTACAATGTAGGAATTACACTAGATCCTTATACTACAAACGATCTGGTCGAAGGTCCTAATAATCTATACTATACAAGAGCTCGCTTTGATAGTGCATTAGACGATAGCGCTTCAGAGACTCGCATTCGCCAATACTTCAGAACCGATCTGGCGTCCGATTCTTCAATTGCTACTGTACGTTCATATATTAATGTGGGTCCTAGTCTTACATATGATAGTGCCTCTGGTAAGATAATAACTAACCAAGAACTTGACTCTACAAGCAATGTTGACTTTAACAATGTTATACTGAAAGGTCAACTGCGAGGTCCAGAAGACTTTATTATTGATCCAGCCGCTATTGGTGATAACACAGGTACTGTTAGAATTCTAGGTAACCTTCAGGTTGAAGGTACACAGACTGTTATCAACTCTACTGCTGTATCGATTAACGACAAGAACATTGTTCTAGCAGACTCGGCTACCGACTCATCAGAACTGCATGGTGCTGGTATTACTATTGGTGGCGATAATATTGTAGACAAACCATCGTTTACATATTCTCATGCTGACAAACGGTTTGTATTCAACCGTAATATTCAAGCTGATAGTTTCTATGGAGATGTTACTGGTGACCTGGTTGGTAATGTTGTTGGTGATGTTACGGGTCAAGTATCCGACATATCAAACCATAATACAGCCGCATTGGCAGAGGATCCAGCATCTACCGGCTCGAGTGGGACTCAATACTTTACAACAGCACGAGCAAGAGCTACTATCCAAGTTGATGATACTGGTGGTGATGGCGCCTTAGCATACGACTCTGCTACAGGTATAATGACATACATAGGACCAAGTCCTTCAGAAGCGAGAGCTCACTTTGCTGCTGTCGACGCTGGTGGTGACGGTTCATTTGGATACGATTCAACCACCGGAGAGTTCACGTATACTGGTCCTTCAGCATTAGAGGTAAGAGCACACTTCCAAGTTGATGATACTGGTGGAGACGGTTCACTATCCTACGATTCCGCTACAGGTAAAATCACATATGCTGGTCCATCTGAAGCAGAATGGTATCAACATTTTGTAGATAATGCGGATAGCTTTGGAGATATGGTTTGGGATTCAAACTATGGTACAAAAGGTGGTTTAGCTCTTCACAAACGACACATCCTGAAGTACGATGAGGTTTATGCTGATTCGTTTATTAACGCTCAAGAATTCTTTCTATTCTATAGTGGAACGACTGGTGCTTTGAAGAAAGTTAGCGCTGATACGTTAAGCGCGAAGATGGGCGGCGGCGGTGGTGGTGGCTCAAGTATATTTGGTTACATAAATCTCTAGTAATTCAAACTTATAAATAATGAGTAATAAACATAAGAAGAGAACGTAATGGCAGCAGTATTTCACACTAGTTTTCAGGCCAATGTAAGTAAAGCGGTTCATACTTTGTACCAAGCTCCTACTGGATTGACTGGCCGGCATCTGTGTATCAGCTGTGTGGTCACAAATATATTTGGATCTGCTCTACCCATTACGGTTAAACTTGTAAGAGGAAGTGATGAAATTTTCATTGCTTATAATAAGAGGGTTTTAGCGAATGATTCAGTTGATTTGCTTATAAATAACTCTAAGATCATGATCGAAGAATACGACGAAATACATTGCTCAGCCGGGGCGGATAACGCGTTCAGTATCATCATGACAATTGTGCAGGAAGTTGAAACATGACGGACAATGTGTATGGACATGATAACCAGGGCGGTATATATACCGGTACTTCATATCATGACAAAACCTTTTATGGGTTTAAGCTGAGTCCAGCTACAGGGGATTGCACCGTAGATATTATTAGAAGTGATGATGATGATGCTATCGTTCTTCCTCAAGACAATAACCTTGGTGGGGATGATTACAAATCACACTTCTTCAGCATGGATGCAGTAGAATTTGAATTCAATCATAATACTGGCCATTTACAGATGAAATTTCTGTGATATATAGCAGTATAGAAATATAGGACCGAAGAATGGCAACTATTATAGACCTTGGTAAATTAAGATTTCACTTTGCTGGTGAGTGGGCAGTAGGCACTACCTACGAAATCAATGATATTGTGAAGTACGGTGGTAACGTATACTGTTACACCAACGTAGTTCGTACAGCTAGCAACCTCCCAACAGATATCGCTTATTGGGTATTGATGGTAGAAGGTTTCAAATTCAGAGAAGTGTTCGACGTAGCTACTTCATATAGAGTAGGTGATGGTGTTGCACACGGTGGTGTTGTATATGTTGCTATCGCAGATAGTGTAGGCTCAACTCCTCCCAACGCTGCTTACTGGAGTCAGTTTGCTGATGGTATCCAGTGGGAAGGAAACTATTCAAGTGTAACCGCTTATCAAGCTAATGATGTTGTTAAGTATGGTGCTCAGGCATATATTGCTAAACAAGATACTACTGGCAATGCTCCAACAGCAGCCACATACTGGGATCCCATGGTGTCTGGTGTTAGTCCTGAGGGCATATACAACGCTGGCGCAAACTATGTGCCTGGCGATCTAGTAGCGTATGGTGCATATATTTATCGTTGTACTGTCGAAGCATTTGCTATTACACCCACTGATCCAGCCTATTGGGAACTGTTCCAAACAGGCAATAAATTCAGAGGGGTTTATAATCCAGTAACTGCATATCTAATAGGCGAAACAGTTCGCTTTGGTGGCAACACATACATTGCTAAAGTTGACGTTGTTAATAAATCACCAGACACTAACCCAACAGAATGGGAAGAGTTTACAACAGGTGTGAACGCTAGAGGCGAGTGGGTAACAGCAACAGCGTACGCAATTAATGATGTTATCAACTATGGTGGTAACACATACATTGTCTTAACAAGCCACACATCTGGTATATTTGCTGATGATTTAGCCGCAAATAATTGGGTTAAGTTCAACAGTGGTGTTCGGTATATGGGATCGTGGTCTGCAGGCACGACATATCTTAAAGATGATATTGTTAGTGAAAGTGTCAGCACATACATTGCAGTAGCAGACCATATAGCTGGATCAGACTTCTTTATTGATAACAGTAATGGCAAGTGGAATAACTTTGTTGTTGGTGCAGCATACGTTCTTCCATCTGCTACAGGGCAAGCTGGTAAGTATCTGCAAACTCCAGATGGTGTAAACTACAGCTGGCAGTTCTCGGGTGCTAACGATAAGATTTTTTATGTATCAGAGGACGCGACAAGTTCTGCGGATGACTCTGATCACGGCCAGGCAGTTGACTATTCTTTTGCGAGTCTCCGCTTTGCTTGTGATTATATTAACTCTGATGTTGCAAATAGAACACCAGCTACCATCTTTGTTAAAGACGGTACGTATAGCGAGCAGCTTCCAATTCACATTCCAGTAAACGTGACCATCGTTGGTGATGGACAGCGTAACTGTATTATTCAACCCGACGATGTGACCGATCTTGGTTTTGGTGCAGGTATCTCAGGTGATGGTACAACTCCAAACAATGAACAAACAATGTTCTTCGTTAATACCGGTACAATGATTGAGGGCTTAGCTCTCAAAGGTTTGACGGGATTCTCTCTAGGTTCAACACCTACGGATCCAACAGGCGCGATAATCAAAGGCGTGTTCTTTAGACTAGAGCCAGGATCTACAATCTATAAATCCCCATACGTGAAAGAATCAAGTGCATTCTCATCTGGTGGTGTTGGCGCAATTGTTGATGGATCTGTTGTTGCAGCAGGAACAGCTGGTTCAATGGTTTTCCACACATTCACTCAGGTGCATGATGGTGGTATTGGTTTCTGGATTAAAGACAATGGTCTTAGCGAGATTGTATCTTGCTTTACATATTACTGCTCAATGGGCTATGTGTCCAGTGGTGGTGGTAAGATTAGATCACTAAACGGTAATAACTCGTACGGTACATATGGTACAATTAGTACTGGGTTTGATACCAACGAGGTGCCCAACAACGGGTACATGTATGGCGACACATTCACATACAACCCATTTACATTAGGTTCATCTGATGGGTTTACAATTGGGGATACTATCATAGGACCAGTCAAAACTGGCGGTCGAGATGCATTATCCCTCAGCATTGCTCAGCAAGCTGCAATTACAACTAGACGAGTTGTAACAAATATTAGTGATATTACCGCGGCTAGCCCAGGAAGCGTAACCGCTACTGGACATGGCTTTACTACTGGTCAAATTGTTACCCTCAGCGGTGTTGGCGGTATGGTTGAAGTGAACGATATAGCATTTACGGTTACAGCGGTTGATGTTAATACATTCACACTGGGTGTTGATACTACAGCATACACGACGTATACAGCGGGTGGTACAGCTACAGTAGGTGCTGGTCACAATATGGTCGATGGAGACATGGTATCATTCAGTGGTATTAATGAAGCTGCTTGGGTAAACATATTGGGAGATAATACCCAAACCGATCTGAAACGAAATTGGTACGCTGATGTTCAAGACAGCGATACATTTAAAATAACATCAAACTTTGACTTAACAAACTATCTCGACACAAGGTCACTTGCAGGTTGGGGATTTGTTATTATCAACTTCGCAGACGCTACTCGTTCTAACCCAGTTAGAGTTTCAGCCACAAATCACAACTTTGTTTCAGGTAACCTGATGACAGATGTTAATGGTGTTGTCGGCATGACAGAGCTGAATGGGAATGATTACTACGTCAGCGTGGTTGATGCAAACACTATCGACCTTTACCTTGATGAAGCATTGACAAGTTCAGTAAATGGTGTTAGCTACAACGCTTATACAAGCGGTGGTAACGGTACAAGAACTCTTGTGGGTACATCTCTTTCCCCTAGCGGGATGGTTGTAGCAGATGCAGTAGAGGCTACTGTTAAGAACATTCAGACTAATCTGGTCGTAAACCACAGAGTTGTCTATAGTGATACTAAGAAAGGTGTTACTGGTCAAACAATTAAAGTTAATGTTGGACCACCTGAATATAATGGTACTGGTAACAGATACTATTATAATGGTTGGATCAACCTCGCCTTTGATGTGTACGAAGAACGGCAATACATCTTTGAGCAGAATGATGCATCCAACAACAATCATCCACTTTATCTTTCCACAATACAAGGTGATATTAGTGGGACAACTGTTTGGAGCACAGGTGTTACATATTGGTTAGATGGGGTACAAGCAACAGACTTTACTGCATATATAACAAACTTTAGCACTGCTACGCAAAGAGAAGTTAGGTTCCAAATTCCTACAGGTACAGCAGGAACTCAAGCCAGATTATATCTCGTTTGTTACAACCATGTTAACATGGGGTCTGGATCAATATACCTCAATGCTGCCAACGCCTCTGCTAAAGAGCGGGCCATTGGTAACCATCCAACTTTCCTACAATATCCAATCGGAACAATAATTACAGCACAAGATAATCAAGTAGCAACAGTTGCTGGAAATGGTAATAAAGGGCAGTTTGGGTTCTCACTAGTTCTTGGTGGTTTGCAAGAAGTTCCAAGAGAAGGTGGCAGTATTCAATTTACTGCTGGACCTGGATATGATAGCGATAACGCAGATTATCTCACCAATCCTAACTTGGGAGACGATGATAGAAGCTATATCATTACAACAGTATCAGGCTTTGATTCGAGTCCGGATCCTAGATTAGGTAACACAGCTACAATCACGTTGAGTCAAGAAAAACTTGATACTGATCCAGCATACTATGGTCAGCACTTCAATATTAGATACAACTACTCACAAGTTCGGATGACAGGACATGACTTCTTGAGCATCGGGACTGGTGGTAAAACAACTACTAACTATCCAGGCGAGCCAATCCAAGCGTCTTCACAAGGTAACGAAGTTACAGAGACACTTCCAGGTCGTGTTTACTACGCAAGTACAGACCAAGATGGTAACTTTAGAGTAGGTAACTTCTTTAGAATTGATCAGGCGACTGGTCGAGCTACATTGGATGCCTCTGCATTTGACCTTTCTGGTTTGACATCATTGAGACTTGGTTCGATTGGTGCGCAGTTGGGTGAAAGTATTAACGAGTTTAGTGCTGATGGTACTCTGAGTGGCAATAGCAACACAGCAGTTCCAACAGAGCAGGCGGTAAAGACATATGTGGATGTTCAAACAGCCACGGCGATTGACGCAGCAGATAATGCTCTGTTAGGTAAAGCCTGGAATGATTCGGACACTACATACAATGCAAATGGGACTATGTCAACGGCAAAGAACGAGGGCATTACATATTCAAATATTGTATACGACAGCGCAGATGAGTACATTATATCTTACAGAGAAGTATCTCCAACAGGCACAACTCAAGATATTGCTGTAACTTACGATACTTTAGGTCTTGTAACATTACTTACTGCTACATCAGTATAAATACAATATAATAAGATAGGGTTTGGAAAATCAATGGCAGACATACTAGCAAATAACAACTTTCAGAAAACGGCGATTGCGTATGCAGAAGCCAATTCCGCTCTGCCGTACTCTGCGATTATGGGTGGAACACTGAAAGAAGTGATGAAAGCTCACATCGAGGGTGGTACTGGGACGTCATTTTACACCGCGGCTGGGGGTAGTCTCACCCGCCAGATTTGTGACCTAACTGATCAATGCAAAATATCGCATTGTGGTTGTAACTATTCAGGTGCTACTACTCAATGCACAACCTCAATCAACGCTGAAAATGTTTGGAGAGATGGTTCAGTCCTTGCGCAAGGTATCATCACTGCATCCACACCGGCTGAAATTAGAACCTACTTCCTAGCAAACCTTTCCAAATTATCTGATGTAAGAAACCTTGATACAACAAGAGCAGATAGAGACCTCCTTGCTGCATATTGGTCGCTATTCGAAGAATATAAGTTAGATGCGGCTACAAACGCTGCAGTACTGGCAGCGTGGTGGAATTATAACCCAGGCGGTGGCGGCTTACCTTCAAGTAGAGCAGCTCCTCTCTCTGCAACAAATATTTTAAAAGTATGTGATTCTAGCTGGCAGTATGGATACGGTCCCGCTTCATGCACTTGGGTTGTACCAGCCGGAGCCACAACAGCCAAGTTCCAGGTATGGGGCGCTGGTATGGGATCCAATCCCGGTTGTTGCTGTGGTGGAACACCATCTGGTGAAAATGGCGCATATTCACAGGCGACAATGTCCGTCACTCCAGGGGATAGTTACACAATATGTGCTGGTTGTACTTGCTCTAGATACTGTTGCTCAAATTCCACCCCTGGCGAAGGCTGTATGAGTGGTGTCACTGGTCCAAATATTTGCTGCTTGAAAGCAGATGGTGCACATTGTTACAACGGGAATTGTCAAGATTTGAATCACCTCCGTTGTTTGAGTGGTTACGCAGGTAGCGCGTGCACCAGGTGGATGAGCCCATACTGTACAGACTCCGGACCTTGCTGGTGTAGTCTTGGTGAGTATTGCTACGATAACAGCTGCTCAACGTGTGGTGTTGTTCCGATATATCCTGGTTGCTGCTACACCTTATATTGCTCTTGCATATGTGATGGTCTCACTTGCAGAGTTCATTCTGCAACTGAGGGACATTTTGGTATGCATGGCGGTGGTTGTTTAGACACTAATAACTACGGTTACCACATCAGACCGCCAATAATTGACGCTGATACTTCAAGCCAGTGGACTGATGGTTGTGGATGTTATTGCCAAACATTTACCAGCGGAACCTGCTGTGGTGGGTGTAATGCTAAAGATTGGAGTTTTCATCCAGGTCATGGTGGAGGTGGAACGCACATTATGGGCGGTACCAACAGCCATAAAGGTGACACTGGTCGATCTGGTATGGTACAGATATCTTGGGTGTAAAGTTGTATAAATATATAAGTAATAATAGGAAAGAATAGAAATGGCAGATATACTAGTTCAGAATGCTATATCACAACTTACTGATGCGATTGTATCTGGAAATACAGGATACTCCTATTCAAAGATATTTGGTAAGAGTCTAGCTCAATATATCGCGGACCTGGCGATTGCAAACCCATCTACTGGGCCTTTTGCATCAGCCTCAGGTGGCTCGGCGAAATGTCTCTGCACATTATCTGAGTACACTTATATGACATACTGTCAATGCAACTACTCTGGGGCAGGACAGAACTGCACTTGTCAATGTGTTACAACCAATGTATGGCGTAATGGTGAAGTTCTAACGGGATCCGGCGCTTCTTTAACACTTGCTGAAATTTCTACAGCTATTAGAGCTGTAGATCGAGCACTGTCCGATCTGTACGATATTGATACAGCCAGTGCTTCAGTCAACAGATTCAATCGCGAGCTGTATACAGCATGGATTGAATCTAAAGCAATTCTCCTGCTGGACGCTGCAACAAATGCAGCCCCTCTACAGGTATGGCATGCTGTTGGCGGCGGTGACTACGTTCCCGGGTCAAAACTTAGTAATGATTATGTGAAGGTATGTGGGACGGACTGGACACATGGTGAAGGAGCTACTTGCACTTGGACTGTACCAGCCGGAGCCACCTCAGCAAAGTTCCAGATGTGGGGCGCGGGCCAAGGATCTAATCCTGCTTGTTGCTGTGGCGGTTCGCCATTTGCTTCAACTGGTGCTTATTCAGAAATAACATTAACAGTTGCTGCTGGCGATACTTACACAGTATGTGCTGGTTGTACTTGCCTTAAATATTGTTGTTCAAACGATACCCCCGGGCCAGGATGCATGAGTGGTGTGATAGGCAACGGCATTTGTTGTGCCATGGCCTCCGGTGCATCTAGCGCAGATGCCAACTGCAATAATTTGAATGCGACAAGATGCTGTCACGGTTCTGGCAGCGCATGCAGAAGATATCAAAATCCATGGTGCACAGACTCCGGACCTTGCTGGTGTGGTCTTGGCGAATATTGCTTCGATAACAGCTGCGCAACATGTGGTGTTGTTCCAACATATCCCAACTGTTGCAATACCCCATCGTGCAGTTGTGCAACCCTAACAGCTGTTTTGAAAGATGGTGGAACAGAGACCCATCGGGGACTAATTGGTGGTGGTTGTTTAGACACTAACAACTACGGTTGGCATACTCGCCCACCAGTAATTGATGCTGACACAGGACTCAACTTTGACGGCGGTTGCTACACTGCAACTTTCACGAGCAACTGCTGCTGTGGTGGGTGCAATGGTAAAGACTGGACATATCATCCAGGTCATGGTGGTACGTACACACACACTATGGGTGGAAACAACAACCATAGAGGTGACACAGGCCGTGGTGGGATGGTACAAATATCATGGGCGTAGACAATAATAGAAAGAACGACAACGTTAATAGGAAACCAAAACAATGACTGATGTAAATGTAACATATACAGTAAAGACACCTGATGAACAGTTTTTGGACAGTTTTTCAGATAACGCAACTAAGGACTTCACATATACGGGTCCTGAAGTTCTAACAATAACAGTGAGCACCGATGGAACTAATGTGTATACACAAAAGCTAGATGGTCCAGTTTATCCTGGAGAGTCCACGGTGACAATCAACGTGACAACCAATCCAGAGTTGCTCCCGATTGCTGATCTATTATGGGGCCGTCCATATAATCATGAATTGACCTTCGATGAAGAAGATCTGGGCGGTGGTGTTACTTACCAAATTCCAAACAATGAAACAATCCATGATTGGTTTTGGCAGCCAAGATATGATGTCGCGAATGATGGTTGGTTCATGACAGGTGGAGTTGCAGATATACACCCAATTTTTAGAGATTCGTTGTCACCTAAGATGAGAACATACCTAGCAAAAGCTGACATGTTCATTCAAATCTTAGGCCAGTTTGCCCTCGACACCGCAACGGCTGCTAAACTCACAGCATATAAAACTGCATTAGAAACGTATAGATCAGCTGTAGCAATGCCATGGAAATATGCTGGCCAAAATCCTTTTGAACTTACAGCTCCTGCTATGCCTATTGAATTAATTAGTCAAATTCAAGCAATTCAAGGTATTGGTGCTACCAACCTACAATCTCTTGCTGCGGATGAAATTGCTGGTACAGTCTAACTTTTAGTGTTGACTTTGCATTGTTTTATCACTATACTATATAGTGTATTAGAACATGTGGAGTGAGATTCGAAATGAATAAGGCCTTTTTTATTAACGGTGGCGCGGGGAGAGTTCTCTGCGCCATTCCCCCTCTCGAGCATTATAAAAAACATATTGATCCGGATGTTGTTATTATAGCTGAAAGCTGGATGGATCTTTTCTTAACCAGTCCAATCATTAGAGATAATGTTTATCCCTTTCACCACAAGGGATTATTTAAAGATAAATTAAGATCGCGGCAGCTTATTAGTCCAGAGCCATACCGACTCAATGCGTACTTCAATCAAGAATGTAATTTGATTCAAGCATTTGATATGCTTATCAATAATACTCCTGAGGTAGTACCAGAAACAAAATCATTCAACATCGATATTTCCCGCAACGATCAAGCGTATGGATATAACTATGTAAATCAGGTTAAGCAACAGACTGGTAAAGATAAAGTGGTTGTTTTTCAGCCACTGGGATCTGGTGCAAAGCAAGAAGGTGACTTCCTGATTGATAGTTCTGGTCGTAGTTTTGACCTAAAAGACATTGTGACTATTGTAACAGAGTTATCGAAAGACTATGCTGTTGTTCTAATGACCCAAGTTGAGATTCCAACACAACAAGCAATGGGATGTGCAGTACCAAATGCGGGTCTTTTACAGTGGATGGGTATTGTTAACGCTTCTGATTACTTCCTAGGGTGTGATAGTCTTGGTCAACATTATGCACATGCATTGAACAAGCCAGCCACTGTAGTTATTGGATCGACATTTCCTGAGAATATATCCTATCCAAATAACCCAGATTTTACTATTATAGATAATGGTAAAGACAAGAGATCGTATAACCCATTCAGAGTAACACACGATCACGAGACTGAGCGGTCCAACGAAGACTTAATGACTATGGATGATAATCAGGTTAAAAATATTATTAATTCAGTAAAAACCAAACTTGGTAATAAAAAAACTAAGTCTAAATGAAGTGAAGTGAGGAATATAAATGAGTAATACTGGATACATTCTGGCAATTACAAGAGGACATAATGCAGGAGCATGTCTTCTAAAAGATGGCAAAATTGTTTTTGCAATTGAAGAAGAGCGACTAAGTCGTAGGAAGTATGATGGTGGTCCATATGCTTCAATGGTTAAAGTTCTTGAATATACTGACAAGATTGATTTGTTAGTAGTAGCTCACACACAAAACCTTAAAGAGACAGCTGGCAGAGTTGATTTCTCAGGTGATGATGTATACACAGGACTTGCGCGCAAACTGGGTCTTATCGATCAACACGGAGGTACGGATCATCCTCAAGTTGTCGATTTAGCAGGAATGCATCACAAACTACATGCTGGAGCCGCCTTTTATAGATCAGGCTTTGATGAAGCGGTAGCTGTAATTGTTGATGGCGCAGGAACATTCTTTCCTCTTTCATCAGAGCAAAAAGGAGACACT
>TARA_R110001606_G_scaffold3871_1_pt1 | contig 13556 bp, 15 predicted proteins | sample TARA_R110001606 | Tara Oceans TARA_R110001606 (sample SAMEA4398315) | marine metagenome | biome: Polar Biome; feature: [SRF] surface water layer (ENVO:00010504); material: water (ENVO:00002006), including particulate matter (ENVO:01000060) such as... | depth 5 m | reverse complement strand
GATAAATATGAAGTTCAACTTTTACCTCAAAAATGGGGAGAAACTTCCTGGGGGTTTTGTGAAGACCACCCAGAATGGAAATTTTTATTAAAATATACTGCCCCCCAAAATTGGCAACAACCTAAACCTGAAATTTGGGCTCAAATTACTATTCCAAATGAATTTATGCCTATAGGAGAATATAACATTGGTATAACAGCTGGGATTGAATCTACTGCTTGTAAAGCTGAATGGATTGAAGGATTAAATAGAATGGATATAAACTGGGTCTCTTCTAAATTTGCTAAAAATACATTTGAAAAAATGGTTTATGATAAAAAAGATCAAAGAACAGGTCAAATAGTACAACAAGTAAAATTAAATAAACCTGTTGAAGTTGTATTTGAGGGAGCAAATCTATCAACTTATAAATTAATTAAACAATCAGAAATTAAAACTATTAATTTAAAAGATATTAAAGAAGAATTTTGTTATTTATTTGTTGGTCATTGGATGAATGGTGCATTTGGTCACGATAGAAAAAATGTTGGGGTACTAGTTAAATCTTTTTATGAGGCCTTTAGACATAAAGTGGGTAAAAAACCTGCTTTAATATTAAAGGCATCTACAGGAGTTGCTTCCTATTTAAGTAGGGATTCTATCTTAGATAAAATTAAAGAAATAAAAGATGCTTATGGGAATGCTAGTTTACCTAACATTTACTTATTAAGTGGGGAATTTGATGATTCTGAAATAAATGAATTATATAATCATTCTAAAGTAAAAGCAATGGTTAGTTTTACTAAAGGGGAAGGATTTGGTCGTCCCTTATTAGAATTTGGCCTAACTGGAAAACCTATTATAGCATCCGGGTGGAGTGGGCATGTTGATTTTCTCCACCCAGAGCATAACGTATTATTATCTGGGAATTTGGAGAACGTCCACCCCTCAGCTGCTAATGATTGGTTAATAAAAGAAGCTCAATGGTTTCAAGTAAATCAAAAACAAGGTATTAGTGCTTTAAAAGAAGTTCATAAAAATTATAAACAATATTTAAAAAGATCTAAAAAACAAAGGCATTATGTTAAAACTAATTTTAGTTGGGAAAAAATGAAAGAATTAGTAGGTAATATTTTATTAAAAAATATCCCAAAATTTGCTCAACAGGTAGAACTAAACTTACCAAAACTTAAAAAGATAAACTAATGAAATCAGATACAATAATAGATTGTCCTAAATCAGGAGGAGATCTTTGTTATAAAACAGAAATAAATAAAGACATAACTAATTTTCTTAGTTTATCATGTGGGTTTTGGACCAATACTTTAATGAAAAAAGACTCAGAATTTTATAATGAACAAATTAGTACTTTACCCGAAATATATAAAGACATAGCTTGGGAAGACCCTAAAACAAAATTAATTTGGATCCCAAATACAATTAATATACAAGATAAAGGAATGGTATTCGCTGGGGGGAATAAAGCAGAAAAATGGGCTTGGTCTGCTGTAAAAGCTATACCTTTAGAAGAAGGTGATAAAGCTAAAGTAGAAGGCCAAACACATAAGATGGATATGTCAACAATAAAATCATTTAAAGAACGTGACTATATAGATGCCCTTTCGTATATTGGAATCCTACCAGAATAATATGAAAATAAGTTATGCAATAACAGTTTGTAACGAATACGAAGAGATTCAAAAACTTATATCTACTCTTATGCAAAATATTAGAGAAGAAGACGAGATAGTAGTACTCTTTGATAAGAAAGCGGGCACAGCAGAAGTTTGGAACTACTTAGTAGACCTACAAAAAGAGGATTGGATTAAAGCATATCCTGAAACCTTTAAAGATCATTTCGGTGACTGGAAAAATTATTTAACCGATCTATGCACAGGTGATTTTATATTCCAAATAGATGCTGATGAATACCCTAATGAAGAGTTAATAGAAACACTCCCATTTTTATTAGAAATGAATAAAGATGTAGATGTTATGCTAGTACCTAGAGTAAATACTGTAAAAGGACTAACTCAAGACCATATAGCAAAATGGAGATGGAGTGTAAATGAAAAAGAATGGGTAAATTGGCCTGATTACCAGTGGAGAATTTATAAAAACGATCCTACTATAAAATGGGTAAATAAAGTACATGAAAAATTAGACGGGTTTAAACAGTACGCAACGCTTCCCATGGAAGAGGGATTTGCATTAAATCATCCAAAAGAAATCAAAAGACAAGAAAAACAAAACGAATACTATAACACATTATGAGAAAAGTACTAATAACAGGACATTTAGGGTTTGTAGGAAGACACTATTTAAATTATTTTAAAGATAAAGGGGTTGAAGTAGTAGGAGTAGATATTAAAGAAGGGAATGATTGTAGAGATTTTTTTAAAGTAAATAATGATAAATTTGATTTAATCATACATTTAGCAGCTATTGTGGGGGGGAGAGAAACAATTGAAAATGATCCTTTAGCTGTGGCAACAGATTTATCTATAGATGCTGAATTTTTTAATTGGGCGGTTAGAACAAAACAACAAAAAGTAATATATTTTTCATCTTCAGCTGCTTACCCTACTAAATTACAAGCTAAGGGTATGAATACTTTATTAAAAGAAAGTGATATAAATGTAAATGATATTTCATCACCTGATTTTACATATGGGTGGGCAAAATTATCAGGTGAATACTTAGCTAATTTTGCTAAACAATATGGGGTAAAAACATATGTTTTTAGACCATTTAGTGGATATGGAGAAACACAAGACTTAGATTACCCATTTCCTTCTTTTATTAAAAGAGTAGTAGATCAAGTAGATGAATTTGAAATATGGGGGGATGGAACCCAAGTTAGAGATTTTATCCATATGGATGATATAATTGAAGCAACAATGGAAGCAGTAAGGTTAGATATTCAAGAACCAATTAATCTGGGTAGTGGCACTCCTCTTTCTTTTTTAGAATTAGCTGAAAAAGTGTTTCAAGTATCAGGATTTAATCCTAAAAATGGAATTAAACTTAGAACTGATAAACCTGTAGGTGTAATGTTTAGATGTTCTAATAATTCTAGAATGTTAGATTTTTATAAACCTAAAGTTTCATTAGAGGAGGGAATTAAAAGAGCACTAAAACACTTTAAAAATAAATAATATGAAATCACCAGTTACTTTTTGTATATCTACATTTAATAATTTTACATATTTAACTAAGGCTGTGGAATCTATTAGAAAATATAGTCATTATAAAGATGCACCTTTTATAATACACGCAGAAAATTGTAATGATGGTACTAATGAATGGTTAGGAGAAAATAAAAAAAAATATAATTTAGAGGTTTATATTGAACAAAATGAAATCCCTAGAGGGATAGGTGGTGGAATGAACTTTATGGTAGATAAAGTTAAAACCGAATTTTTTAAAACTTTACACTCAGATATGTTTGTATCCCAGGATTGGGACTTAGAATTATTAGAAGTTTTTAAAAACCCACAATGGAATAATAAACCTTTAGTAGTTTCTTCTCTTCAAGTCCAACCTAATATTTTTAAAGAAAATTCTAGACCAGGTACTGTTATAGTACCAACAAATGAATTTGGAGAGTATTGTTGGAATTTTGATGAAGAACATTTTATTTCTTGGTCATCCCAACTAAAGAATATGAACGATAAAGTATTACCTAAAGCTAATGGTGGTACTTATATGATGAGAAAAAACGATTGGGATTATTTAGGAGGTAATGATGACATTTTCGCCCCAGTATCATTTGAAGATATTGATATGTACATAAGAATGGGTTTGGAAGATTATAACTGTGTTCATACTACAAAATCAATAATTTACCATTTTGCAGCGAGAGGAAGTCATTTTCAAGGTCAAGGAGATGATTTATCTAAATCATCAGATAGACAGGTAAAAACCGAAAGTAAAAATTATCATAAATTTGTAGAAAAGTGGGGGAGACCATCTCAAAGCAATGAATGGCATATGCCTATTATTTTTGATGAATGGAAACAAAAATTTAATGGTCAATATAGAATTAAATAAAGATGAATAAATATTTAATTATAGCAACCGATGATCGAAGCTATTTAGATTTAAAAAATGTAGCAATAGAATTAAAAAATAGAAATTTACCTTTTTTCTTTTTATATAGTAATACTCCACATAGAATTTCTCCAAAAGATAATATAAATAATTTTTCTTATGATACTAATGTAGAATTTACGGATAAAAAGCATTTAAGCCAAACTTTAGGTTTTAATTTACCTTTTAAACCTGATGTTTTATTAATTACTAATGAAAATTGGGAACCGGAAAAATCTATTCTATGGGAATTTAAACAATGGGGATGTTTTATTGGTTGCATTGAAAATGCTTCTAGAATTTATGTAAATATAAAATCAAAACTAGAACTAACTACCAGAAAATCCTTTCCTGTTAATTGTATAGATATATTTTTTGATCATAGTGAGTGGGGGAAAGAATCAAAAACCATATGTGGTTGGTATCCTTCAAAATCTATAGTAACTGGAAATCCTAGAAATGACAATATTTTAAAAAGTAAACATACTAAAGAAAATATAATAATTGTATATGGTAGTATGGAAAATGAAACTCATTATAACTTATTAGATATATACCGAAGCCTTTTAAAATTAAAAGAATGGAAAATATATTATAAACCCCATCCTTCTGAAATTAGGGATTTCCCTAATGATTTTAAAGATATAGAAATTATTAAATCTTACAAAGAATATTTTGAATTACTTCTTAAATCTCATCACCATATAGGGATGTTTAGTTCTGTTATGTATTATCCTTTGGTTCTGGATAAAAATATTATATTTTTAAATACAAAAACATCAGGTATGGATGATGAATTAAATATAGAAAATTATAAAGGACATGAATTTAATTTTTGGTCTAGAGTATTTGCAAATGAGGTGTATGGGTCAAGTGGGTTTAGTGATTTTCAAGAATTCCATGATTATATAGGTAATAAGTTTATTGAAAAGATAAAAAAAAGAAACAAAAAAGTCGAAAAACATATTGGAAATAATTTGGTTTCCTACAAAAAAGATCATATCTTCGTAGAAGACGAAAGCTATAGTTCAAATAATTTAGAATTATTAAGTTATTTTGATGAATTTAATGATGGCCAAGCTTCAAAAAGAATTATAGATTATACTGAATATGGTTTTTTTAATAAATAATTTTATAAAATATGAATGATAAAAATGCTTTTGAAGTAGTAAGGCAATTTGAAAGAAGGGTAGCAGAATATGCAGGTAGTAAATATGCTGTAGCTGTGGATTCTTGTACAAATGCTTTATTCTTATCATGTATGTATATGAATATTAAGGGTCATGAAGTAACACTACCTAAAAGAACTTATGTATCAGTACCTCAATCTGTTATACACGCTGGAGGTAAAGTTAAATTTAAAGACATAAAATGGGAAGGAACTTATAAACTTAATCCTTTTCCTATTGTAGATGGTGCTAAAAGATTTACTAAAGGTATGTATGAAAAAGGTACTTTTCATTGTCTATCTTTTCATATGAAAAAGATTTTAGATATAGGTAGAGGTGGTGCTATATTAACTGATAATGAAGAAGCCGTAGATTGGTTTAAACAAGCTAGATTTGATGGTAGGCATGAAGTTCCTTTATATCATGATGAATTCAAAATACTAGGATGGAATATGTATATGACACCAGAACAAGCCGGTAGAGGTTTATGGAAAATGATGGGGCTACCAGAATTTAATGAAGATCAGAAAGAAAATCCCCCATATCCTGATTTATCTAAATATAAAATATTTACAGAAGCCAACAGATGATAAAAATAACAACTCCTATTTCAACTTTGTGGGATACAAAATCAAACGTTAACTTAATAAAATTAAATTCTGATTTTTTTGAGGATAGACCATTTAATAATTTTAATCATCCCCCAAGTATTAGTTCTAAAGTAAAGGCATTTCATTGTGATACAATACAACCTATACATAAATTAAATATTAAAGATTTTGATTATATTAAATCTATTGTTAGTAAATACCCTAATTTAGAAATAATTTCATTTCATTGTGCTTATTGTTCAAGTAAATGTTTTAAACATGATGGGGTAGGTTATATAGATGGTTATTGTTATACTGAAGAAGAATTAAAATTTAATATGAAAAAAAATATTCCTTTAATAAAAGAAATAGTAGGGGATATAAAAATATTAATAGAAAATAATAATTATTACCCAACAAAAGCCTATGACATAATTGCAAACCCTAATTTCATATCCGAAATTGTGTATGATAATGATATTTGGTTTTTATTTGACCAAGCACACGCAGAAATATCAGCTCATAATCTTAAAATAAAGTATGAAGATTATATCCAAAATTTACCTTTAGATAGGTGTAAACAAATACATTTATGTAAAATGGGTTATAACCCATCATTGTATTCTAAAAACTTTTACTTAGCTGAAGATTATCATTTAGCACCTAAGTTTAAAGAGTTTCAAAAAACGTTAAAAATTATCAATAAATACCCTTTGATTGAATATCTTACTATAGAATATTATAAAGATATAAAGGGGCTATTAGATTCAATTAAAACTGCAAAAAACTTATGATTAATTTAAAAAATAAAGTAGTAATAATTACAGGTGGTAAAGGCCAATTAGGTAAAGCAATTACAAAAAAGTTTATTAAATTAGGTGCTATTGTATATGACTTGGATTTAATAGATAAATTTGATTTAAGATCAAAACAATCAATATCTAACCATTATAAAAAAATATTTAATAAACATAAAAAAGTAGACATACTAATAAATAACGCAGGTGTTAGTGTATTTAATGACCTTATGGATAGAACGGAAGAAGAATTTGATTTTGTTTATGATGTAAATTTAAAAGGTACTTTTAATTCTATACATTCTTTTTTAGAATATTGTAATGAAAATCAACAACAAACTGCTTCCATTGTAAATATAGCTTCTTTATACGGTACAGTAAGCCCAGATTTTAGAATTTATAACGATGGGGATAGAAAAAATTCTGAGATTTATGGGGCTACTAAGGCAGGTATAATACAAATGACCAAATATTTAGCTGTTTATTTAGCTGATAAAAATATTAGAGTAAATTGTATTTCACCAGGGGGAGTATTTAATCAAGATAACCCACAAAACCAAACTTTTATAAAAAAATATGAAGATAGATGTCCAATGAAAAGAATGGCTTATGATACTGAAATAGCTGATGGAGTAATATATTTAGCTAGTGATATGTCAAGTTATGTTAATGGTCATAATTTAATAATAGATGGTGGTTACACTTCATGGTAAATAATAACAATATGGACAAAATATATATTATAGCAGAAATAGGAATTAATCACATGGGTGATATAAACAAAGCAAAAAAATTAATTGATGCCGCCTCTAGGAGTGGTGTTGATGCTGTAAAATTCCAAACATATCTTACTGAAAAAAGAGTAAAAAAAGAATCTCCAATTTTTAATATTTTAAAAAAATGTGAGCTTTCATTTGAAGCATTTAAAGAATTAAAAGAATATTCTGATTTGAAAAATGTAGAATTTTTCTCTACTCCTTTTGATAAAGAAAGTGTAGATTATTTAAAAAATATAGGAATTAATAAACACAAAATAGCATCTTTTGATGTAACAAACTATAAATTATTAGAATATATAGGAAATAACTCAGATAGTGTTATAATGTCCACGGGGATGGCAAATATAACAGAAATAAATAAAGCGTGCGAAATTTTAGAAAAAACAACAGTAAAAAATATATCATTACTTCATTGTGTATCAGCTTACCCTACAGAAGAAACAGACGCTAATTTAAAAGCTATTTTTACCTTAAAAAGGATATTTTCATCATATACAATCGGCCACTCAGATCATACACCTGATATAAAAGTACCTTTGTATGCTGTAGCTTGTGGCGCTCGGGTTATAGAAAAACATTTTATGGTAGAAACAGATTGTGTAGATGCTCCTGTTTCTATTAATGAAAAACAAATGACTAATTTAGTTAAAGAAATAAGGTTATTAGAGAAAATTTTAGGAGATGGATCTTTAGGTATAACAGAAGCACAAGAAGGTACTAAAATATATAGAAGAAATGGAAGGTAAAAAATTATGGAATAAAGCAATAAAGGTTATACCTGGGGGTAATGGTCTGTTATCAAAAAGGCCTGATAGATATGCTCCAGATATTTGGCCCTCATATTTTAGTAAAGCTAAAGGAATAAATATATGGGATTTAGAAGGTAATAAATATACTGATATGGCACAGATGGGTATTGGTACTTGCATATTAGGTTATTGTGATGATGATGTTGATAATAGTGTAAAACAAGCTATAGATACAGGAATTAATACTACCTTAAATTGTCCCGAAGAAGTTTATTTAGCCGAAAAATTATTAGAATTAAATCCTTTTGCAGGTGGAGTTAAATTTGCTAGAACAGGAGGAGAAGCTATGTCAATAGCAATTAGAATAGCAAGAGCACATAGTGGAAAAGATAAAATTGCCTTTAGTGGGTATCATGGTTGGCATGATTGGTATTTAGCCACTAACCTATCAGGTGATAAACTAGATTCTCATTTATTACCTGGATTAGAACCAAAGGGTGTTCCTAAAAATCTTAAAGATACAATATATCCATTTACCTATAATAATTTAATTGAGTTAGAAAATATTTGTTCCTTAAATGATATAGGAGTTATAGTAATAGAAGGGGCTAGGTATGATTTTCCAACAAAAGAATTTTTAGAAGGAATAACTAAAATATCAAAAAAATACAATATAACAATTGTAGTAGATGAAATAACATCTGGTTGGAGATTAACAGATGGGGGAGTTCATAAGTTATACAATTTCACCCCCGATATTGCGGTTTATGGAAAAGCTTTAGGAAATGGTTATGCTATATCAGCAATTGTTGGAAAAACCGAAGTAATGGATAAGGCCCAAGATACTTTTATTAGTAGTACCTTTTTCACCGAACGAGTTGGTTTTGTAGCTGCATTAAGTACCATTAATAAACTTACGTCTAATAAAGTATGGGAACATTTATCAACTTTAGGGGAATATACAGGTAATGAGTGGGAAAAATTAGCTAATAAACATAATTTAAATATTAAGATAACAGATTTTAAACCTTTAATTACTTTTAAGTTTCAATATGGAGATTTAAATGCCTCTTTGTATACCTTATTTATACAAGAGATGTTAAAAAAAGGATATTTAGCCTCTAATAGTATTTATTTATCTTATTCTCATAAACACGTGGATATTCAAAAATATCTTCGTATCGTGGACGAGGTATTTGAATACATTAAACATTGCATAGATAATAATAATGTTTTAAATGCTCTTCATACTAAAATAAAAAGTGAAGGGTTTAAACGATTAAATTAATTACAAAATGAAAAATATAAATGAAATTGCTTTTATTATACAATCTAGAAAAGGGTCTGTAAGGGTAAAAAATAAAATGTTAAAACCATTTAATGATTCCTCTTTATTTGAAATAGCAATCAAAAAAATATTAAAATCAAAAATTATACCTAAAGAAAACTTTTATGTATCTGTATTAGATGATGAATTTAAAGACATAGCTAAAAAATATGATATTAATATTTACCATAGATCTTCAGAATCAACTGTAGAACCAGTTGAATTACCTACTGTTTTTGGGTGGTATAAAGAAGGATCACTAAATAAACCTTATAAATATTGGGTTACTATTAATGGTTGTAATCCTTTATTATCCATAGACACTATTGACAGATTTGTAGAATCATTTTTAAATACCGATTCTAATGGTGCTTTTGGTGTATTTGAAAAGAAAACGTTTTTATTTAATAATGAGGGTATTATGCTTAATCGTTTCTTTGGGGAAGATAAATACTTAGCAACTTTAGAAACTAAGTATGTTGAAACTTGTTATGAAGCAGCCCATTCTTTATATGCAGGTACTATGGAAGACATTAGTAATGAAATATATACGGGAACATTTAAAGAGGCTGGAAACCCAGAATTTTTTATAATGGATGAAATAGAATGTTTTGATATTGATTGGCCATTTCAATTTGAAATAGCGGAAACAATGTATAAACAAAGAAAAAACCAAATATGGAGTTAGTTAAATGTTCAAAACAATATTGGGAATTTATTAGAACTTTAAGAAATGATAAAAGAGTATTAGAAGGTTTTATACAATCTATTTATATTACTGAAAAAATGCAACTAAAGTATATGAAAGAAAATAGCCAGTATTTTCGAGTTGCGATAATAAATAACAACCCAGTGGGGTATATTGGAGTAATTAAAGATGATATAAGAGTATGTACTCATCCTGATTATCAAGGTAGGGGAGTTGGTAAATTTATGATTAACAAATGTATGGAAATTTGGCCAACAGCATTTGCAAAAATAAAAATAAATAATAAGGCAAGTTTAAAATTATTTGAATCTTGTGGTTTTATTAAAAAATATTATTATCTTGAAAAAATATGAATGAAATTTTATTAAAAAATAAAAATATATATTTAAAAAATTTAACTATAGATGATAATTTAAATAATTATCTTTCATGGATTAATGATAAAGAACTAACATTATATTTGAATAAAAACAAAACCCAAACTAAAATTGATTTAAAAAACTATATACAATACCATTCAAACTTAGGTAATCATTTATGTGGTATATTTGATTCAATTACTTATACTCATGTAGGGAATGTGTTATTAAGTCGCATTGATTTAATTAATAGTAATTGTAATATAGGTATTTTGATAGGAAAAAATTATTGGGGAAAGGGGATTGGAACTTCTGCTGTTTCTTTAATGACTAATTATGCTTTAGATACTTTAGGATTACATAAAGTAATTGCAGGTGTAGTAGAAGAAAATATTGGGTCAGCTAGACTATTTGAAAAAGTAGGTTTTACTTTAGAAGGAATAAGAAAAGAAGAATTTAAATTTAAAGATACATTTTTAAACACATTGTATTATGGTAAAATAAAAAATAATGAATAAAATAACTTTTTGCATACCAAGTAAATCAAACTTACGTTATTTAAAAACTTGTATTCCTTCTATTAGAAAGAATGCTTATAGAAAGGATCATGATATTATTATATTTGTAGACTCTGATGAAGATGGAACAGTAGAGTGGTTAAAACAAAACAAAAATAAATATAATTTTAATTATTATATTAATCCTTCCTTAGGAGAAAAACTATATGGTATAGGAAGAGCTTATGACTACTGTATTGAAAAATCTACTACTGATGTCTTTATGATATTCCATGCAGATATGATGTTAGGAAAAGATGCTGATTTAAAAGCATTTAATCACTTAAAAGAAAAAACAATAGTATGTTCTACTAGAATTGAACCTCCTTTACACCCAAATAATGGAGAAAAAATACTATTAGATTTTGGGATGTGGCCCGAAGAATTTAAAGAGGAGGATTTTGACAAATATGTAGAGGAACAAAAAGAAATTAATAAATGGTCTGAAGGTATATTTGCTCCTTGGATGATGTATAAACAAGAATTTATGGATATGGGGGGGCATGACCCAATAATGCATTCTTGTAGAGAAGACTCAGATGTATTTAATAGAATGTTACTTGCAAATTTTAAATTTGTACAACCTTGGAACAGTTTAGTTTACCATTTTACGGGTAGAGGGGCAGGAAGTTTTGATGGGGATGAAGAAAGACATAATAAATGGAAAGAAGATATGAATAAATCTACAAAGGAATTTATTCGTAAATGGGGATCAAATGTAAAACACACCCATCTAATGAAGCCTATTATATCACCTAAGTATGATATAGGGTTTATAGTTAAAAATTGCAATTCTCAATTACTAACAATATTGGAGCCTTGGTGTAATGCAATTTATGTAGATGAAGGAAATACCCCAACATTAATTAAAAATTATATCGAAGCGGAGCAACCTAATACTAGTTTAAATTTAAATCCAAGAATTTTACCTTTTGATAATGAAAAAAATAATGAAATATTAATAAATATAGATGGTAAGTTATTTAACCAACAAGATTTTCAAATTATACAACAATTAGGAGATATTATAAAAGATAGTGGCACAATAGGAAAATTTCAATTAGGTAATTTAACTATAGAAATATTTCAAATGAACGAATATCAAAATAAATTAATTAAATTATGAAACAAAACAAAGTAGGATTTACTGCTGGTAATTTTGATTTATTACACCCTGGCTATATCTATACATTTGAGGATGCTAAAAAACATTGTGATCATTTTATAGTATTTTTACAAAAAGATCCATCGTTGCATAGAAAATCTAAATATAAGCCTGTTATACCTTTATACGAAAGATATAGAGCATTAATGGCTATTCATTATATTGATGAGGTATTTATCTATCAAACTGAAGAAGAATTAAGAGAATTAATTCTACATTTTAAACCTGATATTAGAATTTTAGGAGAAGATTATATTGGTAAAAAATTTACTGGGGATGATTTACCTCCTAAAGTTATTTATACTTCAAGAGCACATGATTGGAGTACAACAAAATTAAAAGATTTGATTACTAAACAAACTATAAAACAAAACCCTAATATCTTAAAATGAGAATAGTAGTTACAGGAGCATTTGGGTTTATAGGATCACACTTTACAAAATATATTTTTAATTTAGATGAGGATATCAAATTATTAGTAATTGATAATTGTACATATTCCTCTAATAAAAATAATTTAAATGGAGTTACATATGAACATTTACATAGAGATATTTGCGATGTTACAGCTGAAGATTTAGGTGAGTATGATTATTTAGTTAATTTCGCTGCTGAGTCTCATGTAGATAATTCTATAAAAGACGGTAGACCATTTGTTAGAACAAATGTAGAAGGTACTTTTAATCTATTAGAAATAGCAAGACAAAATCCAAATTTAAAGAAATTTATTCAAATATCAACTGATGAAGTTTATGGTGACATGAATGATTATGGTCCTGGTGTTTTAGCAGATGAGGAATTTAGTATAATTGGGTCATCATATTATTCATCAACTAAGGCGTCTGCTGATTTATTAGTTCAAGCAGCTGGTAGAACATATGGGTTACCATATTTAATAACTCGTACGTGCAATAATTACGGAGAAAACCAACACCAGGAAAAATTATTACCTACAATAATAAACTGTATTAAAAACCATATCCCTATCCCAATTTATGGGGATGGAAATAATATTAGAGAGTGGATACACGCTGATGATAATTCAAAATGTATTTTTGATTTAATACAATCTGATAAAACAGGTATATATAACATAGGATCAGGTGAAAGGTATACTAATTTACAAATTATTAAGATTATAGAAGAATTACTAGATTATAGGTTAGCCTTTACTTTTGTTGAAGATAGAAAAGGACATGATCGAGCTTATGGTTTATTGACTAAACATACTGTTAAATTACAACACAATCTAGTAAAATACCTCCAAACAAGTTTGGATACCGC
>TARA_R110001606_G_scaffold69264_5_pt1 | contig 13562 bp, 11 predicted proteins | sample TARA_R110001606 | Tara Oceans TARA_R110001606 (sample SAMEA4398315) | marine metagenome | biome: Polar Biome; feature: [SRF] surface water layer (ENVO:00010504); material: water (ENVO:00002006), including particulate matter (ENVO:01000060) such as... | depth 5 m | reverse complement strand
TGGTCATTCACCATACCACAGGCCTGCATATGGGCGTACACTGTGGTTGGACCTAAAAACTTAAATCCCCGTTTTTTTAAATCTTTTGCAAATGCAGTTGAGGCCTCTGTAATTGCAGGGTAGTCACTAAGTTTATCTAACTCATTCACTAACGGCTTACCACCTACAAACTGCCATTGATAGTTACTGAAGCTGCCAAATTCTTGCTGAATTTCAATAAAACGTTTGGCGTTATTTATAGTTGCTACAATTTTTAAACGATTACGTATAATTGTTTCATCAAGCATTAATCGTTCAACATCGTGCTCGTTCATTTGTGCGACTTTTTCTACATCAAAATCCAAAAATGCACGACGATAGCCATCACGTTTCTTTAAAATCGTATACCAACTTAATCCTGCTTGTGCTGATTCCAGAGTAATAAATTCAAAAAGTGTTTGGTCATCATATACTGGGATCCCCCATTCATCATCGTGATAGGCAACATAGTCATCTTTACTGGTATCGAGCCAAGGGCAGCGACATAAATTTGTTGAATTCATAGTGTCTCCTTGCTTTGCTTATTTTAGTTTGTCATTTTTTTGTCGCGTTATTTATACGCTAAGCAAATGAAATTAATCAATATAATTGTTGGTACAATTTGTGCATTTAGCTAGTTAGATCCTGTAAACGAGAATGCATTATGGCCTTAGCTAATGTCTTAAAACCACAATTTATCACAGCGACCCAGTATAACCCATGCTTACTGCAAGAAGAGTACATTGGTGAGTTAAGTGAATTACGCCAGCAAGCCAGTTGGTTAAGTCATTTAGTAGATACAATGCCTGCGGGTGTTGTGGTGCTTGATGGTCGCGGTTTGATCGCTAAAGCTAATCAAATCGCAACAGACATGTTAGGGGAACCACTCGAAGGTGAAAAGTGGTTCAGTGTGATCCAGCGCTCGTTTCGGCCCCAACAAGATGATGGCCATGAAGTATCGCTAAAAGATGGACGCTTAATTAAGTTAGAAATAACGGCATTAGCGCCAGAGCCAGGGCAATTAATCTTAATGACTGACTTAACCGAAACGCGTCGTCTACAAACACGCGTTGCACATATGCAGCGTTTAAGTGCATTGGGTAAAATGGTGGCATCTTTGGCACATCAAGTGCGAACACCACTGTCTGCTGCGATTTTGTATGCCGCTAATTTAGGTTCAAAGCGGTTACCCGAAAGCTCTCGAGGCAATTTTCATACTAAGTTAATGTCGCGTTTAAAAGATCTCGAAACCCAAGTAAACGATATGTTGTTGTTCGCAAAAAGTGGCGATCAGCAAGTTGTTGAACATGTTTCCATGCAGCAATTATTAACTGAAGTGAAAACTGGCGCTGATGCTATGGTCGCACTTAATAATAGTGAACTTCAGGTCAGTTTACCTGAGCCTGATATCGAGATAATGGGCAATAAAACTGCGCTTGCCAGTGCCATTCAAAACCTTATTCACAATAGTATTCAAGTCATTGGCAGTAATGCACTCGTTCAATTAAGTGCGCAGCGGGATGCGAGTGACCCCGAGCTAGTGTGTATTACTGTAAGTGATAATGGCCCTGGGGTCGATTTAAGCTTACTTGATAAATTATTTGAACCATTTTTTACTACCCGAAGCCAAGGCACAGGTTTAGGCTTAGCGGTGGTTAGTTCAGTCGCAAATGCACACCAAGGACGAGTTGAAGTAACGAACAATGCTCAAGGCGGAGCCTGCTTTAGTTTACTGTTACCTATTTGTACAAAGTCAACATCGGCGGAGGCAATATGAACAACACGATTTTAGTGGTTGAAGATGATGCAGGGCTTCGTGAAGCCTTGATTGATACGCTTGAAATGTCTGGAATAGATTGCGTTGCGGCTGACAGTGCCGAGCAAGCTATGGTGCTACTTAAAAAAGACAGCTTTTCGCTGGTCGTGAGCGATGTGCAAATGGGCGCGATGAGTGGTCTTGATTTACTGCGCAGCATAAATCTTAATTACCCTGATCTACCGGTTTTAATGATGACAGCGTATGCGACTATTGATGATGCTGTTGAGGCTATGCGGTTAGGGGCAATTGACTATATGGCCAAACCGTTTGCGCCCGAAGTGCTACTTAATATGGTAAGCCGCTATCTACCTGAGCCGGAAAAAGAAACTGACGGGCCGATTGTCGCTGATCCGAGTAGTATTCAGCTATTAGAACTTGCAAGTCGGGTTGCTAAATCGGATGCTAGTGTGATGGTGCTTGGTCCTAGTGGCTCAGGTAAAGAAGTACTCGCACGGTTTATACATGATAAATCAGATCGTGCAGAGCAGCCATTCGTCGCAATAAACTGTGCTGCGATCCCTGAAAATATGCTCGAAGCTACATTATTTGGCTACGAGAAAGGCGCGTTTACTGGTGCGATTCAAGCTTGTCCGGGTAAATTTGAGCAAGCACAAGGTGGCACAATTTTACTTGATGAAATCACTGAGATGGATTTAGGCCTACAAGCTAAGTTATTACGTGTATTACAAGAACGCGAAGTTGAACGTTTAGGTGGTCGCAAAACTATTAAGCTGGATGTGCGTATTTTGGCTACCAGTAACCGTGATTTAAAAGAGGCTGTGGCTAAGCACCAGTTTAGAGAAGATTTATATTATCGATTAAATGTATTTCCGTTGATGTGGCGTCCACTTTGTCAACGTCCAGGCGATATTGTCGTGTTGGCAAAGCATTTAATTGAACGTCATCTCAATAAAAGCAAAGAGCCTATCGCTGTACTTAGCGAACCGGCAGAGAAAAAATTATTAGCTCATACTTGGCCAGGTAATGTGCGTGAACTGGATAATGTGATCCAGCGTGCGCTGATATTACGCCACGGTGATATGATTGACGAAAGTGCTATTTTTATTGAAAATTTAACCCAGACTCCTCTAACTGCGGCTTTATCAGCAAGTTTAGTGCCGGCTAATTCAGCACCAGAAAGCACTACTTCGGCGGTTACAAGTTCACCAACTAATGATGCTTATTATGATCTGCAAGCGCCAGCAATAAAAGCCACAGCACAACGCAATCAGCTGCGTGAAGAATTACCAAGCTTGGATTCGGGAAGTTACAAAGATGAACTTAAAGATAAAGAGCATAGAATTATTTTAGAAACCCTAAATCGTTGTCAAGGCAAGCGTAAAGATGTAGCTGAAACATTAGGGATCAGCCCACGAACATTACGTTATAAATTGGCTCAAATGCGTGATTTGGGGATCACCTTACCTGCTTAAGCCTCTATAATTTTTGTTTTCCTTCACTATTTAATTTACGCTCAGCCTTGCTGGGCGTAAACTTGTCAAAACTCTGACAACTAAAATAAATCTTAAGCTTCTGATATTTATTGGTTTATTAGTTGGCATGCTTTGTGCTTTATTAAGTTATTAGTAAACTGCATCGTCAGAGACAATTATGAAAATTCAAAACAGCGCATTATTTCAAGAAATGCAATCTATGGCTCTCGAAGCTGGTCGTAGTAATCAAGTAAACAAATTACCGACGCAGGCGCAGCCTACTTCGAGCGCCCAATTTGGCGATTTGTTAAGTGATGCACTCAATACAGTGAATGGCCTTCAAGCTGATGCGAAACAAAAAGTCGTAGCGGTTGAAATGGGCGATCGAAATGTGTCATTAGCGGATGCAATGATCGCATCACAAAAATCGTCAGTTGCCTTTGAAGCTACGGTGCAAGTTCGTAACAAACTTGTAGAAGCCTATAAAGAAATCATGAACATGCCTGTTTAACTAGGTAGTGGAGAATTATTGTGGCGCAATCTAATCAATCAACAGATCTTGCTTTGGCCGGCGGCGGTATCGACCAAACTGATAATGACGATCAACAAGAACAAAAGTCAGGCTATTTAAGTGCATTAAACGGCGTTGATGTATTGCGTCAGGTTACTCTAATTATTGCATTAGCGATTTGTTTAGCGATTGCTATTTTTGTGATTATTTGGGCACGTCAACCAGATATGCGTCCACTTGGAAAAATGCCAACGGAAGAGCTAATTCAAACGCTCGACTTTTTAGATGCACAAAAAATTGACTATCAACTTGATGGCAATGTGGTTTCTGTTCCTGAAAATGAATATCAAAATATTAAATTGTTAATGACCCGCGAAGGTATTGAGCAAGCGCCGAACTCGGGTACTGATATTATCATGCAAGATATGGGTTTTGGTGTTAGTCAGCGTTTAGAGCGTGAACGTTTAAAGCATGGTCGTGAACAACAACTAGCGCGTACGATTGAGGAACTACAAAATGTCACGCGTGCTAAAGTATTATTGGCAATACCGAAAGAAAATGTTTTTGCTCGTCGTGAGAAAAAACCATCCGCAACAGTGGTATTAACTTTAAAACGTGGTCGTATGCTCGGTAGTGAAGAAGTGGACGCCATTGTTGATATTATTGGTTCAGCAGTGCAAGGTTTAGAGCCGTCACGAGTAACTGTAACAGACCAAAATGGCCGATTACTTAATTCAGGATCGCAAAGTGCGTTAGCTGCTCGCTCACGCAAAGAATACGATATTGAACGTAAACGTGAACAAGAATATCTAGATAAAATAGATGGTATCTTAATGCCAGTTATTGGTATGGGTAACTACACTGCACAAGTCGATTTAAGTATGGACTTTAGTGCGATTGAAGAAACTCAAAAACGCTACAACCCTGATTTACCGGCGGTACGCAGTGAAACCACCTTTGAAGAAAACAACATCGGCGGGTTAGCTATCGGTATTCCTGGCGCGCTGACAAATCAGCCTCCAACAGATTCAAATATTCCTGAAATTGCCGGTCAAGGTGGTGCAGGCTCTGGTTCATCACCCAGTCGCACTCACAAAGAAGCGACACGTAACTATGAACTTGATACTACTATCTCCCACACACGTCAGCAAAGTGGTGTTATTCGTCGAATTAGTGTGTCTGTGGCAGTCGATTATGTGGCAAAAGTGGGTGAAAATGGTGAAACGACTATGGAGCCTCGCTCAGTTGAAGCACTGTCAAATATTCGTCGTTTACTGCAAGGTGGTGTGGGTTTTGACTTACAGCGTGGTGATGCATTAGAAGTAGTGACAGTACCGTTTGTACGTGAACCGATGGACTTAGCTATTGAAGTGCCACTGTGGGAACAAAACTGGTTTATGAAAGTTGTGCGTTTAGTGCTTGGCGCATTGGTTATTATAGTGTTAATCATGGCGGTGGTTAAACCTATGCTGAAACGCTTGATTTACCCAGATGATACCCTTGAAGAGTATGATGATGATGCGCTTAGTTCTGGTGTAGATATTGGTGATAACACCCTAGATATGCTAAATAAAGATTTTGATTCTGCTTCGGTTGGCTTCTCAAGTGATGGTACACTACAGTTACCAGACCTACATGGCGATGAAGACTTATTAAAAGCTGTTCGTGCCTTAGTAGCAAATGAGCCAGAACTCTCCTCACAAGTTGTGAAAGCGTGGTTAACTGAAGATGACTGATCAAGAACAAAAACAACTGCCAGCAGCGTTTGATGTTGATAAATTAGACGGTGTAGATAAAGCCGCAATTTTATTGCTAAGCTTATCCGAAGAAGATGCAGCGCAAATATTAAAGCACCTTGAACCTAAACAGGTGCAAAAAGTGGGTATGGCAATGGCGGCGATAGATGATCTATCGCAAGCCAAAATCAGTGCCGTGCACAATTTATTTATAGAACAAATACAAAGCTTTAGTACGATTGGCTTCCAATCAGAAGATTTTATCAAAAAAGCGCTTACTGCGGCACTTGGTGAAGATAAAGCGGCAAGCCTGATAGATCAAATTGTTATGGGATCTGGTGCCAAGGGTCTTGATTCATTGAAATGGATGGACTCAAAGCAGGTTGCCAATATTATTCGCAATGAGCATCCGCAAATACAAACTATCGTTTTATCGTATTTGGAGCCTGAGCAATCGGCCGAAATTTTAGCGCAGTTTCCTGAAAAAGTGCGCTTAGATTTAACCATGCGAATCGCCAACCTTGAAGAAGTTCAACCTGCGGCTTTACAAGAGTTGAACGAGATAATGGAAAAACAATTTGCCGGACAAGCTGGTGCGCAAGCTGCAAAAATGGGCGGCTTGAAAGCGGCGGCAGATATCATGAACTATCTCGATACTAATATTGAAGGTCAGTTGATGGATTCTATCCGTGAGCATGACGAAGAGATGTCGCAACAAATCCAAGATTTAATGTTCGTATTTGAAAACTTAATGGATGTTGATGATCGTGGTATTCAAGCTATCTTGCGAGAAGTCCAACAAGATGTACTGATGAAAGCCATCAAAGGTACTGATGATGCATTGAAAGAGAAAATCCTCGGCAATATGTCAAAACGGGCTGCAGAGATGCTTGCTGATGATTTAGAAGCAATGGCACCTGTGCGGATCAGCGAAGTTGAAGCCGCGCAAAAAGAGATCTTATCTACGGCACGTCGTCTCGCTGATTCAGGTGAAATTATGCTTGGTGGTGGTGGTGGTGAGGAGTTCTTGTAAACCATGAGCAAACCTACTCAATATCAAGGTCGTCCTTTACGAGCCAGTGAAGCAGTTGATGAATTATTAGAAAACTGGCCAATTCCAGATGTTACGCAAGACACTCGAAAATTCGATGGTCGTTCAACGGCGTTTGGTACACCGCTGGCCGATTTATATCGTAAAGAGCTTGAAGAAAGTGAACAAGCACTAGAGCCCGAAGAGCCTGAGCTGCCCTCGTTAACGATGGCTGAGCTGGAACGAATTCGTCAAGATGCCTACGAAGAAGGCTTAAAACAAGGCCACGAGCAGGGTTATATTGATGGTTTTGAAAAAGGCGTAGGTGAGGGAAAAGAAGCCGGTTATAAAGAAGGCATTGAGCTTGGTAAAACACAAGGTCAAGAAGAAGTAAAACCACTGATTGAAGAACAGCTAACGGGTCTAAAAGTATTGTTGGATAGTTTGTCAGCGCCATTAGCTAAAGTCGATGATGACGCCGAAAAGCAACTTGTACAGTTAACCGTAATGCTAACCGAAGCGTTAGTTTATCAAGAAATTAAAACCTCCCCTGAAATCATTTTGCAAAGTTTAAAGCAGTGTATCGATGCGTTAGCCAATGAGCAGCAAAGTGTGCGTATTCATTTACATCCTGAAGACATTGAACTGGTTAAAAATAGTTATGGTGAAGCTGCACTAGCTGAAAACCATTGGCAGTTAGTTGCAGAGCCGACTTTAGATCGCGGCGGTTGCCAAGTAAAAACACCTCAGTCATCTATTGATATGACTATAAAAACCCGCGTCAAAGAAACGTTGGATAGTTTTTTGCATAGTAGTGGTATCTAACGCTATTTTTGGTTTGCAATGAGTTCTCAACCACGCCCATTAAGTGAACGTTTACAACAGTATCAAAAACATATTCATAGCCCAACGCCTGCTGTTGCGGGAATTTTAACCCGTGTTGTAGGGTTAACATTAGAGGCAAAAGGATTACGCGCGCCAGTTGGCAGCCAATGTAAAATTGAAACCATGCATGGTTTTGTTGATGCTGAAATTGTTGGTTTTAATGATCAGACGCTTTACTTGATGCCAAATGACCATATTTCTGGTGTACTACCTGGAGCGCGAGTGATCCCACAAGTAAATGATACCGGACTGCCTGTTGGTATGTGTTTACTTGGTCGTGTTGTTGATGGCTTAGGGCGTCCGTTGGATGGGCTTGGAGCTATTAAAGCAGAGCATTACTTAAAATTTGCACAAAATTCAATTAACCCATTATCTCGACGACCAATTACGCAGCCGATGGATGTTGGTGTACGCGCTATTAATTCAGTGATAACTGTTGGCCAAGGCCAGCGCATGGGGCTATTTGCAGGCTCAGGCGTGGGTAAGTCGGTATTACTGGGTATGATGACCCGAGGCTCAGAAGCTGATGTAATAGTTGTTGGTTTAGTGGGGGAGCGTGGCCGCGAAGTAAAAGAATTTATCGAAGAAATACTCGGTGTGGAAGGGCGTAAGCGTTCTGTCGTAGTTGCTGCTCCCGCCGATGCATCGCCATTAATGCGATTAAAAGGTTGTGAAAGTGCGGTAACTATCGCGGAGTACTTTCGCGATCAAGGCTTAAATGTTTTATTGCTACTGGATTCTGTAACGCGTTATGCCATGGCTCAGCGCGAAATAGCGCTTGCGGTTGGTGAACCACCGGCGACTAAAGGTTATCCGCCCTCAGTATTTGCAAAGCTACCCGCGCTGGTGGAACGTGCTGGTAATGGCGGCGAAGGGCAAGGCTCTATCACAGCGTTTTTTACTGTACTGAGTGAAGGGGATGATATGCAAGATCCGATTGCTGATGCGGCGCGAGCCATTTTAGACGGTCATATCGTGTTATCCAGAGAGCTCGCTGACAGTGGTCATTATCCTGCTATTGATATAGAAAAATCGATTTCACGGGTGATGCCACAAGTTGTCTCAGAAGCACACATGCAACAAGCGCGAGTGTTAAAACAAGTGTATTCAATGTTCCAGCAAAATAAAGATATGATTACTTTAGGTGCTTATCAAAAAGGCACCGACCAAATGCTTGATCAGGCCATTAATATGATGCCAAGAGTGAATGCATTTCTACAACAAGGCATGAAAGATGTGATTAGCTATGACGATGGCCTACAAGGGCTTGCGCAATTATTAGGACAAGCATAATGGCAACAAATAAGCTCAATCTATTGCTGAAAATAGAAAATGATAAAGAAGAAACTTTACGGATAAATTATTTACAAGCGCAGCAAAACTTGCAAGGCAATCAACAAAAATTGCAAGGCTTGAATAACTTTCGTTTGGAGTATACTCAGCAATTACATTTAAAAGGAAAGTCTGGTTTAAGTAGTGCAGGGTTTAGTCAATACCATGCTTTTATTGCCAAAATAGAAGAAGCTATTCGTCAACAAGCGAATACCGTCAGTACTGCTAAACAAGTTGTTTCACAACGACAAAGTTTATGGCTGAAACAGCAGATTAAGGCTAAAGCGGTTGCTAAATTAATAGAAAAACAGCAGCTTAAAGCGAATGTAATCGCACAAAAAAATGAACAAAAAATGCTTGATGAATTTTCTGCAAATCAATTTTATCAAAGACGTCGCGCTCTATAGTCATCGCCCAAAACAGCATTATTTATTTTTAAAATTAGCTTAGGCATATTATTTGCTTGTTTAACGTATGAAGTATTTATTCTGGCAAACTGCGGCGGCAAATTGCCACTTTTAATCTAGGTGAATTATGGCTATTAGTGATCTTTCAGTGTTTATCTCAACTGAGCAGGATGTTCAGTTAAATAAAAAAGACAGTGCCAAAGGCAGTGCGGCAACAGGTAAAGAAAGCACCGATAGTGATTTCTTTAGTGAGTTACAAAACGCTAATAATGCTGCAGAAACACCCATGAAAGTTAACTCATCTGGCGCTGTGTCAGCTGCAAGTGAAGCCGAAGTTGCTGCTGAAAAAGCGCAAAAAACGCCCACTGACAGCAGTGATGAGAAAACGATGTCAGGTGATGCTATGTCTGGTGATGCAATGCTTGCTCAGATCACGGCAGCCAACAATATGGACACTCGGGTAAATAATACGCCAACTGTTGCAAATGCCTCATTACTTTCAACGTTGGGTAAATACAGTGAAGAAAAAATAGATCCGAAGCTTATTAAAGTCACTGGACCTCGTCCAATTGATGATGTTACGCCTATTATTGATACAGACACACCTGCTACTGATGATCCTATTGCACAACTAGTCGATAAACAACTAAAACCAACGCTACTTACTGAAAAAACGGTGCTGGCAGAGGCGATTGATAAACAGCTTCAACTGAAGGGAAACACCCCTCCTGATGATGCTGTGACTCCTATTATTGATGATATTCAAGTGGCAAAAGAGATATCGCAAAATAAAGCGATGACAATGCAGCCAACAAACCAACAAGCTGCAGCTACCTTAAAGAGTGGGGAAGTTGGCAATGAAACAGCTCAAATAAATATTGCTGAAAATACAAGCAAAGGTAAGCCACAAAACAGTGAAGTATTAGCTAAAGGTTTGGACGTAACGCTTGCTCAACAAGTTAAACCACAAGAAAGTGAAGTATTAGTTAAAGATTCGGACACAAGGATTGCTCAGCAAGAAAAACCTCAACAGAGTGCAGCGTTAACTGCAGATGCGCACGCAACTGTAGCTAACGTTACTGCTAACGCCAAACAAGCAACCACAAGTGCTACTGCAGTAGCAATGGACGTTGCTTCAAAGGCAGAACCAGTAGTTAAAGGTGTGGAATCAACCACTACGATTGGCTCTCAAACTGATGTAGCTGAAAAAGCAGCTACACAGGCAAAGCATAGTAACAGTGCTGTATTAGAGCAAATCAGTAAGGTATTGCTTAACTCACCAACTACAGTACAAAAAAATGAACACCCATTGTTGGCGAGCTTAACACCAGAGCAGCAAAAACAGCTACAAAATCAAGTTGATGTCATTCGTCAGCAAGATCCATCACCGGCTAACGTAACTGACTTAAAAAAAATGCTGGCTGAATTTGTAGAGCTTAATAGTAAAGAAGTTGCAAAACCTACCACGGCAGTTGCGACAATGAACACGGCAGAGCTAACCCAACTAAGTAAAGATATTTCGCTGTTGAGTCCTGTGCAAAAGCAGGCATTGAGCCAGCAATTACAAAATTTTGTGAGCACTGAGCAGCCTAAGGGGGCTTTATTAACTCAGATCAATACGGCTATTGCAGAATTAGCTCAGCCAGAGAGTATTGAAAAAAAGACTGAGTCAAAAGCTCAATTGACGGTTCAGTCAATGACAGATAATTTAGTAAGCACTACAACAACCAATAGCAACACCGCTAAATCAGATACAAATAAAGTATCTGCGCCACAAGATGCACTTATAAAGGCCGCGAGCAAAGAGCAAGAAGTGAAACTGGCAGTGCAAGATAATGTTCTAAAAAGTGAGCAACTTGCTGAAAATATTAAAGCAGAGCAAAGCCCTGTGCGCGACAACACATTGACACGTGTAAATCAATTGTTTGGCCAGCTCACCGGATTAACCACTGCGGTTACGACAGCCTCGGCTGTAGAAGGGAGTGAGCAAAGCTATCAACAAGCTTTGGCAGATATGCAAGTAATGCATGCCCAGCAAGCGAGCCCTACATCACAGACAAGACAAATAAATCTTGATCCAACTGCGTTACAAGCATTGAATATCATGAAAAGTGATGCAGCCAAATTACTACAAGAACGAGTGAGTGCATTACTAAGTATCAATAATAAAGAAGCTGAAATACGTCTTGATCCGCCAGAAATGGGTAGTATGCAAATTCGTATTCGTAGCGATGCAGAACAAGCTCAAATTAACTTTGTGGTACAAAATCAGCAAGCCAAAGAAGCTCTTGAGCAATCAATGCCGAGATTACGAGAAATGTTAGCACAGCAGGGAATTGAACTGGGTGAAAGCAGTATCCAGCAGGGAAATAGTCAAAGTGATACTGGTGGTGACGGACAACAAAATGGTCGTGGTCAACAGGCAAATCAGCAACAAAATGAAGAGGAAAGTGCATTAACTCAGCAACCAATTCGAGGCTCTGGGCAACAATCTTCATCATCAATAGATTACTATGCCTAACACCTGCTATTATATGAGGTATAAGACTATAAAAATAAATAACTTGATGGTGCGCGGTGACACTCGTAATATCGCTATTATTAAGGCATAAAGGAAAGCAGCATGGCTGAAGAAGCAAACTTAGAAATTGAAGACGGTAGTAAAAGTAAAAAAAAGCTGATTATAATTATTATTGCTGTGGTATTGGTAATTGGTGGTGCAGCTGGCTTTTTCTTGATGTCTGGCTCCGACGCTGCTCCTGAAACACTTGCGGATGAATCTGTTGCATCAGCAACTGAAACTGCAGATGTAAGTGGTAGTGGTGCAAAGGTTGGCAGTGCCTTATATGTTGCGATGCCTCGACCTTTTATTTTTAACGTACCTGGTGCCAGTCGTGATCGCATTGTGCAAATAAAAGTGCAATTACTAGTGCGCGGTGATGTGAATGAAGAAACGGCTAAAAAGCATATTCCACTTATTGAAGGCACATTGCTTGGTGTGTTTTCAACCACCACCGCAGATGAGCTTGGTACTAGCGAAGGCAAAGAAACCCTACGAGTAGCAGCGCTTGATAAAGTACAAGCCGCGTTAACTGATGTAGAGGGTAGTAAAGTAATTGAGCGGGTGTTGTTTACCGGCTTTGTAATGCAATAAGGGGTCAGCGTGAGTGATTTATTATCCCAAGATGAAATCGATGCCCTGTTGCATGGTGTCGATGAAGTCGAAGAGGAGGATCTACAGGACGGTGATGATGGTAGCGGTAATACGTTGCAATACGATTTTTCTTCACAAGATCGTATTGTTCGTGGTCGCATGCCGACTCTGGAGATTGTGAACGAACGATTTGCTCGACACATGCGCATTAGCTTATTTAATATGATGCGCCGTACTGCTGAAGTTTCTATCAATGGCGTACAAATGATAAAGTTTGGTGAGTATATCCACACTTTATTTGTTCCTACCAGTCTTAATATGGTGCGCTTTCGTCCTCTTAAAGGTACTGGGTTAATCACTATGGAAGCACGGTTAGTGTTCATCCTGGTTGATAACTTCTTTGGCGGCGATGGTCGCTATCATGCGAAAATAGAAGGTCGTGAATTTACACCTACTGAGCGCCGTATTGTACAAATGCTATTAAAAATAATCTTTGAAGATTACAAAGAAGCATGGGCGCCGGTAATGGATGTGTCTTTTGAATATCTTGATTCAGAAGTTAATCCGGCAATGGCTAATATCGTCAGTCCCACCGAGGTGGTGGTGATCAGTTCATTCCATATTGAGCTGGATGGCGGTGGCGGAGATTTCCATATCGCATTGCCGTATTCAATGCTTGAACCTATTCGTGAATTACTCGATGCTGGTGTGCAATCAGATACTGAAGATACCGATTTACGTTGGAGCAAAGCCTTACGTGATGAGATTATGGATGTTGAAGTTGGAATATCAACACAACTGCTTGAAGTTGATTTAACCTTAGCGCAAATTATGGAGCTTAAGGCTGGGGATATTATTCCTGTTGAGATGCCAGAGCACATAACGGTGTTTGTCGAAGAGCTGCCAACCTTTAGGGCTAAAATGGGTCGCTCTCGTGATAACGTCGCGCTGCAAATTAGTGAAAAAATTAAACGTCCTGAATCAGTCAAATCAGAGTTGCATGTCTTTACAAAAGGTGGCAAAAAGCTTGATTCAGATGCGGAATTAGCAGAACTAGAAGATGATCTACACCTTTCCGAAGGCGTAGATTTAGACTGGTAAGAGAATAAAAAGGTTTAATAGTATGAGTGATGACCAAGATACAATGGACGAATGGGCGGCTGCTTTAGCCGAAGCCGAAGGGACCGATAGTTCTGATGGTGCCAAAGTAACTGAACTTGACGAGTTAAGTGATGCT
>TARA_R110001606_G_scaffold86598_4_pt1 | contig 13573 bp, 9 predicted proteins | sample TARA_R110001606 | Tara Oceans TARA_R110001606 (sample SAMEA4398315) | marine metagenome | biome: Polar Biome; feature: [SRF] surface water layer (ENVO:00010504); material: water (ENVO:00002006), including particulate matter (ENVO:01000060) such as... | depth 5 m | reverse complement strand
TTTTACTACGCGTCATTGCGAGGCTTTTTTCAGCCGTGGCAATCTGTTAGTTGTGAAGTTCAAAGCTTTGTGTGTATAGCAGTATGTTCTTACTGTTGTGTTCTCACTCTCACGTGGGTTTGAGATTGCTTCGATACCTCGCAACAGGCTAATACCTCCTCGCAATGACTTGTGCTAATAAAAATATCAGAACAATCATCATTCCATGACTATTTTACAACACGTCATTACGAGACGTTTTACAGTTATAGCAATCTATCAGTCCCAACGTGTCACTGCAAGGCCTTTTCAGTGGAGGCAATCTATCAGTCCCAATGCGTCATTGCGAGGCTTTTTCAGCCGTGGCAATCTGTTAGTGCATCTTTCTACACCTTTTTTTTAACAAAGTTTAAGTCTAAAGAATTATAAAATATTAAACCTGTTGAAACAAAAACAATCGACTAATCCAATGAAAATGAGCCAGTAATAAAGTAGTTAGGACTACTCTCTTTACCATTATGATAGTTCCAATCTATACCAAAACTTAAAAAAGAAGGAACATTAAATTTACGGTACTTTTTAGAAACTTTTTGATCTTTTTTATTTTTGTATGAATAAATTTTATCTTCTACATTCTCAATACTTCCTTTAATTGGCTTATTTAAAAAACCAAAAGCGAAGCCTACATTATAGCTAGGTTTACCTCCTTTAATTGTTTGCCAACTAACATGAGGAATTGGTGTAAAATAAAAAGAGTTTAATATTTTTTTATCAAAAATAAATGGAGACGAAAAAGATATAAAACTTGCTTGATTACGATTTTCTAACACTCCATACTTACCATCAAACGATTTATTTTTTGTGAAAAACACATTATTAATTGAAGTTGTATTAGTACTTGAAATATAATTTTCTAAGCTACTACTATTGTATGTAATAGGAGTCAGTTCTAGATTTAAGCCAGGTATCATAGTACCTACTTTAAAAAAACTTGTATTAAAAAAATAGTAATTGAAATTTGCATTAAAATTAATGGTTATTGGAAGAGCATTTGTAACCATATTTGAATTCGGGTTGTAATTTTTGAAACGGTCAAGTTGAATTTCACCACCAATGCGAGAAGTAAAAAGTTTCTTAGTCATTAGACTTTCATTTTTATCTAAGTAAATTTTATTAAATGAATTTTGAAACGTTATACCTCCTTTATAACCCACTGAGTTAAAATCAAAGTCATTTACACTTAGGAAGCTTTTAGTATTTGTAATTCCTAAATTTAAAAACCAAGTTTTAGATTTAATTGCACTTATCTGTTCTTTTTTGGTATAAATTGTTTCATTGGGCTTTTTTAATCTAAGCTGAAATTCTATTTTACCTCCATCAAGTTTAAGTTGATTAACGGTTGCGTTGTAGAAAGCACCAATTGATTTTTCGTTACTATTTACTACTTGAGCATTTATGAAAATAGAAAATAATAAGAAACAGAATAAAGTAGCAAGTTTTTTCATAATGAGTTGTTTTAATGGTTGTTTGGTTTAGACCTTAAAATTAAAACAAATAACAACCCAATACCCTACCTACAAATAGGTATTTTAAATAAAATCAACACTTTAGGGTGTTTTTAAATACAAGAAAACCATGGATATGACTAAGAAGAGATGAAAAAAACCAATACCAACACCTAATTTTGACGAAAGACCAACTCACTAAAAAAAGATTAATTTATAAGTTTGTTAAGTTCACGTTGTATTTTACATCGTATCAAATCTCAATAAAAACTCAGAAGGTCACATTGAGCTTGTCGAAATGAAAACTCGTTAAATTAAGTACCTTAAAATTTGTGCGTATACCTGATTTAGCAATAATTCCTTAAACAAAGGTTGATACAATATTTTGAACATTATAATAACTTAAGATTTTTTATCAAATCTTAGGTTTACTAAAAATAGTATTATCAACCATCACTTTTAAATTATTTCCTTCCTCAGTTATCCAATGGTTTTTTATTATTAATTCTCTAATTCTAATTTTGTCTTTTTCTGAATACAATTCAGGTTTTAAGCTTGACAATAATTCAGGTTGTTCTGGGTGTAACCAATGACTTTTATGTACGGTTGTAACTATACTTCTAGAGATTCCATCTGGATGCAATAATTTTAAATCTGGAATTATTTTTTTAGCTAATTGAAAAATCTCTAATCCATCTTTATCCCAGTCTGCAGAATAGTAAATTGGTAATCCTCTTCTTATTTCCGGAGTGTATTCTAGTTTAGGAACATTTCTACCACCTGCATACCAAAGTTCATAGTTATTTTCCCTTGGTAGCTTATCTCTATTAAGAAAATTACCATTTTCACAGAGTATAATTAGTTTTGGCTTGTAACATTGCAAAACGTACAAATACTGTTGACTTTTATTATCAACTAATTCTATATCTAATATTTTTTTTATTGCATCTACTAATGATGAGTGTTTATCTAAATATTTTTCATTTTTAAAAAACATTAAAGAGAATCCTTTTACACTTTCTTGTGCTTTTATAAGATCTGCTCTTAGTTTTGCAAGTTCTCCACTTTTTAAGCCTTCATCAAATGATATTAAAAGATCTATTGCTTTTTTACTGAATTTTAATTGCGGTTTTAATAATTTTTTTTCGCTAAGAAATTCACTGTATTTATTAAAGTCGCTTAAATACTTTGTTACATAAACTTGAATAAAAACGTCTTTGGCTATATATGTTCTTCGTCCTTTTGAAATCTCTCCAGCCTGTTCGTGCATTTTAAAAACAGGACTGCTATTTATTGTTTTATTGAGTTTAACCTCTTTTTGGATATAGAGTTTATGTAATGCTTTAATTTCTACCCAATTCATATTAGTTTTTGTTACGTTCTAAATAAGCTAATAATTGCTCGTTGCTATAATTAGTTTTAAAGCTACTGTTAGGTACTTGGCTATTAATATCTTTATTTGTTTTACCGGGTATAAGTTGATGCAAATACCAACCATCGTCTGAGTTTGAACCAAAAGGCTTAGGTGTCATCGTTATAATTTGATAACCAAATTCTTCCGCTAATTCTGGAAATGTATTAAAGTTAGATGGGTCTAGACTAGCAACTTCTTCAAGTATTAAAAAATTTAATCCATCTCTTTTTACTTTAGAGGTAATAGATAATCGTCCTATACCCAAAAGTACTCGTGCGGTATAACTCTCGCCTGTGCTACCAGGGGATTTATTATCATCTTCATCTCTAAATTCTGTTTTAAGAGTAAAATAAGTTTTTGGGTCTAGTAAGTCTGAAAAAGCAATGTTCTTTTTGTAACCAGTGACATCTTCAAAAAAAGTTTCTGCAAATTCTTCTACAGATTTAGATTCGAAAAGCTCGCCTGTTTCTCCTGCTGTTTGCGCATTGGATTGCAATTCATTAATCCATTGGATTGAGAAGTTTGTATTGATATCAAAACGAACTTGAAAATAGTATTTTTTACTAATTAACTTGTTTTTAAAAAACAGATTAAGTCTTGCTGTTACGCTTTTATAGGTTTCGAATTCGTCTTGCGTTTTCTGAAATATTTTAAGCATTATTTCTCTTAAAGTTGAAGACATTTTTCGTTTTTCTTCGTTTGCACTATTTAAGGCTTGTTCTATGTTTTTAGTTTCAAGAATAGTATTCCCTAATAGTTTACGCTCCAGTTGTTTAAAATGAAATGTTTTATTTTCTATTTGTTCTTCTATTTCAATTTCATCATTAGTGTTAGGGAAGTCTTTAAGCACATTTTCATAAGTTAATTGATATAGGCTTTTTTTAAGAGAATAATCTTTCTCAACGTCTTGGATATTTAGTAGTGCTACTTCTTCTATATTAAAATTAGAAAATAATAAAGAATACTTTTTTTCTTTCTCTTTTTTGAAATCTTCTATTTTTCTCTTGAGTTCTTCCTTTTCTTTTTCAACCTTATCAGCATCAAAATTAAGTTCTAACAGTAATCTCTTATTTAGTTTCAGATCTGCTTCAACACCTTTATGTGCTTTTACTGCACTGGAATAGGCGCTTGTAAAAGCATCTTGTTTTGTTGAATACTTTTTAATAGTTTCTATTATTTTTTCATCTACAAACTCAACGGCTATTTTAGATTTTAAAGTAGTTAAATTCGTTTTTTGTGTTGTTAGTTCTGTTTTTAGTGTCGTTTTAAAAGTTGGAAGATTTTTCACTAATGCAACAGCAGTTTTATACTCTTTAACCTTTCTTCTGTCTGGAACGCTTTTGTCCCATTTAAAATTAATGTCTGGGAGGTGTTGCAGTATATTATCTATTTTCAGGTTATCTATATCATTAATTCTAATTTTTAATGCTTCTAACGTTCTACTTATTTCTTGTTCTTTTTCATTAAAAGCATTTTGCAGATTATCAATGTTTTTAAAAATTTGTTTTTCTTTATTGTAAAGTGCAAAATAATTTAACTTCCCTACTGTTATCCAGTATCCTCCATTTAATTCATCTTCTACAATATTAGATTTGTTTAGTATATCTAAACTATCTGTATACATTAGGTTATTTGTAACGTTTGTTGGTTTTTGCCATTTTACGTTTATAAATAATGCGAGTAGAATAGCTTCTTGGGCTTTACTTAATGCTTTTTTCTTTTTAATTATTTGAAAAGCTAATGTCTCTTCGTTTTTATAGTTTATAAGTTGAAGCATTTGTTGCAACCTACTTTGTTCTTGTTTTAGGTTTGCTTTTACCTCTTCCAGTTTTGTAGATTGTTGGTTGTATTGTTTCTCAATACCCATAATAGAACCATATTTCTCCCAAACAGATTGTAATGTTGCAATTGTTGTAATGATGTTATCAATAGATTGATTTCCAAAGTCAAAAGATTCTGTTATTTCTTTAGATACATCAGGTAGTTGGTAAGTTTCAAGTTTATCAATTTTAGCTTTATTTTTTAAATATGTATTGTATTCGTCTTTAAAATTATTTAAATCTTGAAGTGATTTTGAATAGTACTTTTGTTTTTTTTCGGCTTCAATTTCTGCTTTTGCAAGTACAGGAAGTTTTACGTTTAAGTTTGTTATTTGTGTGTTTAAAAACGTATGTCTTTTTTCGTTTTTACTCCATTGGCTAACTACAGTTTTGTAGTCTTTTTTCTTAGTATAATATTCTTTTTTAAAAGCTAATTTTTCTGCTGTTGTATAGGCTTCTTCTTTTTGCTTTAAGTCTTCTAGAAATATGCGTTTCTGCTTTAAATCGTCTGTTACTTTTTTCAGTTTACGGTGTCTTGTTACTAAACTGTCAAGCCTTTCTTTATTCCGTTTGTACTCTGTTTCAATTTCTTCTTTTTTGTCCTCAAAGAGAAAGCTTTTTAGACTTTTATCTTTGTCTGTGTCTAACGTATTTGCCTTAGAGAAGGCTTGTAATACTTTTGCGAAAGCGGTTAAATGGTTATCTATACTTAAATTAAGAGGTAAAATATTTTTATCGAATAGAAACTGGTACTGCTCTTTCCTTTCTGCTTTAGTCGAAAAATAGCTTAAGTATAGGTCTTTAGAATCTCTTAAATAACTAACTAAATCTTCAATTTTTGGTATTTCGGTTTTGTTATTTTTAGAGATTAAAAAATCTTTATTGTAGGGGAGTTTATGTTCTGGAATAAGGTATTCTGTTAGTTTTTTTCTTTCTGCTATGCTTTTTCTTTGCTCTTTTTCGGGATTGTAATAGGTGTTTAAAATTCTAAACATTCTTATAGGGCTAGAACTAGTATTGGGTATATTTACTCCAATTGTAATGTATTGCTTAGGTTCTACTTCTATGTTTATAAAAAAGTAGGCATCGTTTGTTTTATAGGGTATGGTAAAAATTTGACGGTCTTCTTTTTTAACACTATCTGTTCCAAACGTTATTTTTTTACTGTCTGCAATAAATAGAATTTGTAAAAGGTCTGCTATTAACGATTTACCTATACCATTTTTTCCAGTGAAATCTGTTCTTGTGTGATGCAATAGGTAATCTTGATTGAAGTGTTTTATAACACCTACAGTAGATATGGAGTGCATTAACGGTAGTTTACTCATCTTCTTCTGGCTTTAAACTTTTTAGAAATTCTCCTAGATTCTTTATTTCGTATTCGTATAATAATTGAAAACGGTGTATGGTGTGTTTTAAGACAAAATTGAAATCGTTTTCATTTAGTATAGTTACTTTTTCAACCCAACCTAGCTGTTCAAAATCTGTAATTACATTTTTAATATTAGTTTTTACTGTAGACCATTCTTTAGAAGAATATGTCTTTCTATTTGAGTTTTTAAAAAATGCTTTTCGGTATAAATGTCCAAATTCACTTTGTTCAATTTTTTCTCTTATTTCTAAAAATGAAACTATCTTGTATTTTTCAAATTGTCGTTCATAATACATATTTAGGAGTGTTATGGCTGTAATGGTTTGTATTGGACTAAGTTCTTTGTGTCTTGCTGTGGCAGATAAAACACCTTTTGATTCTAAGAAGAAATTGAGGAAATAATAGGTTTTGTTTTCAAAAGTTTTTTTGTCTAGTTTTAGCCTATAAAGGGATAAATAGTAATCTTTTAATTCGTTAAAATAATTCTCTAACAATAAGAAATAGTAGTAATGACTCTCATCAATATGTGTACCTCTAAGAAGTTCTATATTTAAGTTTGCAAAGTGTTTTTCCACCTCGCTATTATTTAAAAAGGCAAACGAATTATTGTTTTTCATTTCGCTTGAATATCCATTTTCCATATTAATATTTCGTTATTTAAAATTTCCTTAGATAATTCTTCTTTAATATTTATATCGTAGTTTTTGTTTGTACTGGCAAATTCTACCAACCCATGTATTACCTCCAGTGCAATATCTGAGTCATTAGAGTCTTTCATTATTTCATAAAAACTATGGGTAATATTTAGTTTTTTATTTATGTTTAGTATGCCTTTGTAATCTTGGATTAGTTTAGCAATACGTTCTTGTTTTAATAGGGTTTTATTCGCTAAGGTTAGCTGTTCTCTTTCATAGTTTTCATCTCTTTCTATTACAGTAATGTAATTCTTTTTTCTGCTAAATTGTTCTACGTATTTTAGGTGTATGTATTTAAAGTTTTCGTAGACAAGTGCCTTTAATGGAAAATTATTTTTGTAGACTACACCTTCTTCTTTATTGTATTGAAGGCTATCTAAACTAATTTCAAGGAATTTTCTAAGGGTTATTTGAAATTTAGAGCGTGTTCTAAAGTTTTCTTTATAGTGGGCTAATTGTTTGTCTGCATAGATATAACGTTCTACTATTTGTTCTAGTTTCCCTTCTACTAACTCGAAAAAAGTGAATACTTTGGCTTTAATTTCTAAAACTGTTTCATATTCATTTTTTAATTTCGCTATTATACTCTGTTCTTCTTGTCCTTGTTTATTAGGTCTGTCAAGCATTTTATTTTCAAATGTATCGACCACTTTTCTAATTTCACTTTTTAAGGAACCACTTAAATGGAAGGTTTCTCGAATTTCGTTTTCTCTAGAAGTAATCTGCTTAAAAACGGTTACAAATTCCTCTAAATTTTCAATAGCTTGTTCATCATTATTTGTAGTTAATTCATTGAGTTTTAAGATGGAGTTATTAACCAAGTCTTTAAAACCTTCTAAATGATCTTCAATGATTTTTTTACTGCTATTTTTAAAATGAAATTCATACCAAGATTCAAAATCTTTTACATTTTTAATTTTGCCCGCTTTAAATAATCCGTAATCCTCAAATGTTTTTCTTAAGGGGAAATGTGTATGATCATTGAATAGTTTTTTGCCTAAAAACTCTATAAACCTGTTAGCATGAGGTGTAAGTATATATTTGTATTTATCGTTTGGTGGGTTCTCTATGTGTGCATTTAGTAATCGCTGTGTTACGCTTTCTGTTCTGTGGTTTTTTTCTGGGAAGAAAGTATTAGCATTATCAATAGCTCTTTCTAAATCTGTTTCTGTGAAAGTGTTTTCTATATACCCGAGTTCCACCAATTTGTAGAGTATATAAATAGTTAATCCTTCTATCTTAGACGGAACAAACTTATCGTAAAAATAGTTTATATCTTTTAGTTGAGCTTCTATACTTTTAGTTTTTATTATTAACGATTATTAATATTTAATCCTCTAATTAATCAAGGTTTACAATATTACCTTCTCCAAACCATTCTTTAGCTTTTGCTATTACGGCATCACTTGGAGACTTGAAATAGATAGCTAATTTTTCTTTAGACCGTGTAGAACAAACATAGAATAGTTTTTGAGTTCTTTCTAGTACAGATTCAGAACCTGTTACTAAAAAGAGGTTTTTAAAATTATAATTATTCCATCCTCCATTGTCTAAAATCACTAATACATTATCAAATTCCGCTCCTTTAGTTTTATGTTGAGTTGAAAAAGGAGTAAAACCTTCTAAGTAAATAAATAATTTTTGGAACTCCTTATATTTTACATTCTTAACTCTGTTAAACAAATACTCCTTATCAATTATAAACCTTTCTAATTTATCATCAATTAAACAAACACCATTTTCATTAGCTTCATTTATTACTTCTTCAATAGTTTTTTCTTCAACATTAATTAATGATTCGATACTTGCTTTTAAAACTCTTTTGTCTTCTATTTTTCGAATGCTAAATCTATAATCTGTAGCTCTTAAAAATTCATTATAACGTTTGTTAGAATAGAGGAAAATATTAGTTTCTATTTTAAATAAATGTCTAATTAAAGCATCTCTTTTTGAACCTTTTTTGTTTTCATCATCTTCACTTTGTTTCTTATCATCAAGTAATTGGTCTTTATCTACATATATCTTTGAGAAAACATCCCAATTTTGATTTCTGGCGTTATCATATAATCCTGGATTATCATCGATAAACCGTTGCATACCATTTGTAGGGTTTACACCTACTAAAAAATCTGAAACTTCTCCAAAAGTCATAGCAGAGAAATCTTCATCAATTCCATTATCTTTAATGTATTTGCGAACTCGATTTTTGTATTTTAATACACCATCACTATTATAGATATTCATTAAGTTTCTAATTCCAGCTTTATCTGCAATTAGATTATGAGTTAAATTAAGTTCTTTTATGTTTTTTGAATCATTAAAATCCCAACCAAGATGTTCCTTTACCGCTTGAATATTTTTATTTTCAGAGTATAAAAATTGAATCTCTCCAGTCTTTAAAATGCCTTCTTTATTCATATTTGGAGCATTTTCATCTTTTGATTCAGTTTGCTCTAAGTTGTCCGTTCTTAGCCTATTGGCTAAATCAATAATTAGTTTTGGATTTCTTCTGTTTTGTTGTTTTTTAACTTCACGAACTTTGCCATTTTCTTCACCTTTATATTCATCTAAATTGCCAACAGTATTATCGTATATACATTGCATTGCGTCACCAAAAAAACCAACAACATTTTGCTTTTTACTCAGTTTAAAATATTTTAAAAGAATTTCTATAACTAATTTACTGGTATCTTGATATTCATCTACAAAAATAAACTTAAATCTATCTTTTAGTATGTCACTAAGTTTTGGGTATGTTTTAAATAAATGATTAGCCAATATCAATAATTCGTCGTGAGATATTATACCATCTTTTAAACGTAAAGACTCTTTATATTGAATACCTTTTTCTAAATTATCAAAAAAATCATTAGGAACTGGATTAACACTTGAAATATTAATTCTAGTAATTGAAGCATCATTAGCCAAAACAACTAGACTTTGTTTTAGTTCTTTTTGAAAATGCTTTATATTATCCCATAGGAAGTCGTGAATTGTAGTAACATTTAAGTTTTTGTGATTTACTCTTTCTTCAATTTCTTTCACAGCTGCATTAGTATATGTCATACAAGCAACTTTTGAAGTAGGGAAATCTTCAATACATTTTTTAATAACTTGAACTAAAGTATACGTTTTTCCACTACCAGCTCCACCACTTAATAAGAAATTGTTACCATCTCCAATATGGTTCATTATCTGTTGAAATTCATCCATAGATTTTAATCTTTTTGTAGCCACGATAACCCCTCTAATATATAACGTGGTGTATTCCAGTTAATAAATTGTTTACCTTCAGGTGACGTTTTACTATTTAATAAAATTTCTATAGCAAATGAAGGCTTTTTTTCAATCGCCTTTTCGGCTAGAATAAATTCGTCAATTTCGTTATTTCTATATTTTTTAACCCATTTAGAAGCTAAAGAAGGAAAAGTATTGTTAAGGATAAAATCTTTATTAATTTTAAAAAAGGCATCTTCAAAACTTCTTGCGTGGTAACCATCTTCTTCAATTTGGTACGCTAATAAGAGCTTGCCTTTTCGATTTGAAACCCATTCCTTTTTTCTGTTTTTCCTTAATATTTTCCAATCAAACGAAAGGTTTTTAAAATAGTTTAGATCCTTGGTCTTTTTATGAAAGAAAATCAATGAATTATTAGAAGTATAATTCGCATTTGGATTACTAGGAGTGCATTTTATGGTTTTCATTTTATCGTTACCATTAGCGTGCTTCTTAGCCGTAACTCCATCATCTTCAAGATTTACTTCATCGTAGTTACTATCGATATCGGTTATAATAAGACATTTTTTTAAATCAATAAAATCAATAAATTTTTCAAATATTTGAGAATGTGCACCAACTTCTATAATTGAAATATTTTGAGATAATAATTGATTGGTGGTGCAATCTTGATCAATTTTCTTCATCATCGCAGGCAAAAGCAATCTTTCGGTATCACCTTCTATTAATATTGCTTTATCCGCAAAAAATAATTCTGACCTATTTAAAGTTAAATACTGTTTTAAAAATCTATAGTTTTCTTCTTCTCCATTATCAGTGTACTCTTTCTTTAGGCTTTTTAGATTTTTAGAGATAACACTGTTTTTCCCATCTTTTTTTAAATACTTAATATCATCAAAAACACTTTCTGCAACAATATGTGAAGAATGTGTTGTTATTGCTGCTTGTAACTCTCTATTATCACCATCTTCTCTAACTATTCCTAGGTCAATTAAAGACTTAATATTTTTAATGAAAACGTACTGCATTTGAGGGTGCGTATGTGCTTCAGGCTCTTCAATAAATAACAAGTTTATATCGGCAGGTTTTTCATCTTTATTCTTTTTAAATTCTTGTATTAATATTTCAATTTGAAATATCATACTTAACAAATTCATATATCCTAGTCCATTATTATATTCAGGTAAAGTAGTGTCATTATGTTTGTACATAACTGTTGTGTTTCCTGATAATAATTCCCTGTGTTGTAAAGAAGATTCTATTTTAATGGTGGAATCATCACTTTTTATACCTCCAAATTTTCGAACTTTTTCAATAACATCTTCGAATAGAGTTTCATAAATTTCTGATAGCGTATAATCTGTTGATATTAGTTCTTCTTTAAATTGCTCTATTTTTTTGTTTTGCTCATCTGTTTTTTCTGTTTCATTATAAATTTCTGAAGTTTGACCTGATAGTGTTTTATCATTCACCTTATTTGTAACACTTCTTTTAGCGCTAATGAATTTAAAGTTTATAATATCCTTAGTAGATATTTTCTCAGGAGAATCTAAGTCAATGAAATTATCATCATTTTCAATTTCATCAGTTCTATTGTACTCTATAGATTTTCGACTAGATTTAAAAAAATCTCCTTGATATACCTTTAAAAAATAAAATATATCTTTCTGTCTATAGTTTTTGTTCTCAGCAAGGTTTACAACTTCTTTAGCTTGAAATTCAATATACTTTTGTTTGATTCTTTCCAATGAATCATATGTTAAATGATATTCATAACCTAAAACAACAAACTTGTTTTCAGGATCTAAATCCATCATAACCTTACTGAGGTTTGCTAAGTTGTCATCTTCACTATATTCAATAAAAAGCTTAAGCTTTATACCGACTGATTTATAATTCTCTTCTTGCGGTAAATCGTCTTCAATTAAGGTTCTTAATTCATTTTTAAAATCGATATTGAAATCATCAAATGAAAACCTACTCTTATCGGAACCATTTAAAAAACTATTTATAACCGTTAATAGTGAAGTCTTTCCTGTATTGTTTTTTCCAATCACTAAAGACATTATTTCTTCTAAATCAATTGAAAACTGTTTTAAAAGTCTATAATTTTCAATTTTAATCTTCTTAATTTTCATAAATAAATAGATGTGTTTTATAGCACAAAAACTATAAAAAAATATTAGTTTGAGATAGTGTTTAGGGAGAATATATAACTCAAAAAGCTGTTTCTCAAAGATAGAAAAAAATTACAAGAAGTTATTTACGGAATTCCGCAATTGATTGAAAATTGAAAATATTAACCTTATTCCATAAACATTCTACACTGTTTTCTACTATCATTTCATAAAAGACGTCTATATTCATAAATTATTTATTGTTTTTTTATTTCTTAATTACTTTTTCAATATAGGCATTGTCTCTATTATTTTGAAGAACTATGTACTACTTTCTGTATAAAACTCCTCCTCTGGCAAAATGACAAAACTGGGTGTTATAGATTTCTACAAAAGATTTTATAGGGTTTAATTGCCATGTACAGAAAGATTTCCAACATAGAATACTGCTAATGCTCCGAATGCTCTCCTAGTCTCCTCCGAGTTTCCTCCCAAAAACGTCCATTTTTTAAAAATACACCCCTAGCGCACTCGAACAAAACCCGAACAAGACTCGAACAAAACACTCCAAAATTGCCGTATTTGTGTCACCATGCGTCAGGGTGTGTCATCGAGTGTCATTGTGTGTCAGGATGTGTCAGGGTGTGTCACCATGTGTCATCTTGTGTCAATTCGTATCAGGGTGCGTCAATACGTGTCAGGGAGTGTCAAGTGTTTGTTATCAGTAAATTAGTTTTTAGATTTGACCAATATTAATCTTTTAAAACACATATAATTATGGCGATTTTTGAAAAAGGCATACTTGGCGGATTTTCTGGCAAAGTAGGCAATGTAGTAGGCTCTCGATGGAGAGGTAAAAATGTAATGCGTAGTTTGCCACAACGTGGTAAGTACACTCCATCTGAAAAACAAGAGGAGCAGCGCGCAAAATTTAAAACTGTAATTGGTTTTTTAAGTCCGCTAACGGACATTTTAAATCTGTATTTTGGGAATACACAGGGCGATAAATCGCGCTACAATTTGGCAACTTCCTATCATTTAAAAAATGCTGTTGAAAGTACGGCTTTGGGAATGATCATGGAATACTCCAAAGTATTATTTAGCAAAGGCGATTTAAGAGGAATTGATGGTGGTACTGTAGCAGCTGCTGCAGCACAAACCTTAAATTTTACGTGGCAAGACAACAGTGGTCAAGGAAAAGCGACTGCAACAGACACGTTTATGGTGGTTGTTTATGCACCCGATTTAGGGACGTATTATACCAATTTAGACGTCGCCACAAGAGATGCCACCACAGGAAGCATCGTCTTGCCCAATTACATGGCAAGTTTTGAGGTAGAAGTTTGGGCTTCTTTTAGCAAGCCTACCGCCAATTTTGCAGCGAATAGTACTTATTTGGGTGCTGTTACTGTATTGTAATAGTAGGCGTTCTAA
>TARA_R110001606_G_scaffold241323_1_pt1 | contig 13599 bp, 14 predicted proteins | sample TARA_R110001606 | Tara Oceans TARA_R110001606 (sample SAMEA4398315) | marine metagenome | biome: Polar Biome; feature: [SRF] surface water layer (ENVO:00010504); material: water (ENVO:00002006), including particulate matter (ENVO:01000060) such as... | depth 5 m | reverse complement strand
CCAGCCGCCGCCCAGGTTAAACCGCCACTACCATCAGTTTTTAAATATGTACCTGCTGTTCCATCTCCTATAGGCGCCATCTGGCCAGCTGTATTTATAGTAATTACATTTTGACCTGCGCTAGCTTTACTATCTGGTAAATAAATATCTACAGAGCTTGTACCTGTACTTTTTATTACTTTAGTTATACCATAGCTATCAGTACTTATAAAGCCTAGCTTAGTAGTATTATTATCTGTTATAGTATCATCTACTGGGCCCTTTGTAGTTACTGGATTGTATGGCCCTATAATTACTGGCCTATCTCCTTTACTGGGCCGCCTGCCATCTATAACCTCTGTTATTCCATCTATATTTCTACTTAAATATATTACTTCTATATCGTACTCTGATCTACTAGCTATAAAGCTTAGCCCTGTTAGTTGGTAAAAGTTAAAAGCATCATATACATTTAAAAGTATAGTATAAGGGTGTATAAATTTATCTGTAACTCTTATTAAAGTTCCGCGCTCTGTCCTTCTGGCGTTTTTATTAGCCCCTAGGCGCTCGCGTACCCCTAGGCCGTTTATACTATAATTTGTGGCGCTTGTTTCCTGTGAATTTTGCCAGTACGTAGCGTTTACATAGCCTTGGCCTGCACCGCTTGTACCCTCATCTATTAATATAGTACCTAGGCTAGCGGCCCCTATCTTATCTCCTATTAAAGTAGTACCCTGATCAAATTTATATCGTGCTGTATCTGGGTTTATAGCATGTATATCGTATTCCCCAAACTGCTCTATTTCGTCATCATCTAAAACATTTAGCCCCAGGCTGGTTATTTTCCAGCTGCTATAGTTTTGGGTAGGGCTTAAAAAGTCTACTGTAGTAATTGGTACGCCGTTCCAGTCTACAAATTCTATAGCCACACTTACATTTACACCACTAGCCCAGGCTGGTATACCTGGCAAAGTTAAACTGAAATTTTCGCCATGATAAAACTGGCTGTTATTAGGGTACGAGCTGTTACCATTGGCACCATTAAAAAACTCACTATACCACTCTAGACGGCTAGTAGTTGCTGCGCTCCAGGTAGTATCTGTATACTGTGGCTCTCTACCTGGCCAGCCCTGGCTAGCTGTTTGCCCATACCATACTACATTACTAGTTGCCGCGCTGCTAAATGTAGCCCCTCTATTTATATATCTATCTGTACCGCCTGCATCTCCTACACGTACTAGAAATTTAAGCCTAGCGCGTACTACGCCATCTTGCCCAGTTAAAGAGCTTATACCTATAGTACCAAACTGAAAAGTACCACTTAATACATACTCTCTAGCTTCTGGCTGTAGCGCGTCCTCATCAGCTAATAAAGCCCCCTGGCCGCTGCTATTTGCTATCCTAGGCATATTGTAATAAGCTGTACTTAATACTGGTACATCTCCCTGGTAATTACGTGTACGTGTTACCTCTTTAAAAGCTGGTGTACTGGATCTTTCCCAGCCTTTAGCTTTTACATAATCTACATTACTTTGCGTACTCTCAAATGATAAAAGCGGCGCTAAATTGGCGCTAGTATTATATACTACTGCACCAGTACCAGAGATAGTATTAAATACGCTTAAAGTATTTTGTAATATAGCTGACTGTATAGCGCCTAAAGGTACCAGCCAGTAAGTACCCTGGGCCATAAATATACTAGCATTTAAAGTTGTAGCTATACTTTCTAGTACTTCGTATGCGCTGTAGTACTGGTTTACGCCGTTACTATCTGGATTGTAAAAAGTAATATGCTCTATTTTAGCATTATCTAGCTGCTTATTTTGGCCTGTTCCTATTAGAGCTTTATACTGTGCGCCTATAAAGTCCTCAAAGAATTTTATTTGTACATCTCCAGCGCCCCAGAAATTATTACAATGTACTTTATTTATAGCGTTATATAAATGAGCTGTAATTTTATCTGTACCCTCATACGGCGCCCCTGCATTATTATAATCTATACCCTTTAAATTACCTAGGCCATCTACAGCCGTAATTAATATAGCAGGGTTGTCATATTCATCTGGTATTATGGTTTGTTCTGGTAGTATTTCGCCTACCCACCAGGCTTCATTAACGCCGTCAGGATCTCTATATACCTCTACTCTATAGGTACCCTCTACAGCTGTATCTAAGTACGTATATAGGGCCATAAATTGCGCCCTGTTAGTTAGTGGCTCAAACAGCGTAAAGCTTAATTTACTGCCTAGAATTGGTATAGCTCTATCGAAATTATCATACCCATACTCTAGCCTAAAGCCATCTGGCCCCAGGTTAAAAGCATAGTTTAAATCTCCTGTAGAAATTGAACTATCTACTATCTGAACTTTCCAGGTAGTACCTTTATCATCTGTAAACTCACTAAGCGCGTAAATTACTGACATTATACAAATCTATTTCTATCTCGCGAGCCTCGCGAATTACTTAATACTATATCATCTCCAGAAATTCGGCCATATACATTAGTACCGCCGCCGTTCATGTATTCTTTTAATTTAGATAGTGGCGCTATAACTTCTGGATCTATAGCGGCGTTTCTATTATCTCCTACAATACTCATAGTTTCGCCAAAAGCGAGCCCTCCACCAGCTAAAGCAGGTACCCCGTTAAAAGCTGATTTTACAGAAGCTACAGCGGCTAGTATAAAGCCTGGTATAGTTAGGCCGCCGCTGGCCTGGTTTGCTAGATTTTTATTACTGGCTGCGCTCGCTATAGCTGATCCGATTGCTTCGCTTAATAAGGTCTTTAAAATTTGCTTACCTATTTGTACCATAGCAGCGCCAAAATTTTCAGCTTCAAAAACTGCATCTACAAAAGCATCAGTTATATTTTTACCTAGATCTTTAAAAGCGCTAGACGTTACATTAACGCTATCTTTCATCTCCTCCATAGAACCATTTACCAATATACCTAGCTCATCTATTTGTACCATCTTATCAGCAAACTCCTGTGTTAAAGGGTTTAATAATAGTAGCTCATTTTGTAGATCAGCTAAGCGCTCTTTAATCTGGCCCATACTGCCAATAGGGTACACAAAAGCATCATCTAAAACAGTAACAGCGCTAGTAGTATTACCTAAAGCATCATCTAGCAATTTAGTAGCAGCGGCTAGCTCTATCTCTGTAGCAGCAAAAGCATCTGTACCTATTACAGCATTATACAGCTCATCTGTTAAAAGTCGTACATTTTTCTTTAATTCGTTAATAGATCCTGGCGCTGGTAAATCTACTATACCACCTGGAGGCGTTACTATAGGCGTTTCTGGATCTGGCGTTTCTGGATCTGGCGTTTCTGGATCTGGTGTAGTTTCTGGATCTGGTGTAGTTTCTGGCGTACTGGCGTACTTTTCTAATAGGGCTCTTTTCTCCTCTTCAAAAGCTTCTATACTTTCTAGCGTATCATCTCTAATAGCTTCGGCATCAGCTAAATAAATCTTTTCTAGCCTTAAATTTTCTAGTGCTGCAGCTTTAGTAAATCTGTTAGCGCCATCTACAACGTCTTGCATGCGCTGTATCATAATTTCACGATCTCTTATAGCTGACTCATCAGCTGCCAACTGCGTAAATAACTCTTCACCCTGTACTGCAAAAGATTTCTCTAAATAGTTTCTACGTAAAGCCGCCGTATAGCTATCTAAATTCTTAACTAGATCTGTATACGTTGTATTTTCAGCTTCTAAATTTGTAAAGTGTGTAGCGTCAATAGTATTTAAACGCTTTAAAATAGTTTCTCTATCTTCTAAACTTAATTTTTCATCTTTATACTTATCTACTAAATATCTTACTTCTGTAGTGTGATCTTTTACAGCTGCATTAGCGGCCTCTAGTGTAGTAGGTATATCTGTAGAAGCTTTTATTATTTCGTTAAAGCCTACAGCTAAAGCCGTTACGCCTATTACTACTAAGCCTACTGGCCCAGTCATGGCTACAAGGGCGCCGCCTATAATTGGTAAAGCTGATACCATACCAGGGAGTATAATCATTAGCGGCCCTAAAGCAGCTACTAAAAGTCCTATGCTAACTATATTACCTTGCGTTTTTTCGCTCAATGCTTTAAAGTCAGTAGCTAAATCTTTAATAAATGTAGCAGCCTGGGCTATAAATGGCATTAATACTTCGCCTAAAGCTATACCAGCCCCCTCTAGGGCGCTAGTCATTTCTTTAACACCTCCCTTAGCTGTATCATTCATAACATCAGCCATAGCCTGCGCGGCCCCTTCTGCATCTTCAAACTCTCCAGTTAAAGTCTTTAGCTGTTCGGCGCCGTCACTTAATACAATTAACGAAGTAGCTGATCGCCTGCCTACTTCGTCCATAGCTCCAGTAAGTGTTATACCCTTTTCGCCTAGCTGTGCAAATCTCTCAGTTAGTGTACCGCTAGTGCCTTGCATCTCTTCTAAGATCCGCTTTAAGCTAGTACCTGCTTTACTGCCTTTTATACCGCTGTTAGCTAGTACTGCTAGCATTGCGGCTGTTTCCTCTAAAGATACGCCAGCCGTTTTAGCTACAGGCCCTACGTAGCTCATACTATCCTGGAAAGTATCTAGCGTTAAAGCAGAAGCGCTAAAGCTAGCCGCCATTACATCAGTTACGCGGCCAGTTTCTAGTACGTTTAAGCCAAACTGCCTAACTGTACTACCTGCTACCTCTGCAGCCGCCGCTAGATCTGAGCCAGTCGCTTGCGCTAGGTTTAGCGTAGCCTCCTGTACTAGCATAATCTCAGAAGCTGAAAAGCCCAGGCGCGAATACTCCAGCTGTAAAGCGGCTACATCTCGCGCCGTAAATACTGTGCTAGCTCCTAAATCTTTGGCGCTCTGTTCTAGCGCTTTAAATTCGCCTGCTGTAGCTCCACTAACAGCCTTAACCGCTGCCATAGAACTTTGAAATTCTACAGCTAAATTAGCGCTAGCAGCGCCTATAGCTAATAAAGGTAAAGATAGGCTTCTAGTCATATTGGCGCCTACAGCTTTAAAATTGCTGCTCATACTTCGCATATCCCTACGAACAGCGCCCAGCTTTTTATTTAAATCTCTAGTATTGGCTCCTATATTTACTACTAAACTTCCTAGCTTTGCCATCTTAATTCTTTTTACTTAGACTACGTAAAACATTAAAGCCATCTATTTTAGGCCTTGCTGCTTCTCTTTTCTTTTCCCACTCGAATACTACTAAATCTCTAGGCTTTATTTTCTGGCCCTTTTTAGTATGTACGTTTAAAAGTAAAGCCGTTTGCCACCTGGTACGCTCCCAGTTAGAGCGCTCCTGTATTTCGTGTACTTCACGTTTACCAGCTACAGCATTACTAAACTCTTCAAATGTTAAGCTATATAAAGAATCTAGGGCCAAACCTAACAGGCCTAGCCCTAGCTCCTCTATCCTTCGCCACGTTAAAGGGCTTTTACTTTTCTCTTTACTTTTTTTTTACTACCTCCCATAACCGCCGCCATGGCATCGACTAATAAAGGTAAATCAGTTACCTCTATTTCGCCTAGCCAGTCATCTACCTCCATAGTAAAAGTCATACCCTGGGCTATACAGCCCTCCTGTACAAAATAAAAGATAAGCTCTGGTATTAAAGTAATATCATTAGAATCTACCTCCGTTACTTTTATACCTGTACTCCTTTCAAATTTTCGCCAGCCTCGCATAGTGGCGCGCATTGGGTACGTCTTGTTAGCTATAGTGATCTCCATATTTAAGAGATTACGCTACGTACGATAGTTTCTACGATCTGAATACTACACGTATAAGACGCGTTGTCCTCTGTACCGCCAGAAAGATCTAAGCTCTCAATATAGCCCTTCACTACATACTGAAAATCTCCAGCGTTAGCCGCTGCAGCTGATCCAATAACATGCGTAAAAGTAATATCTAGCTTTTCTTTATCTAGCTGTAAAGTACTAATATCGTTAAAGCCTTTACCTCCTGTACTGTTACTCTGGTACAAGGCTGTAAAATTCATAGTCGCGCTAGTCATACCAGGCAAAAGAGCCTTATAACCTGCGTTAGCTTTTACTGTAGTATCTCTAAAGTCATTAGTTACCGAAATGCTACAATCAGTAACATTATCAATTACAACTAAAGATCCTCCATCGGCTACCATCATAATCTTTAGATCTGAGCCGTTAATAATTCCTGTGGTTTGTGCCATCTTATTTTATTTTTATTCTTAATTTATTAATTACTATTTTTTTTCTTTTTTTTTTCTCTTATCTCCACCTACTAAAGCCGTTACTATTAGATCCACCCAGCCGAAAATTTTAAAAGCTGGTGTATCTGTAGGTACCAGCGAAAATATAGCCCTGGCTGCTATTAGTAAAGCAAATAATATACTTTGCCAATGTGTTACTAAAATATCCATTTTTTTTTATTAAGTTAATTATACTTTTACGCTTATTTCATAATCTTGAATGTTGGCCCATAATAATCTAGTATCATTTACCTCCATCATCTCATTTTTGTACGAGCTGGTTTGTAAATCTACGCCGTTAAAAATGCCTACTTTTCTATCTAAAGCTGTTCTTATTCCTATTCCTAAAGTTATAGCTTTTTTATACGTAGTTTCTACGCTGTATATTTCTACCTGGGCTACGTCTATAGTTTTGCCTGTTTCTTTTACATTGCTAGGCGCGTTAGATATTACAGAATATACTACGTATGGGGGCGCCTGGCCCTGTGGCGCCGTTTCTGGAAAGATTTTTGTGCCTACTACATCAGTTACTTTAACTTCGTTAGATAGTAGATTATATATAGCTATTCCTACTCTCATAACATTCCCCTAGTATAGTTAGTAAACGTCTGTTTTAATAACATTAGCTGTAGCTTTTCGCTTCTGGATCTAGTAGAATTTATACCGCGCTCAAATACGCCTGTATTTTGTGTTCTATGTTTACCGCCAAACCTAGGGCCAAAATCTCCCTTTTCTACAATATGCGCATAAAAGCCGTTAGCGCTGTTTTTAGTTTTGCGGCCTCCTACTGCATTAGTACGCGGCCCAGCTAGTACAGTATTTCGCTTTTTATCTGGTAGCCAGGTACCGCCTGATCTCCTTAGCTGGCCGTTTTTAATTACTTTACCGCGTAGCTTAGTATCTTTACCTAGATCTTTTACATTAGCTTTAATATAGTTAGCGTATACCGCCCCTACTCTATGGCCTACAGCCTGTAAAGACTGCGAGTCTTTTACACTCCATTTAGCTACTTTATCTATATTTCTATATAGCTGTTCGGCTCCTGTGATCTTTAGGCTCATCTATTCGCTATCTCTTAACTCTGTTACTATTCTTAGCTGATCCTGGCGCCCTAGCTCCTGTACTCCTAAAATATCGTAATACTTACCGCTGTAAAGTATTCTATAGCTGGGCTCTATTCTATTTGTAGTACTAGAGTATCTTACTTTAAAAGTTACTGACTGAAAAGATACTATTTGCTCGCCGCTGCTAGTTTCTCTAGCGTATGGCCTACGCTCTATAGCCGCCCAAACAGTACAGAATACCGCCCAGCCAGCTACGAGCTCGCCGTAGTCGTTAGCTGTACTAGTATTTTTCTCTACTACTATTCTTCTATCTAGGCCGCCGATATTCACTATTTTAAATAAATTAACCTATAAGGGTTTATTATAGCCTCTATACCTAAAGGCATTACAGAAGTACTAGCCCCCACAACCGCCGCGCGCCTATTTTCGTAAAAGTGGGCCGCTAACATTTTAACAGCATGCGTTAAAGCTGGGTTAATTTGATTAACTACAGTACCTATTATATTAACAGCATCTATTTTATTATCTATAATATCAGAAGGTATATTTAAATATTTAACTCGCATTATACCATTTTCAAATCCCCAGTAGTAATCATCTGTATTTAAAACTGTAGATACTCCAGCTGTATTAAAATAGCTTACGCCTGTTATAGTACTTACGCCATAGGGCATAGTTACGTTAGTCATATACTGCATAGAATAAAGCCATGTAGTAGCTTTAAAGTGTAGCCCTGTATAATCTTGAATGGATCGTATAGCTGCATCTAAAAGCGCTAAAATAGTAGCATCTTCATCAGCTGAATCTACGCGTAAAAACTGCTTTAAATCTACTAGTGATACTATATCTGTACCTGTAGGCTGCGCTGTGTAAATAAATTTCATCTATACAAATTAGTTAAAAAAAAGGGAGCGAGCGAGTAGCCCGCCCCCATTTCATTATATTATAAACTTAGATAGCTCCAGTAACAGAAGCAAAAGCCCCAGCCTGGCGTACATCTACATCGTAAAACTTATTAAGGTGTAAAGCTATTTGAGCTGTACCAGCATTAGAATACGGATCTACTAACAAATCTAGACCGCCAAAGTACGCGAGTACTAGCCCCTGCTGCCAGTCGCCAAAAATAATGCTACCTTTATTAGCAGCAGAATCAGCTAAATTCGGTGTAGCGCTAGCAGGAAAGCCATCAAAAGCCTGGCCCTGCCAGAAAGCATCAATAGAAGCTACTGTAGCTAAATCTCTAGATACTTTCCACCCTGTAGGGCTCATAGCCCATTTACAGTTAGCAAAATCTCCTCCAGCCGCTAGTACTAGCTTTTCCATATTGAAAAGGTTTTCTGGTAATAAAGCAGGCGTTAAAGCTGTATTATTAGCTGTTAAAGCTTTAGCAAAAGCTGCTTGATCTATAGTAGCATTAATTCCGTTAGTTAACTCTCTGGCTATCAATGTATCAACCTGCGAGCCTCCCTGTAAAATTAATTGCTTACTAAACTTCGTGGTATTCGCCACTCTTTTAGGGCTTAGCTCTAAATCATCTAGCTCCATAGTAGAAGCAGCATTTAAGCCAATTTCTGTAGCTTGTGTACCTACTGCTTTTTTAGATACTCTAGGAAATTTAAGATTTCCAGTAGCGCCAGTAATAGTAGTAGCGCCTAGCATCTCTATCATAGTTGGAGCGCGTAGCGCCTCAATTACTCCAGGCACGTTAGTAGGTACATAACCTGAGCCCATACCAGTACCATCAGCTTGAAAATTATCAGCTGTACCAGCTCTATAAAGCGCCGCTTCTGGTATACCTATCTGGCCAGTCATCTGTAGGCCTCTAGCCTGCATCTCACTACGCGCCTCTTGCGCCCACTCAGCTTCTGCACCCTCTAGCCCTTTACCATGCGAAACAGCTTCTACAGCTCGCGACAAAGAAAAGCTACGATTTGTACGCTCCATATCTTTCTGCTCACTTACAGAAGATCCAGCGAAATTAGCTTGCCGCGCTATCATATCCTCATGTGCTGCGCGTAGCTTAATCTTTTTATCAAGGCGTAAAATTTCGCCATCTAGGTACTCTGTGCGCGCCTCCTCTTCATTGGTTAGCTCGCGTCCTTCTGTATCTGTAGCTTGTACAATAGATACATGCTCTTCGTAATTTTTGCTACGAAGGGCCTTCATTTCATTTAAATTCATATTTTTAACTTTTTTTACTTTTTTAACTTCTATTTTTTTTACTTTTTCTATATTTTCTACTGGCTCATTTCTAAGCTCTTTAGGCTCTTCGTCTTTCCTGGCTGCTACTGTAGCATCTGAATACGCTGGATATGTTACTGGGCTTACATCTAAAAGCCTAGCCACTTTCTGAACTTGCCTAGTACTTCTATCTTCGCTCCAGGTCTGATCTTTAATCGTAAACGCAAACGAAGATTGCGAAATATCGCCTCTTTTAATACTTGTATAAAGATCTTTAGCATATTGCTGCTCTCCTAGTTTTACCTCATATTTTAGCCCTCGCTCATCTGTAGAAAGTATTAAGGTACCAGCTGAACTACGCCCCAGAATTAAGCTAGGATCATGATTAATTAATGCCCTTACGTCATCTTTTAATACATCATCAAAAGCGCCAGGCGCTATACTTTCTTTAAATACGCCTAAATCTGTTTCGTTATTATATAAAGCTGCGTAGCCCTGTATAATCATTTCGCCGCCCTCCTCGCGTACCTCTAGCGTACTATTATGCTTAGAGTAATGGGCCGCCGTTAGTAGCTCCTCTCTTTTCTCTTCATTCATTTTCATTAGTTTTAGATATTGCATCAGAATACTCCTCTAACTTATTTAAAGCTATCTGATTAATCTGGACCATGTGAACAGCGCCGCCCTCTATAGGGTTTAGCTGCTCTTCTGCTCTTACTTCATTTATAGAAAGTACGCCGCTTTGTAACATTTGTGTAAAGTAGTTAGCCCTAGCTGCGCTATCTCCTCGCTGTAAATCTGATAATTTAAACTTTGTATAGATCTGTGGCCTATCATACGAAGCTATTAATTTTCTGTCTATCTCCTGTTCTATTCTTTGCGTCCAGGGTACAATAGTATGGCGCGAAAACATTAAATTTTGCTGTTCTGTATTGCTGTAAGTTGTTTGGCTAGGTAGCTGAACTAAAGCAGGTGGTACCGAAAATATACGACAGATCTCTTCTGCTTGAAATTTACGCGTTTCAATAAATTGCGCTTCATCTGGGCTAATAGAAATACGCTGGTATTTAAAGCCGAAAGGCATTAATTTTGTACCAGCCTGCGCTGCGCCGTTATTCCAGGATCCCTGTATAACGTCCATTTGTTCCTTTTTTAGTGGCTGCTCGCTAGATAGTACGCCTGTCATCTGGCCACTTTGGCCAAAGTATTCAGCGCCAAAATCTTGCGCGCTTTTAGCTAGGCCTAAATTTTCTCTATGTAGCCTTATAGGGCTCATACGCAACAGGTTACAAATCTCTAGCATATTCTCAGGCCTTACAGCTCCTATATCTTTTACTATATATACCCTTTCGCCTTTTACAGCTCGCAAATCTACGTCTGAATAATGAACAGGTATAAGTTCTATAGCTATGCCTCTCTGATCTCTCTGTATTACTGCATAACCTACGCCGTACATTATAGCGCTAGCTATTATAGTTTCCCAAAATTCAAAAGCCGTTTGATGCTCGTTAGGCTTTACTTTTATTAAATTGTATACTGGGTGTACATTAGCCTGTACTACGTTTTCGCCATCTCTCTCATATACCTCTAGGCCTAAAGCGGCTATAGTAGACGATATTTTATATATACAAGCGTAAACAGTACTAATAGCTAGGGCGCTGCTCTCGTTAATAGTAGCCCCTGCCTTAGTAACAGGATAAAGCGCAAAATTATCGTTTTCTGGATCGTATGGCCCAGTTCTATACCTAAAAACCGCTTTTACTCTGTCTAGTAGTGTACTCATTCGCGCGAAGTATACAAAATTAAAGGTAAAAAACCTAATTTATAAGTTGAAAATCTCTAGCAAATACTCCTCTTCGCCATCTATAGTATTTTGTACGTAGCTATTCATAGCTATAATAGAGGCTATTACGCCATCTACTTTCTTATTTTCTTTCTGCTCTTTAGTTACTCGCTTGTTCTCGTTTACATCTGTATATATAACAGCACAGCCCATTTGCCAGCGTAAACACTTATTACCGCCATGTATTATATTACCGCGCATAACTTCCATTTCAAATTCCTTTGTAGGGCCGTTCATGGTCGTTATATTTTGCGCCATAGGTGCCATCTCTATATCATCATCTATTAACTCTGATACTATATAAGTTGAAAATCTAGGATCGTAGCCAATTTCGCGAATATCATATTTTGCGCATTGATCTAAAATATATTTTTTTATTATTCTATAATCAGTTACGTTACCTGGGCTTATAGTTATATCTCCTTCGCGCTGGTAGTTTATATAGTCTATACCAGCCGCCAGCTTTTTACTGTGCGCCTTTTCAGCATTTACAAACTGGTGTACTAGCAGGTAAAAGCATTTTTTATCATCATCTCTAAAGAGTAGCGCAAAAGCTGTAAGATCTTGCGTACTAGCTAAATCAAGGCCGCCGTAGGCTGGTAAAGTGTGTAATATATCGTATGGTATTGGCTTATCTCCTTGCATATATATATCGTCTGGGATCCAGGCGCTTTCTGAGCTGGTCCATATATTTAAATGTAGCCGCAAAAAGCTATTAATCATAGAAGGATTATTTTTTGCTTTATTTACAGCATCTACAAAATAAGCTTTATTACATATAGAGCCGTACCCTGGGTTAGCTTTGCGCCATGTAGCTTCTTTGGTCCAGTCATCTTCTGGGTTAGCTCTGTATAGTACAGGTAAAAAAGTAGGATCATCTATAGTACCAGTTAGTATAGCTTCGCTGTATTCATGCATCTCGTAGCATATACTAGCCCTATCATGGCCTGCTGTAGTAAGAGCTATTATTACAGGCTGGCGCCTAGCGCCTACAGAAGTACTTAATACATCAAATAAAGTTCTGTCTTTTTGCGTGTGTAGCTCATCGAAAATTATACCATGGCAATTTAAGCCATGCTTTGTATACGCTTCTGCGCTTATACTTTTGTACCAGCTGCTTTTATACTCTATAGTATTGCGTAGTACTTTACACCTGGTACGTAAATGTTTGTTATTTTTTATCATCTCCTGGGCTATATGAAAAACTATATTTGCCTGGCCACGATCTCCAGCCGCGCTTATTAATTCTGCGCCTGGCTCTCCATCAGCGAAGAGTAAATACAAAATTAAAGCCGCTGATAAATTAGATTTGCCGTTCTTTCTAGGTATTTCTACATAACAGGTACGATATTTTCTAAAGCCTGTTTTTTTATCTTTCCAGCCAAACAGGGGCCGTACTATATCATCTTTTTGCCACTTCTCTAATATAAATGGCTTACCTGCTAGCTCTCCTTTTACGTGGCTACAAAATTGCTCAATGAAATTTACAGCCCTATCAGCTGCTTTTTTATCGAAATAGTAGCCCATAGCTTTATTTTAGAAATTCTTTAAGATCATCATTCTCCTCTACACCTTCGCCAGCCCATAGCTCCAGCCGCGCTATTATAGCCTGCTTTCTCATTCTGGCCTCCTTTAATTGTTGCCACTCTGGGCGCATGCGGCTATAAATATCTCCACTTTTACCAGTTACCTGGTAACAGGTGCCGTTATTATCACAATAATTTTGGAGCTGGTGCTCTTCTGCTTCTACGCAAGCTAGCGTATAAATTAAAGACTGTACGCCTGGGCTTAGTGTTTTGGTAGATCCGTACTGTAATATCTTTAAATCGTATATAGACTGCTGTAAATCTGTCATTTTATATAGTGTTTAATTACTATTTGCATTTCACTCTGTAGCCACTTTTTAGCTAAAGTATTTATAACGTCTACTTTTTCATGTATTGGCCTGGGCTCCTCCATTAGCGCCCTTAATTCTTTTACGCCTATTAATCTTTTCATTGTTTTATATTTTAAAAAAATGCGCGGCTAGCTAGCTGTAAAACTAAGCAATAATTTAAAGTTAAGCCGCCGCGCATCTCAAAGCTGGCCCATACTGTTACTAGAAAAGCCTGCACATTCTCCTAATTTAGGATTAGCTAGCTCCATAAATTCGCCACAATTTTTACAAATTACATTATGTACTATACCCTTTCCAGGTACGTACTTAATAGTACAGCTAGATACTGTTACTTTTTTTTTAGGCTGGCATTTACATTTAAAATCTGGCATTTCCCTTTTAGTTTTGAAGTTAAAAATCGTACACTT
>TARA_R110001606_G_scaffold288633_1_pt1 | contig 13602 bp, 11 predicted proteins | sample TARA_R110001606 | Tara Oceans TARA_R110001606 (sample SAMEA4398315) | marine metagenome | biome: Polar Biome; feature: [SRF] surface water layer (ENVO:00010504); material: water (ENVO:00002006), including particulate matter (ENVO:01000060) such as... | depth 5 m | reverse complement strand
TGGTGCCACGATGCTACGCCGGGGCGCGGGGCGGGCCATCTCATTAGTGGTAGCGCCTGCCGTGAAGCGCGAGGCGGTCGCGCATCTGAGGTCCTTGCTCGGGCTCTCGGAACGGCGGGCGTGCCGGATTGCCGGGGCGGATCGTAAGATGGTCCGTTATCAGGCGCAGCGTGCTCCGGATACGGAGCTGCGTGGCCGTCTGCGCGAACTGGCCAACGACCGTCGACGGTTCGGCTATCGGCGGCTCTTCGTGCTGCTACGCCGCGAGGGCGAGCCGTCCGGGATTAACCGGATCTATCGGCTCTACCGCGAGGAAGGCCTGACGGTGCGCAAACGGAAGGCCCGGCGTAAGGCGGTCGGAACACGGGCCCCTATCTTGGTCGAAGCCCGTGCCAATGCTCGCTGGTCGCTGGATTTCGTCCATGACCAATTCGCCAGTGGCCAGCGTTTTCGGGTGCTCAACGTGGTCGACGACGTCACCCGGGAATGCCTCGCGGCGATCCCGGACACCTCAATCTCAGGACGGCGTGTTGCCCGTGAACTTTCGGCTCTGATCGAGCGGCGCGGGAAGCCCGGCATAATTGTTTCGGACAATGGGACGGAACTGACCTCGAACGCCATCCTGCGGTGGTGCTCCGAGAACAGGGTCGAATGGCATTACATCGCGCCTGGAAAACCAATGCAGAATGGCTTCGTGGAGAGTTTCAACGGGCGGATGCGCGATGAAATGCTCAATGAAACCATGTTTCGCAACTTGGCCCACGCCCGGGTTCTGATCTCGGCCTGGGCCACCGACTACAACACCGAACGCCCGCATTCGGCTTTGGGTTACGAAACCCCGGCCGACTACGCGCGGACTCTGACCACCGCAATCGCCCGCCCCGCTGCGCGAGATGAAAGCTCCGCACGTCGGGCGATTGCTCAACCTGCGCCAATCGGCGTAAACAACCCTTGGACTCCGGTCGCGGCTGGATGAAAGACCCGTGGCAGGTCAGGACGTGCAGGCTGCTGCACTGCGGTGTCTTGCAACTATTAGCTAGCGCTAGCCCCTCCCGGTCTATCGCAGTCCGACTGAACCCAATGATTTATCAAGAGGGTTTTCTTTCCACCTATGCTTTGAAGCTGAACTGTGGCTCCACTGTCATCTGTGCCGAAACGAGCATCTATCGTGGATATGTCCCCTGCGCCCGAAGGCAAGCTGAAGATCTGAATATCTGGCTCGCCGAGTTGAAGCTCCATTGACGAAACGCGAGCTACGAACTCTTCAAGACCGCCATTTAACTGCTCCGCGACTGACCAAACTGTGCCGTCGCACACAAAAAGGGACAGGCTCGATCCATCTACAATCCAATATCCTGGCAGACTGTGTGAGAGAGGTGTCAGCCGCCATCCCATGTAAAGGGCATGCTGTTGAGCCGCTTCAAATGGGGCACCTAGCACGAAGCCGCCAATATCGTGACGGTCAGAAGCATGAGCAACGCAGCCCCCAAACAGACATGAAATTGCCCAGACAAAGAGCCTTCCAGAGTATGCCATTCGAGTGTCCCCGCATCGACGGAAGATAACGATCGTCGCGAAATCCAGCCGAGCGCAAGCGTCCGCTTCGTCCCGCATAGCAGACCGTCGATCGCCACCCTGGTCCGTCCGCTTTGAGGGACAAAGCGGACCGTTGCTATCAGCGAAAGTTAGCCTAACGCTAAGCACAGTTTTCACACACCCTCGGCTTTTTGCGTTGATTAATAGTGTCCGGCGGCAGCAGTTCATTATGATAGGAGTATATTTCCATGAAGGTAATTATTTTCAGCTATCTATATTTTTTTATAAGAGCCACTAGTTAAATAAATTTCGCCTTGAATAGCCGTAAGTTTTCCAAACTATTACTATTTACTTTGCACTGCGGCATACTGAGCCTGTATGTGGAGTAGCATTCTCAGTTGATTGTTGTGCATCAATCCATTCGTCTAGCCCCCCTGGGAACCATGAAATGTTAGTGAACTCGAGTTTCGAAATATGCTGTACGGCATTCCAGCTCATCCAGCAGTCACTTCGGCAAAATACGACGATGGCACGTGTTTTTGGACAGTCGGCTAGCGCAATATCCAAGTAATCTTCGATTTTTGCCTTAAGCCGTCCATGACCGGTTTCTGGCAGCCATATTGCTCCTGGTATAGTCCTGTGAGGCGTTGCAATCACCCAGCCACCGTCTTTTCGTATTTGGTGGCCGGGTGCGCCCATGACATCAATCAGCATTGCACCCTCGTCTCTAAGCGCAACTAGTTCGCCAAGATCGATAGTCCGTCCGCCCGGAACAGTCTCGGGGACAGGCGCACGATAGGATGAAATCCGTAGCCCGCTTACTTCATCGTGCAGCGGATCGGCCGCCAATGGCGTCGCAGCGAGCAGGTAGATCAATGCAGGAATGTAGATATGGCTGATCATAGTACGCAGTATATCGCGACTTGGCGATCGTCTCGATACGACCTTTGGACAGTTTTCATGCGGCTTATCGACCAAAGTCGAATTGTCCGATCACCCACCTCTCGTCAACCTGATAAAACAGCACGATGAGAGGAGACGTCATGTACGGCAAGGCCCCCCCACTGACCGCCCTGGCCCTTATTTTGGGGACGGCCACTGCACTAGCCCATGGTGACACGGCTCCTATGGCTGTGGATACGACCGGCCTGCCTGACCTTCCCGAAGAAATGGCAACGGAGAACCCATGGCGTGAGGCTGATCCGGAGATCATGTTCACCGCGGTCGAGATCGGCGCCAAGGGCTACAACAGCAACTGCGCACGCTGTCACGGGCTTGAGGCTATCTCGGGCGGTTTGGCACCAGACTTGCGCTATCTTGAGGCGAATGACTTTGGCGATGAATGGTATGTCGACCGGGTCCTGAACGGCTATCACCAGAACGGCGCGGTCAAAATGCCCCCGTTCGGGGATATCCTGTCGCAAGAAGCCATCTGGGCGATCCGCACCTATGTCGAGACGCGTCCCGACGACATGGAGCTGGCAGATAAGCAGGGCGACATTCAATCCTATCATCAGCAGCTAACCGATGCCGCGGACGACGCCGCCGCCGCCGCCTTGGCCGAGCCGATGGCCACCAGCGGCGCCGAACTGGAGGCACTGTCGGGCGCGCCAAAATCGATCACCGCACTGGACGAAGCAGCATGGCTGCTTGCTCAGGAGCCGCCAGCGCGCAAGGACGCTTTGGATGCTCTGACCGCAGCGCTGCGGAACTAAGGGGGGGGGATGGGGGCCCTGCTAACGCATCTTCTGCCGGGGGGGCGCGACGGAGTATCAGCCTTCGCGCAGCGTGGGCCCGTTCCTCTGGAGCCGCAGGCCGATCCTTTCGACAGCGGCATGTGGCCCGATCACCGCCGCGACATGCTGGGCGATCCGCAGGACTGGCGGCATGACCCCGCGCTGATCGTTCTGACGGCGCCGGATGCTGAGGATGCCTCGCATGTGCCGGTCCTGATCGATGCCACATCGCTGACTGGTCAGGTCGAGCGTATTGTCATCAGCATAGATTACAGCCCTTTGCCTAAGGTGCTGATCTACCATCCCGGACGCGCTGCTCCGCTGCTGGGCTTTGGTGTAAAGTACGAGATCGGCAGCCCCTTGCGCGCCAGCGTGGCGATGGCGGACGGCAGCTGGCGCATGGGCGCGAGCTTCGTCGATGCAGCAGGTGGCGGCTGCACAGCGCCCGCCGCAGCGCATGCCCGCCCGGACTGGCAGGATGATCTGGGCGAAATGCGCGCCCGTCTCTGGCCGGCCTTCGGACGTCTGCGCTTGATGCTGCGCCATCCCATGGATACGGGCCTGGCGGTCGGCATCTCAGCGCATTACCTGACCGAGGTGACTTTATCTGACGCATCGGGACAGATTGCGCGGCTCGAAGTCTTCGAGCCGGTCGAAGAGGACCCTGCACTGACCTTCCTACTGCCGCCCGAGCTCGCGCGCGGGCCGATCCAGATCTCGGCACGGGACAACCTGGGTTACGTCTTCACCGGTGAGGTCTCGGCATGAACCTGACCCGCCGCCAGATTATGCTGACCGGTACGGCAGCGTTTATTCTCCCCACGCTTCCCGCCGTGGCAGCTGCGCCGGACTATCGGCTTAATCCGCAAGAGATCGCGGACGGCGTTTGGATGTTCGAAGGCGCTACCGAAAGCTTCGGGCGCGGTAACGGCGGTGCAATCTGCAATATCGTCATGATTGCGACCCAGGGCGGGGCAGTGGTTATCGACACCGGCGGCACGCATCGCCATGGCACGGCCCTGCGTCAGTTTGCCGACGAGCGCTTGGGCGGCGTCGCGCTATCCCTGAACACCCATCATCACCCTGACCACTGGTTCGGTAATCAGGCGTTCGCCGACAGGCCAATCTTGTCGCTGCCGCCATCGCGCCAAGCGCAGGGGGACAGTGCACAGGCTCTGGCTGATGGGCTTTACCGCATTCTGGGATCATGGATGAACGGTACTGCGCCACTGCCAGCAACAGACGATGCAGTTAACGGACCCCTGACCATCGGGGGACGCGATCTGACGTTGCTTGCATTGTCAGGACATAGTCAGGCAGATCTGGTCATCCGCGACAACAGAACCGGCACCCTTATTGCAGGGGATCTGCTGTTTCTTAACCGAGCCCCCAGTTTTCCCGATGCCAACATCGCAACCTGGGCCGCGGCGATCACTACGATCAGCGAGATCCCCGCTTCAGGTTATGTACCAGGCCACGGCCCCTATCATCGCGACAGCCGCGCGATGGGGCAAACGCAGCATTATCTACAGGCTATGGACGCTCGCCTGCGCGGCGCGGCCAACAATGGCCTAACTCCGCTGGAGGCCTTGGCCGCCGGGCCCATGCCCGACTACGCCCATCTGGGCGCAAATCCCGAGGAATATCGCCGCAGCGTGATCCAGCGCTGGCGCGATTACGAACGCCGTACGCTGCCGTTGCTGAGCAGCGTCGGATGAAGACCGACCCCGGCCGGAGGAGCTGGTGATGTATAGAATGAGGAGGAAGTGACAATGAAGCACTCGATGATTTCCGCTGTCAGCGCGCTGGCGCTGAGCGTCGCAATTGGCCTTGCCCCCGCCATGGCCGAAGATGTGACGTGGGAAGATATTCTCAACGATCACGAAACGACCAATGATGTCCTTATGTATGGCATGGGCAACAACGCACAGCGTTATTCGTCTTTGGATCAGATCAATGTCGAGACGGTCAAGCACATGCGCCCAGCCTGGGCTTTCAGCTTCGGCGACGAGAAACAGCGCGGGCAGGAAACACAGGCGCTAGTCCATGACGGCGTGATCTACATCACCGGCAGCTATAGCCGGATGTGGGCGCTGGATGCTAAGACTGGCGAGCGTCTGTGGAAATTCGAGGCCCGCCTGCCCGACGATATCCGCCCCTGCTGTGACGTCGTGAACCGCGGCGCGGCAATCTATGGCGACAAGGTCTTTTTTGGCGCGCTCGATGCCAGCATCTACGCGTTGAACAAGGACACCGGAGAGGTTGTCTGGCGCGAGAAATTTGGCGATCACAAGGTCGGCTACACGATGACTGGCGCTCCCACGATCATCAAGGACGCCGAGACCGACCGCGTCATGCTGATTCACGGCAGTTCGGGTGACGAGTTCGGCGTTGTCGGCCAGCTCTACGCCCGCGACCCAGATACCGGCGAAGAGATATGGATGCTTCCCTTCGTTGAAGGACATACCGGCCGCATGAACGGTGAGGAAAGCCGGCCGACAGGTGATGCCAGTGCACCGAGCTGGCCCGTGAACGACGATGGCAGCAAGGTTGAAGCTTGGAACCATGGTGGCGGTGCACCTTGGCAATCAGCAGCCTTTGACCCCGAGACGAACACCATCATCGTCGGCGCCGGCAATCCCGCGCCATGGAACACCTGGGAACGCTCTCAGGGCGAGAACTACTGGGATTACGATAGCCTCTATACTTCTGGTCAGGGGTACGTGAACCCGACCACTGGCGAGCTGGTCGGCTTCTACCAGCATACGCCGAATGATGCCTGGGACTTCTCGGGTAATAACGAAATCGTCCTGTTCGACTATACCGACAAGGACGGCAATACTCATCGTGCCGGCGCCCATGCCGACCGGAACGGGTTCTTCTATGTCACAGACATCGACGCCCTATCCGAGCGCGGCGGCGACATCAACCGGCCCACCGCGCTGCTGAACGCCTTCCCTTTCGTGGACAACATCACCTGGGCCAGCCACATTGATCTGGAAACCGGCCGGCCTGTCGAAAACGAGGGTCAGCGCCCGCCTCTGCCCGCAGAAGGTGAGACCCGCGGTGCGACCATCCAGGTCTCTCCTCCGTTCCTTGGCGGCAAAAACTGGAACCCGATGTCTTATTCGCAGGACACTGGTTTGTTCTATGTTCCCGCCAACAACTGGACTGAGGATTACTGGACTGAGAACATCACCTATCAAGCCGGCGCGGCCTATCTGGGCCAAGGCTTCCGTATCAAGCGTATGTACGACGATCACATTGGCACATTGCGGGCCTATGATCCGGCAACAGGCGAGATGAAATGGGAGCACAAAGAAGAGCTGCCTCTATGGGCCGGCACCCTTGCGACCGGTGGAAACCTTGTCTTCACCGGTACCTCGGACGGCTTCGTCAAGGCGTTTAACGCCGAAAGCGGCGAGGAGCTTTGGTCCTTCCAGACTGGCTCGGGGATCATCTCGATGCCGATCACATGGGAAGACGATGGAAAGCAGTATGTGGGCATCGCATCTGGGTACGGTGGTGCCGTGCCGCTGTGGGGTGGTGACATGGCCCAACTGACTACCGAGGTCAGCCAAGGTGGATCGTTCTGGGTTTTTGAGGTCCCCGATGAACTCTTGGCCTCTGCCGAGTAACGAAGGTGCCGGCGGAAGCGAAAGCTTCCGCCCCATCGCTGAAGCCCTGTATTGCGCGAAAGGATTGCCGACTTGTCTCGTTCAATTCTGCCCCTTGTGGGCATGCTTCTGGTTACGCCCCTCTTCGCCCTGCCGCAGGTGGGGCAGGCCGAGGCGGTCCGTTTGACCGCGGGGCAAACCGATTATCCAGTCATCGTCGACACGGAAACCCCTGCCATTGGACCGCTGGTAATTGACGGCTGCACGCTTGAGCCGGGTGCCGTCTGTCCGGGCGTCGATCTGTCCCATACGGACCTGTCAGGTATCAACTTAAACGGGGCGGATCTGTCCGGTGCCCATATGGCTCGGGTCGATCTGACCGGCGCTCAGTTGCGTGGGGCGGATGTTTCGGGCGCCGATCTGCGTGGCGCCAAAATGCATATGGCGCAGATGCCGGGTCTGGTAGCCGTGGGTGCAGACCTGACAGGCGCCAATTTAGAAGGAACACGCCTGGCAGGCGCCGACTTTACTGATGCAAACCTCACGGCCGCGACACTGGAGGCTGCATGGGCGCCCAAGACCCGCTTTGTACGCGCCACTCTTGTCGCCGCTAATCTGTCCGAGACCAAGTTTTATAATGCCGACATGGCGCAGGCGACGCTTGGCGACAACAACAATCGCTTCACCATCTGGGAGGGCGTCCATATGGAGGGTTGCACCGGGTGCCCGGTCGACTGGTAGTGCTGGCTCTGCTAATTTCCTCGGCCCGCGCCACGGCCGAAGTTCCGGATGCGGTGGCTCAAGCCATTATGACCTGCCGGGCGATTGAGGGTTCGGACCAACGGCTCGACTGCTTTGACGCGATACAAGTTGTGCCCTCTGGTGTGGCCCGGCATTTCGATGGGTTTGGAACGGGGTCTATTCCGCAGTTTCACGCAGAGGCCGGAACCGTGGTCGAATACGAAAGCGGTGACGCGATCCTGCTGATCGATCTGCTAGACGCTCGCGGCGAGGTGCTACGCAATCTCCATCGCGCGGGATCGGGCATTGGCCAACATGTCTTTGATAGGTCAGGCTTATACAAAATGCGGGTCACGGCAACGGGGACTTGGCAAATCAGGTTGAATGACCCCCGACCGCATAGGGGACCGAAAGGAAAAATTGAGACAGGATCAGAATAGAGCAGCGCTTTGATAAGTGGACCTGGTGCGTCATACCCAGCATCCCTTAAATACGACAGCCCGGCGGGACCCGTCGTGACAAGCGCCGCAGGCCCCTGTTCAATCCGGACACGAGGGCGCAAGATTGTAGAACGCGCGTTTGGGAAAGGCACGCCATGGCATTTGATCCCCGAGTACCCGAGCCGCTTGACCCGGCACCCTTATCATTTCGTGCCGCGCTGATCGTCGAGGATCATCCGCTTTTCGGTGATGCCTTGGCTATGACCTTGCAATCGGTCTCGGGGATCCGACGAGTCATCCATGCCGAAAGTCTTGCGCAGGCGAGCAATCATCTGGCCAATGGGGCTAATGTGGATGTGATCCTTTTGGATCTAAACCTCCCCGATGTTGATGGCCTTGAAGGCCTTCTGCATTTACGCCGAGCGGCGCCTCGCGTTCCTGTCCTGGTCGTTACCTCGGTTAATGAAACCCGAACCATTCGCGCCGCCTTGGCAGGTGGGGCTTCAGGGTTTGTTCCAAAGCACTCACGGCGAGAGGTGTTTCGATCTGCCTTCGAGGCGTTGGCTGCCGGTGAAATTTATGCTCCCGGGCTGCCTGCTGAAGTGGAGCACGAAAACCTGCACGGTGACGCAATCGAAGCGGTGGTCCAGCGCCTATCTCAACTGACGCGCCAGCAAGCGCGTATTCTTGAACTTATCTGCGAAGGAAGACTAAATAAGCAAATCGCTTATGAACTGTCGATTGCGGAGACAACGGTTAAGGCGCACGTTACAGCAATCATGCGAAAGATGGGTGTGTCGACGCGGACACAGGCCGTGTTGATGGCGCAAGATGTGAAGTTGAGGGGACGCATTGCAGACGCTGCAAACGGTGCTGCCTGACGCAGCCAAGCTGGGACCGCGCGTCGCCACGGTGCCTCTGCGGGGCATGGACCCAGTGGCGGCGCTCTCCACACAGCTCGGTCCCGGTCCTTTTGCCTTGGTCCTATTGTTTGTCGGCGCTGGTGCCGATCTTCCGCAGCTTCTTAACCGCACGTCTGCATTTTTTGGCCAAAGCGCTGTTGCGGGCTGCACCACGGCAGGTGAGCTGGGTGAGGACGGCTATACCGATCGTAGCCTTGTGGCCGTAGCATTTCCCGCAATGGGTTTTGCCGCACGTACAGTCCTGATCGACCCTATTGATGCAATAAACACTCATAACATGATCGCTCAACTGCAGGAGATCCGGCAGGATCTATGGCGCCGTGCCGAAGAGATGCCGCAGGAACTGGCGGTTCTGCTGGTCGATGGTATGTCCGGATGCGAGGAAAGCCTTGTGGCCTCGCTTACTGGAGGGCTCGGCCCTGTGCGGATCGTTGGTGGGTCGGCGGGCGACTGGCGCGTCTTTCGTCAGACGCATGTTTTTTGCGGCGAGCGGCTTCGCAGCCGTACTGCGGCTGTCCTTTGCCTTCTTCGCAGCCGGATGGCGATGCGGACATTCTCGTTCAACTCAGCCAGACCCTCGCGCACGCAAATGGTGGTCACGCGAGCCGATCCGGCCAAACGGGCGGTGCTGCGCATAAATGATGAGCCAGCAGCACGCGAATATGCCCGGCTTCTGGGCTGCGAAGTTGATGAGCTTAGCCCCGAGATGTTTGCGACCCGACCGGTGATGGTTCGTGCCGGGGGTCGGCATTTTGTCCGCGCGATCCGGGGCGTCGGGCCGGACGACGCGCTGATGTTCTTTGGCGCCGTGGCCGAGGGCATGGTGCTGACGCTGGCCGAAGAATCCGATACGGTGACACATCTGGATACCGCTCTTTCAGGTCTCGCAGCGCAGGGCACTCCACGTCTGGTCTTGGGCTTCGATTGCATTTTCCGCCGCATGGATGCAGAGGTACGCCAGCAAACACGGGCGATCTCGGATCTGCTGGCCCAACATAGAGTCGTGGGCTTCTCGACCTATGGTGAGCAGACAGGCGGGATGCACCTGAATCAGACTCTAACTGGGGTTGCCTTCTACGATCCTTTGCAAACATGAACGACGACCTGCCAGCCGATATTGACCGAATGATGGCACCTGGCGACGATGCCGACCGGCGCCATCAAAAGCTGCAAGTGATCGCTCAGGCTTTAATCCGCCAGATTGAGGATCCCCCGCAGGAGACGGCTAGCGGCTATGCACAATTTCAGCGCGCAGCGCTGCTAGAGGACGAGGTTCGCACCCGTACGCGAGAACTCGAACATGCGCTTGACCTGCTAAATGCCTCAAATGCCAGCTTGCAGCAGGCCTACCGCGAGAAAGAGGCCGCGCGTCAAAATCTCTCCGCCGCAATTGAGGCAGTGCAGGAGGGGTTTGCACTTTTCGATGCCGATGACATTCTGGTAATGTGCAATTCTCGCTTTAACGCGATGTTGCCTGACATCATCGAGCGACTGCGGCCGGGCCTCGATTTCGAGACCTATCTACGACTCGTCGCAAGCTCCATCCATTTTACCCCTCCGGTAGGAATGTCTCCCGACGGCTGGATCGAGATGCGCCGTCGCCGCCACGCCGAACGGCACTTCATCTTGACGCAGGAATTGGCGAAGGGTCGGCTTGTACAGGTCTCTGAACAGCGGATGGCCGATGGAGGCACCGCGATCCTGCAGACCGAGGTGACAGACCTGATCCGGGCCGAACGCGCTGAGCGAGGGCGCCTTCTAGACGATCAGGCGGCAATCCTCAAGGCTACGCTGGAACACCTTCCGCTTGCTGTGTGCCTGTTCGACAGCCGGCTGCGGTTGCTGGCATGGAATGAGAACCTCACAAAAATGCTGACACTGCCGGTGACGCGACTGCGCGAGGGCACTCATTTTGATGAGATCTGGCTGCAACTGCGCTCCAAGCTCGACTTTCCAGCACAAAAAGGAGCGAACCTGTTGGCCGATTGGGCCCGGTCGGTCCGGCGTCATGATAGCTTTGCGGTACAGGTCATGCGCGATTCCGGAACGGGTGAAGCGCGTACCCTGGCAATCTACGCGCAAGAAATTCAGGACGGCGGATTTGTGTTATCGATCGACGACATTACCGATTACAGCCGTGCATTGGAAAGCGTCAACCGAGCCAATGAGACACTGGAAGCTCGTGTCGCAAATCGCACTGAAGAACTGCAGGATGCATTGGCGCAAGCTGAGCGGGCCAATGCTTCTCGCGCACGTTTTGTAGCTGCGGTCGGCCATGACTTGATGCAGCCTTTGTCTGCGGCAACACTATTCGTCGGATCGCTGCTGGAGGATGTCTCTCTACCTACATCTCGCGCAAAGCTGGAAAAGGTCCAGCGCTCGTTGGACAGCGTCAGCGGACTGATAGAAGCGCTTTTAGACATCTCGCGCCTTGAGGCAGGGCAGGCGGCGCTTACAGTAGAGCCGGTTGCTCTCGCTCCACTGTTCGAACAATTGCGTGAAGAATTTACTCCTGTCGCACAAGCCAAGGGCCTTGAGCTGGTTGTGCGGCCGGCGCAGGGGTGGGTCAGTTCTGACCGGCTTTATCTTCGACGTATCCTCCAGAACCTGCTGGCAAATGCGATCCGCTACACGGACAGTGGCCGAGTGCTTTTGGCCGCCCGACCGCGGGCAGGGCGGGTGCTCTTGCAGGTGCGCGACACTGGCCGTGGCATTCCTGAGAGGGATCATCGCCTCGTCTTCGCCGAATTCAAACGGCTGGATGCGAAGGCCTCAGCTTCGGAGGGGTTGGGCCTTGGGCTTGCCATCGTCGATCGGGCGGCCGCGCTGCTTGGCCACACGCTAACGCTGCGCTCAGCGCCTGCTTGTGGCTCGACCTTCGGGATCGAGGTGGCGACAACGGCGGTCCGACCACCCGACCGACGCATGGTCTATAGTGGGCTAGTGCCCGGGGCGGAGGACCGTCTCGAGATTACTGCTCTCATCGTTGAGAACGATCCTGCAATGATGCAGGCACTGACCGGCCTTCTTGAGCAGTGGGGCGTCAACGTTCTGGACGTGCCTTGCGGTGAGGATGCAATTACACTGCTGGACGACACTGGTGTTGAACCAGAGTTGTGCATCGTCGACTTCCAACTGGGCGCCGGGATGGACGGGCTGGTTTGCCTTGGAAAGCTGAAGAGCCGACTCGGCACGACCAGCCTCTGCTGGATGATGAGCGCTAGCCGGTCCGAGGTGCTGCATAGCCGTGCCGCTGATCTAGGCGTAACACTACTCAGCAAGCCGATCGCACCAGCCACACTGGCCCAGATTGTTGCTGAAGTGCGGGATCTGCCACGCTAGTCTAAGCTGCAATAAAGGTATCAAGTGTTCATAATACAATAGTGCACCGCTTCCATGCCACCTCTATTGCGTCATCGCAGGATGTCTTGAAGATACGGTGAAAAGCTTTCGACTGCAAAAAATTTGGTAAATCGTCAGCTTAGGTTAGTCTTTTCGAGTAGATGAAGCATGCTGCTGGGGGGCGGTCGGGACATCCCCTCTGCTAGCAGGCCGGCTCTCGCGTTGGGGTTACGATACCCCATTCGATGCTTACGTCTGCTCGTGAAAGAAATGGGCGTAAACCGTATACAGCATGGCGATGCATGAGGCGTCCAACGCCTTATAGGCCCCGACGATGACGCTGCATGATGCTGACGATGCTTCACGGGGCGTGTGACATACGGGGCATCGCCATCCGTGATTGGCAGTTATCCGTCATAAGGCTAGAGAATTTTGAAGAATTTTTGTGGCCCAAGACGCTGTAAGCACCAACTTTCATAACAGGCAGCTGCGTGCTCTTCTCGTCGATCTTTCCGGGCCCTCTAAACGGCCGAGGCCCGTGCAAGCTCACCGGGGCTAACTGAGGAAATTCTGGTTATCAGAGGCAAGCATATCGCTGCGACCAGGCCGCAGACCCTCGGGCAACTCCGGAAGTCCAATATCTTACCCTATTGTGGCAAAGCGGATGCTTGACCATCTTCGGTCCCTATTAGACTTGTCCACAAAGGTACGTTTTGCGGACCAACACGTAAGCTGTCCTAAAACTTGCTATGGATGAGTAATTGGACAACTTGATTATTGGACAACTTCGTGGACATCTTCAGATGACTGGACGCCCAAAAGATCCTTTTGATGGAAAACCGATGTCACTCATTGGATACGCGCGCGTCTCAACCTCCGATCAGGATCTGGCCCTTCAAATTGACGCACTGAAGGCTGCGGGCGCGACGCGAATTTTCGAGGACCAGGGAGTGTCCGGTGCCAAGGCAGAGCGAGCAGGACTGAATGCAGCACTCTCCTTTCTTCGGGAAGGTGACACCTTTGTCGTGTGGAAACTTGACCGGCTCGGCCGATCCATGACCCATTTGCTGCAAACAGTGAGTGACCTCGAGGGCAGGGGAGTGGGCTTCAGATCACTGACCGAGGCAATCGATACGACCACCCCCACCGGGCGGCTTGTGTTCCACCTGTTCGGAGCCCTTGGCCAGTTCGAGCGGGACCTGATCCGGGAGCGAACTGGGGCAGGATTGAAAGCTGCCGCTGCAAGAGGGAGGAAAGGGGGGCGCCC
>TARA_R110001606_G_scaffold47376_3_pt1 | contig 13613 bp, 9 predicted proteins | sample TARA_R110001606 | Tara Oceans TARA_R110001606 (sample SAMEA4398315) | marine metagenome | biome: Polar Biome; feature: [SRF] surface water layer (ENVO:00010504); material: water (ENVO:00002006), including particulate matter (ENVO:01000060) such as... | depth 5 m | reverse complement strand
GGATCTTTGCCACTAAAAGCGCCACCACCGTGAGGAGCAAAACCCCCGTAGGTATCAACAATAATCTTACGCCCAGTAACGCCAGCGTCACCATCAGGCCCACCGATAACAAAGTTGCCAGTAGGATTAAGATGCCAGACAGTATTTTCATCAATTAAATCTCCTAGTACATTCATTGCAGCAAGCTTACTGATGTTTCTTGCTTGTTCTACTTGTCCTTCTACGTGCTGTGTCGAAATAACAACTTGGTCAATACGTTTAACTTTACCACCGTCATACTGTACGCTTACCTGTGACTTTGCATCTGGTCCTAATACATGCTGGCGGTGCTGTTTAAGTTCTTTTAGAACTTCGTGTGCGTAGTAGATAGGGGCTGGTAAGTATGCATCATTATCGTTACACGCATAACCAAACATAATGCCTTGGTCACCTGCACCAAAGTTGTCTGTTCCCAATGCGATATCTGCACTTTGTGAATGGATTTCATTGTAGATGTTTAGTTTATCCCAGTGAAATCCATCTTGCTCATAACCAATCTCTTTAACTTTGTTGCGTACAATTTCTTTAACTTCGTCTTTGCTTACGTTAAAGTTTTTTACTTCGCCAGCCAACGTAACATGATTGGTAGTTACAAGTGTCTCAACTGCTACTCGGGTCGCAGAGTCGCCGTTCTTTAATCCAGCATCAACAAGTGCGTCACTAATCTGATCTGCTACTTTATCTGGATGTCCGTCGCTAACACTCTCGCTAGTAAAAATATAGTTCATAGTTTTCTCCACATATAGTTTATAGTAAGTTAGAGTGACATGCCACCAAATGTGTTTTTATCAACATCTTGCTTAACACCACCAATAACATATGACGAGATTTCAGTCTCTTGTGGAGCAACTTGTACATCACCACCAGCAATCCATTTTTGTGTCCATGGAAGTGGGTTCGCTTGTGGAGTAGTATAAGGACATTTAAGACCAACTGCTGTCATACGCTTGCAACAAATCCACTCAATGTAATCAGATAGTAGCTGTGTGTTTAGACCAATCATTGATCCATCTTTGAACAAGTATTCAGCCCATGCTTTCTCTTGATCAACTGCGTCTACAAACATTTGAATACACTCGGCTTCAGTTTCTTTTGCAATCTGAATGTAATCTGGATCATCTTTAGGAAGAAGTTTTAGCAGTGTCTGTGTTGAACCCAAGTGTAGATTTTCATCACGTGCAATCAACTTAATAATTTTAGCATTACCTTCCATCTTCTTCAATTCAGCAAATGCCCATGAACAAGCAAACGATACATAGAAACGTACACCCTCAAGAATGTTAACACTCATAAGAGTTTTGTACAATAGTTTCTTGATTTCATACTTATCGATAACTACTTTGTTGCCGTTAACAGTGTGAGTGCCTTCCCCCAACAGGTTGAAGTATGATGTCATTTCAATCAACTGGTCATAGCATACTGAGATTTCATCTGCACAATCCATAATCTCTGGAATATCCATCATGCCATCAAATACTTTTGATGGATCTGAATATACGTTACGGATAATATGAGTGTATGAACGTGAGTGAATTGTTTCACTAAATGTCCAGGTAGTGATCCATGCCTCTAGTTCTGGGATAGTTACTAATGGACTAAAAGCTTCAGTCGGTGCACGACCTTGTACACTATCTAATAGAATTTGGCGCTTTAGGTTAGATGTAAAGATATGACGCTCATTGTCTGTAAGATTTTTGAAGTCGTTAGAATCTTTAGTGACATCTACTTCTTCTGGACGCCAGAAGAAACCAAGTTGTTTGTCAGTAAGTTTATCAAACTGCTTGTACTTTAGCATGTCATACCGTTGAATTGCTACCGCACCCGCGGGGTCCATAAAAGCTAACGCTTTTGTGTGGTCTGTTCTGTTTTCTGAATTAAATACACTCATTGTTTTTCTCTCTATTAAATTACGCAGGAATCGCAGTCATCATCTTCTAGTTGTGATAACGCTAGTGGTTCGTCCATCAGTTTGTCAATATCGACTTCACCTTGGCCATCGAATGTGTTGAAGTAGTACAATTGCTTGCCACCATACTTATAGAACATAATAAGATGCTGGAGCATTGTAGACATTGGAATCTTTTCTTCATCGTAAAATACAGGATTATAACTTGTGTTTACTGAGATACCTTGGTCAATATACTTCTGTAGAACTGCTACAATCTTTAGGTAACCTTCAGGAGATGTTTGATCCCATAGCAGTTCGTATTTGTTTTTTAGTTTGTGAATACCCGGTACAACTTGCTTTAGTACCCCATGCTTTGATTGTTTGACTGATACTAGTGAGCGAGGTGGCTCAATACCGTTAGTTGAATTAGAAATCTGCGCTGATGTCTCCGCTGGCATAAGAGCCATTAGAGTAGAGTTACGAATACCAAACTCTTTCAAATCACTGCGTAGTCCATCCCAGTCTTGGCGCTCTTGGTGAGTAACTAGTTCATCAACATCAATCTTACGAGTATCGATTGGAACAATACCTTGTCCATACTTGGTCTCGTTTGACCCACTGCATGGTCCTAATTCTTTTGCAAGTTCAACACTTGCTTTGATTAGATAGAAAGACCATGCTTCTGTCCATTCATCAATCATATCAAGATTTGGATTAGTATATGTCATATCATTCTTTGCCATCCAATATGCAAAGTTGATGATTCCCACGCCAACTGGTCTACGCTTCAATGTTGATAATTCAGCAGCAAGTACTGGATAACGCTGGTAATCAAGTAGGGCATCAATGCCACGAACTGCTAAACGGCAAACACGCTCAAAGTCAGCAAGTGTTTTGATATTACCCCAATTGATTGCAGCAAGAGTGCATAGTGAAATCTCACCGTCTGGATCATGTAGGTGCTGCAATGGTTTAGTAGGAAGGTTAATTTCTTGGCACAAGTTAGACTGTCTAACTGGAGCAACATCTTGCAAGAATGAACTATGTGTGTTTGCATGGTCAACATTCATCAGATAGATACGGCCAGTATTTTTACGCTCATTCATAAATGCAGAGAATAATTCACTTGCTGGAATTGACTTTTGGCGAATAGTGGTATCTTGCTCAGCTAGTTCATACAGGCGCTTGAATTCATCTTGGTCATTAAAGAATGATTCGTACAATCCAGGGACATCGGCTGGAGAGAACAATGTGATATCACCGCCTGTCATTAGGCGCTCATACATTAGTTTATTGAATTGTACACTGTAGTCTAAGTGACGAACCCGATTGTCTTCTGTGCCTTTGTTGTTCTTTAGAACGAGTAAGTCTTCTACTTCTAAATGCCACAATGGGTAATGCAAAGTCGCAGCACCACCGCGAACACCACCCTGTGAACATGATTTAACACTTGCTTGGAACATCTTGTAGAATGGAATAACACCAGTGTGTGTCGCATCGCCGTTTCGGATCGGAGAATTGATTGCACGGATGCTACCGGCACCGATGCCGATGCCTGCTTTTTGTGATACATACTTAACAATTGCACTTGACGTTGCAGTTATAGAATCAAGAGAATCTCCTGTTTCGATAACAACACAACTGCTAAATTGACGCTGTGGTGTTCTGACACCTGCCATGACAGGAGTTGGCAAACTAATGTCAAAATTGCTCACCGCATCATAGTATTCTTTAACCCACTTTAAGCGGTCTTCTTTAGGATAATCAGAAAACAGTGTTGCAGCAATCAGAACATATGCTACTTGTGGGGTTTCATACAAAGTTTTAGTAGCACGATTTTGAGCTAGATATTTGCCACGGAACTGTTCCATGCCAACATAAGAGATATTAAAATCACGCTTATGAACTATAAAGCTATTGATCTTTTCCCACTCTTCATCGGTATAAGATGATAACAGTTCAGAATCATAAAACCCTGCATTTGAATTCTTTGCCACGATGTCGCGAATGTGCCATGGGTCAAATGAGCCATATACTTCTTTGCGAATATGATAATTGATAAGATTGCCTGCTACCCATTGGTAGTTAGGTGTCTCTTCGGTAATCAAATCAGCGGCTGATTTAATCAATGTTTCTTGAATTTCGGCACTTGTAATGCCATCATCGAACTGAATGTGTGACCTAATCTCTACTTCACTCGGAGATACCCCATTGATATCCTCACATGCAAAGAACACAACTTGGTGCATCTTTTCGAGGTCTAGGTCGACCTTTGTGCCATCGCGTTTTACTACTTTTATTGCCATTTTAATTCTTCTCCGAAATTACAATGTATTTACATACATTGTATCCAACTTAATGTCGGTTGTTTATATCTGCATCTTCCATACCAGCAACACGCAGTTTAATTATATTACTAAGTTGAAAATGTTTGATTTCGAAACCTTTAGTAATACCTTGAAATTTATTTCTCATTAATGCTACTTGATTAATTAGTTCAGAGATTGCAACAACCTCTGCTTCGCCATCTGAATACTTTTCTGCATCTCTGCTCGACAACGCTTTGTTGTAGTTTTCAAGATACTTCCGTAGATATTCACTTCTTTTCTTTCTTAGTTGTATATTTAGATGTTCTAGAATTGCTTCTAATTCTTGTAATTGTCCAAATCTATGTTCAACATATCCAGGTAATTCAGTAGATGATTTTTCTATATTACCTCTAACTTTTACTTCTAGTTTTGCATCAGCTAGTTCAGTTTCAAAGTGATCTAATGCGCCGGGTATATGTTTCCAATCGGCAACTATCTTGCGATACCAACTCATCCTTCATACTCGTCCCAGTCGTTATCCAAATCATCTTCATCATCATCGATAAAATAGCGGTCAAATGCAGTTTCAAGAATTTTGTCGTCATCTGTCATTTCGGCAATGTCAGTCTTTCGAATACCATTATCATCACATAATTTAATGATACGTTCCGCTGCTGCCATCTTTTCCTTTGCTGGAATATAAGATTTCATCGTATCCCATACATCAAGAATAATTTCCATATCGTTCGTTGCCATATTATATTATGCCTCATAAATTGCTGAATTAGCATCACGCTCTGCGTATCCAGCTTTAACGCAGTAAGATTTATTAGTTGATTCTATCTCATTTAATTTATACAGCATGAAATTAGATATGTCAACCACTACTTTATGTTTAAGTACTATCGGCTGTTACATGACAGCCGATAGTTTGTTATTACTACAATACTTAGTAGAGTAGTACTTAGTCGCTATTATGCCTCATTAAGTTCAGAGTTTTCATCTACTATATCACCATTGGAATCTACTTCTTTAGACTCAAGGCCATGCTTTTCTGAATCAATGTCTTCGTTGTTCCAATCTGCAATAACGATATCAAGTTTATCATCAGTCCATTTCTTACGGAACTCAAGAATTTCTTCACCCGCTTTAGTAATATATCGCAGACGATTACCTTGCTTAGTCAATAGACCTTTAGCTTCAAAAAATTCAATTAGTCCCGAATAAGGAGACATTCCAGTTTCATATGGAATTTCAACTTGTACAGTTTCAAATGGTTTTGAGTAACGTGTCTTTACAACTTTACACGCAGCACGAATGCCATGTACCTGTGATGTTTTGTTGCCGTCTGCATCTGTTTTCAATTTGAGTTTACGCATGGCGATAACAATTGAAGATGCATAGATGAAGCCTTGCCCGCCTGAGATTTTGTCGTCTGGATCAAACATATCTTGTGATGCATAAGTGTGGTTAGTTGCAATCATACCTACGTTAAAGTCACCGAACATGTTAACACAGTTGCGAACAAGTGCTGCTAGTGCTTTAGGCTTGCGACCCATGTCACCTTTCATGTCACCCTTTTCAAACTGATTAACATCAGTAGGTGTCATCATCATACCCAAACTATCAAGTACGAACAGGACCTTAGGACGCTCTTCGTCTGCTACGTCTGTGTACTCTTTGCGATAGTCTGCCATAAAGTCTGAAATAATCCGTGCAACATCATCAATCATTGCAACATTTAGTTTCAATAACTTGTCATCGTCCGTGCTAACATCAAGTGCATGTAGCCAACTTTGGTCAAGTGCATTCTCAGAGTCAATTAGAACTACAAAGATACCCTGTTGCTGTGCATTTCGCACAATATTACCAGATGCAATATATGATTTACCTGCGCCGGATTCACCAGCAAGTACTGTTACTTTACCTAGTGGAATACCTTTGTGAAAGTCGTTTGAAATTAACTTGTTTAGACAGTAGTTACCTGTAGAGATCCACGTGTCAGGATCACGAAATCCAACGGACATACCGGGAACTGCTTTCGTAATACTCTTACGGAATTTTGAAGCATCAAATGCTTTAGCCATAATAGACTCCTATAATTTTATATGAATGGTGGGAGAGCGTTATCGCTCTCCCATGTGATCTACTATCAGTTATTAGTACTGCGGGCTTTGATCATTGCAAGAATGTCTGATGCATCTTTGCCTGCACCAGCTGGTGCTTCTTCCACTTGTGCAACAGTCTCAGCTACTGGCTCAGGTTGTGCTACTGGAGTACTTACTGGAGCATATGTAGTTGGTTCTGTACCAACGACTGGTGCTGCAACTGCGGCACGTGGAGTATTAGTACGTGCTGCACCAGATGAATTGTTAGGTTCTGCATTTTCTGGAACATCTAAGCCATATGGCTTATAGAAGTTGCCCCAGCGTTGTGGATCATAAAGTTCGCCATCAACTGATGCTTCAAACATTTCAACAATTACTCGCACTTCATCTTCAGTTGGGCGCTTCGGCATGAAGTCGTTCAGATCAAATAAACCATGAGTTTCAATTGCTAGACGCTCTGCTTCATCCAATGAACGCTCTTTACGTGCCCAGTTAGAAGTTGAATAATCAGCGTACTGGCCTTTCTGAGTCTTGACAAGGCGGAAATCTGTGCCCGAATCAATATCAGTAGGAAGATTTTCCATGTCAGGATCCATCAATGCTGATTTCAACAGTTTAAAGATTTGTGGGCCGATCACGAAACGACGAATTGGATTCTCTGGTGATTCTTCGTTCAGCGGATTTGTTACTACAAAACCCTGGAAGATATATGAACGCTTCTTCCAATACTTACGACCCATATCTTCCATAGACGGATCTTTAAACCATGGACGAATTTCTGCATGAATTGGACATGTATCTCCCCACATTTCAATGCAAGGTACTTGAATTTGAATTGGTTTCTGTTCACCACCAACGATACCTGCGAAAGGCATTTTGATTACTTGACGCTCTTTCCAGAAGAATACATTGTCATTATCTGCATCTGGTAGGAAGCGAATGACAGCAGTGCTATCATTATCCATATTCCAGAACGGATAGATTGCATCTGTACCGCGTGAAGTATTTGATTTGTCTTGGGATTTGTTTTCTTGTGCAAGCAATTTTGCACGAATTTCTGCTAGTGTAGCCATTTTGATATTCCTTTATTAGCCTATGTTAGTTATATTAGATTTATATTAGCTTTAGTTGTAATCTTGTACATCCTCAGAGCATGTATTCATATTACTACATCTATTTAGCATTGTCAAGTAAAAAAGCGCCCCGAAGGACGCTTTTTTTAATAATAATATTTTTAAAATTTAGTTGAAAAGATTAAATTTAGAAAATGCAGATTCTAGTAGATTATTCATCTTCGTATCAATATCATTGTTTTCTACTACGCCGTCATCTGATGCTTGCTCTGATTCTTTTGCCATTTTTAACAATTGACCAGCAAGTTGAACTTTTTGTTCATCCAAATTTCTCGGATTGTTGCGTACTTCTTCTGCAAAATCACTTAGAAAACTCGAAAGGACAGATGCTCTGTCATGTCCTTTGTTTTTACGCATAGTATCATCAGTTGTTTCAACACACACACGTTCAGCAAGATCATCAAACTGAGAAGCCATTATGTGACCTCTGTGTCCTTCTTCTTGCTCAGTTGCTGGTTCTTTGATTACACTCATGTCAAATTCGTCTACTTTTGCGGAGAATGTAATTCTGTTTCTCTTTTCGCCAGTATCTTTACAAGTTGCTTCAATAATATCACTTACTCGCTTACAAGAATTTACACGATTGTTTTCGTTTTCTTCTTCGTTAACTTTGTGAATAAGTGGAATAATGTCTTTTAGTGATTCTTCAAACGTTGATTTAGTAAATTTTGATACATAATCGTTCATAACATCTTCAGAAATATCAGTTTTACTCACCCAATGTGATCCGCGTTGGTCATTACAGTCATGTACACAATCAGTTGTTGGTTTGCCTTGCTCGTCACCACAATCTTTACATACCAAAACTACATCTAAACCTACTTCATTAAGTGCCATTGATTCTACAAATGCTGCATACCCTTTTGCACCTTGAATGCGCTTGATGCTTTCTTTGATAGATTCCATCTTTTGTTTCACGTTCATAACGATTGCACGGTTGGTTTCATTAATAAGACCCTGCTTGTTTACAGTGTTATTAAATTCTTTTAGTTTTGCTAGATTAGATGACATTTCAACAATAGCTTCGCCTACCATATCACTTGGAACTCCACCAGTTGATACATGGCGTGCCATCGCTCTTGCGCCACTTAGATGTTTGAACGGATACTTGAATCTTTCACCATCTGAATTTTCAACAAAGATAGCAGAGATATTGCGTGAACGTGAGCCACGCTGCTCTTCGTTTACTGGTGCTTTATGCTTTACAATTAGTCTTACATTCTCTAATGTCTGGCGACTAGTTCTTGACGAGCCTTCCAATGGCGACATACCTTCGCCCAATACGTCTACATCACTCATATCTTGCTCCTTAGTTTGTTCTTTATTTTTCTCTACGTTTGATGCGTAGTGTTTTGGTTCAATATGCTTACCAAATGTTCTAATATCAAAGTCTAGCATATACTCTCTTGTTATATTTTTAAGAGATTTCATTATGGAACGTACCGTAGGGTTATCAATGTCAACATTTTCACCCATATGAAATTTTATTTCACCAGTATCATCGTCAATGAATACCATAAGATTTGGTTCGTCAGTATAGAAATATCTTGCTTCTGTTGGAACAGCAACACTCTTCCCATTCTGACTAGAAAATAGTTTTGGTTGTAATCCATTACCTTGAATTACACGCATCACTTTTTCTGCTATGTTTTTAAAATTTACAGCCATAATATAATGTTTCCTTTTTAGTATTTATCAAATTATCAAAATACCATGGGAAGTGGGTCCATGTCATAATCTTCGCCATCTAATGATTCGCCGAGTAATGCTTCGTATTGCTCATCAAACCGTGATATAATCTGAATCTGTCTAACACACAGTAGTGTTGCACTAACTAAGTCATCTGTTTCCCCAAGCTTTGCTTCATAGCTCTTACCTTTGGCAACAAATGTTTTAAACTCTCTAATTAGGTTTTTACTTAGTGGTGTCATCTTATCACTTTCGATCCAGGACTTCATCTTCATACATGCAGTAATCTTAGTCTTATATGTAGTAGTAAAGCCCTTTCTTGCTGCCCTAGACGAGCCACGCTTCTTAGGTTCATGCAAAAATTCTCCTGGAAAACGATCTTCGTCCATTTCTTCAATGAGTACCAATGCTGCTTCGCCCAAGGAGTTGTTCTCGACACTCCAATATATTTCAGGAGATTTATTGCCCAACTCACGCATCTCATCTTTAATAATATGCAACATATCATACAACGTTTTAACTTGTCCGCGCATATCGGTCTTGTTATGCTGCCATTCTGCTACTTGGTTCATCTCAGGTAAACTCCAAACTTGAATAGCAGCATTATCACCACCAGTTCCCATCGCAGGATCAAGTCCAATAACGTAAGTATTATTTTTCTTTATAGAATCATACCACCTAATTTGTCCCGTTTTTTTACGAGGTTCTATACCTTTAAACTGCGAAAGTTTTACACTATCAACTAGTGTCTCATCGAACGCAACAAATTCACATTCATGCTCTCGCAGGAATCTCTCAACTCCTACTCTTCCTTTCTCTTCACTCGCCCACTTTTCATCTCTGTCTGGGTGCTGATTCCAAATAGCTTTGTATGCTCTGAACCCATTTACCCCTACCTCAGTTTCGTTACCAAATTCATCTTGTGTCTTCAGTCCCCCTTGCCAAATAAGTGCAAACTGATCATCGTCTAAATTGGGGGTAGATGTGATAATGGCTTTACCGCCGGTAGCTAGAGTAGGAGAGATAGAAGTCCAAAACTCCCTAGCAATAGTAGGTCGAACAAATGCAAACTCATCTGCGTAAAGTAATGATATCGACAAACCACGACCAGTATTCTCAGTAGTAGCCTGTGCAACAATACGTGACCCGTTATCAAATTCGATTGAGCCTTTGTTGTATGACACTACGCCGCATCTGATATGGTCAGGACACATCTCATATGCATATCTAATTCGGTGCATAATCTCTTGTGCGCCACTATATTTGTGCGCAGCAATAAGAATAGTTTGATCAGGAACAAACATGCCATACCATAACAAGTAGCCAGCCGCTGTGGTAGACTTTCCCATCTGGCGTCCAAGCATTGAAATACTATATCTATAGTTGTGGTAAGAGTTTACTAACTCATCCTGATAAGAATATGCTTTATATATCATACTACCTTTAGTGGGATGCTGAATCGTGAAGTATTGATTCAGAAAATAATAAGGGTCATCAATACATTTACTGAATTCGCTAAGTTGCTCATCTGTAAATTCGGTAGTTTTATATGCTCGTTTTGTTAAATCTGCCATGTAATTATATACTCACTTAATTTATAATAGTATTTATGCAATAAAAAAGCGCCCCGAAGGACGCTTTCGTTGTATTATAATTTGTTTCTATCCTTATAGTACTGGTGTGTTGGTCAAGGATGTTTCGTCTAATATATCAAATCCACGGCTTTCTGCAAAGGCCCTTGGACAATGCGCCCATTTATCAGCACAACCCTCCAACCACTGCACAGTGTGGTGATGCTCTGGGACTTGGCCGTCTTTGATAATTGCTTTTTCCCAGTTAAGATATGACATAACCTCAAGCTGCGCCTGCGCTGCATTGATGCCAAGGTCAAACAAGTAAATCATGTTACCTTCGTCAATAACACCATTGCGTGGTCTGGCACTATTCAGAGCCTGCTTCATGCAAGTCATAATGTGATACTTAACTTCCTCAAGCTCATAGTCAGCCTCAGTCAACTCATCTTTTCCGATCTTCTTCATTAGGTTTTCGTACTGATTGCTGAAGAAGTTCAGCTTGCGCACAGCCGCCTCGACATAGCCGCGTGAGCTTGCGGCGGTAGCTTGTTTTTCGTTAATCTTGATCTCAAGCAACTCATACTCAAGTTCGTCAGTCTCTCCTAGCAGTTTGCGCTCTAGCTTCTTTAGCTTGACCTCGTCCTTCTTCATACTGAAGTAAGCCTCTTGCAGAGCAGCCTTAGTTTTCTCAATCTCAGCAAGGCTATGCTTAACGGATCGGATAGGCGTGATTGCAGTTACGTCCAGTGTGACAGACATCATCTGAGAGTGCGACTTGTAGAAGTTGCTGGACGCCTGCGCGATGGCAGGGGCTTTTTCTGCAATGTTAGCCAACATCGACTGATATTCAGGCTTCGCAGATGGAAGCTGAATGTTAAGGTCTATCGTGGCTAGTGCAGTTTCTTTTACTGTATCTTCAGACATTACTGAAGTCCTCCATGAACATTAGAACAGCCGCTATAAAAACCAGTTTGAGTTAGGTCCCCAAAATCAATGCCATTGCCTAGAGTTGCTATCGTTATCTTTTCCATTGAGTTTAAGTAATAACTGCCTCCGAATACTGCTGTAATATTATTTGAAGCACCAGAGGATTGAATTCTCCTAGACTCGGCTAAATCACCAAAATCAGAAGCATTTCCGGTTGTCGCAATTGTGATGTAATCTATTCTGCTTGATGGGTTACCGTTGCCAGATTGTTCAATCCCACCCACAATTAATCCTCTTGTATCAGAAGAAGCCGCTCCCGGATTATACGAAGAATAGGTCGCATCACCGAAATCGGTGGAATTTCCGGTGGTAGCTGTCGTAATGTAATCAATGGCATTACTCCAATAAGGGCTACCAGCAAGGAAACCCGCCTTAATAACGCCCCGTGTAGGAGAAGAAAGCCCGGCGGGAGATGCCGTTTGGGTTGCAATATCACCGAAATCAGTAGCGTTTCCGGTTGTCGCGAATGTAATGTAATCCATCACGTTTGATCTACCGGAGGAAGGACTACCACTAGCCCAAACGCCTCTAGTTGAATTTCCAACAGAACTAGGGTTCCAACGAGCAACGGTTAAATCGCCGAAGTCCGTTCCATTTCCAGCGGTCCCAAATGTGACGTATTCTATTACGGTGTTTACGCCACTTCCCCCAGAATCGCTTGCGCCAGCGAAAACTGCTCTAGTGCTAGAACCTTGTGCCGCCCATCCTCTTTGATACGAAAGCGATCCTGTACTTGTAGCATTACCAAGACTGGAAAAGTTTATTTGGTCTATAGTAGATGCCCCAGCGGAAGGATATGCACCAGAAAACAATCCAATTGGTACTATTACGGGTGGTATTGTGAGCGCCTCAATACCGATTACTCTATGGGCGTTAGGTTCCCAGGTCGCTATTGTCTTACCATCTGGACTCATCGTAACTGTTCTCGTGCCTTGACTGATGGTGTGGTTAAACAATTTACGAAATACATTAGTTCCGCTGTACCATATGTATGGTGGTATACTTGAGAGGTCTCCGGCAGTTGGGATTTCATGTCTTTCCATAAAAAATGATGTACTGCTGTCATCAATAAACGCAAAGAATTCTGTCTCGTCTGGGTTCATAGCGAATCCCATTGAAACGTCTCGACCATAACTAGAGAAATTGTAGAATGAAGTGCTTGTAGTTGATGCGGTTGTTAAATCCCATGCAGTAGATAAGTCATACTTTATTATACTAGATTTTGCGTCATTATTATTGATAGTATCAAACATACCTGTACTCGAATTGTACTGTAATCCAAGTACAAATAATACATACATGGCAGTACCGTCTGCATTAAATTGAACTTGCTCTGTATGCCTATCTGAATCTATATCATCTGCCATATCATAAAAATTGGTAGTAGTAAATGAAACTGAAGTTATATCATTCGCAGTTGCTAGATCATCCATATATAAAACTTTACCTGAGGTTCCATATCCATACCATGCTATTGTGTTATTTCCGTTGTTCACAACCTGCATATACTTCCGCATTAAATGATTGCTCATAGGAGTGGTCGGGTTGCCTGCTGCGTTAAGATGAACAGATTTATCTTCGACTTTTGCGGCCAGAGACGCATCATATGGTGTTGAAACTTCACGTTGCATCCAGTAGTCACTGGCGGTTAAGTACATGAAGTAGCCATCTGCACTCCAAGTCATTTTAGTGTCGCCGTGTGGGGTGCGAGAATCTATTGAGTTAACCATCACCGTTAACGATGTTGTTTCTTCAATTCTTTCGGCTGAACTCCAGTCGGTAGCTAAATCCCATGTTTTAGTCCATACTGCGGGTGGCGCTAAAGGAATTGCTGTTGTTCCATAGAAATGAGCCAACCCGATTGTACCAGTAAGTGGTATCCCAGT
>TARA_R110001606_G_scaffold138203_1_pt1 | contig 13623 bp, 11 predicted proteins | sample TARA_R110001606 | Tara Oceans TARA_R110001606 (sample SAMEA4398315) | marine metagenome | biome: Polar Biome; feature: [SRF] surface water layer (ENVO:00010504); material: water (ENVO:00002006), including particulate matter (ENVO:01000060) such as... | depth 5 m | reverse complement strand
TTAAAGTGATGGGACTGGTTAAATAATATTCATGCGTTTGCCCTGCTAGAGTATCCTGTTCCAAAATCATCAATTGAAAGACTAATCCCTTTATTATGAATATCATTTAGAACTTGGATTGTTCTTGGATTTGTATCAAGTAAGACACTTTCTGTTATCTCCAGAGTAAGATCTAATACTTTTAGGTTATGATATTCCAATTCACTTATTATTAAATTGCAAAGATCAACGTCATGAAAATTAAGTGGGGATAAATTCACAGAGATAGTAGGAATAAATATACCTTTTTTTCGCCAAACTGACATTTGACGGCATGCCTCCCTCAATACCCAACGACTAAGATCAGTAATCAATCCGCATTCTTCTGCAATTTTTATAAAACGTGTAGGTGGAACAGCACCAAACTTAGGATGATTCCATCTAGCCAGCGCTTCAACTCCATACAAACTGCCTGTATTCATTTTAATTTGAGGCTGATAATTTAGCTCTAACTGGTTATTTGATATTGCTTTTTGAAGTTCAACTTCGAGCTCTTGCCTTTCGAGTGCCAATTGATTTAATTCATGACTAAAAAAAGAAAATCGTCCTTTCCCCTGTTTTTTAGCTTGATACATTGCCATATCTGCACGATGAATTAGAGTACTAATATCATGACCATCTTCAGGAAAAACGCTTATACCGATGCTAGCAGAGGGTATGATTTTAGAACCATTAATCTCTATTGGATGAGAAAACGACAACCTTAAATCTTCAATAAAATAATTTAGATCACTGGAGCTTTTCCCCAAAACAACTAATAAAAATTCATCTCCTGCTAAACGTCCACAAATATCTGAGTTTAAACATTTTTCATTTATTCTTGCAGCGATCTCAATAAGTAATTTATCGCCTACATGATGCCCAAAAGAATCATTAACTAACTTAAAACGATCTAAATCTATAAAGAGCACAGCAAGAACATCATTATTTTTTTCAACATCCTTTAGAGCCTGTTCTGCACGAGCATGCAAAACACTTCTATTTGGCAACTTTGTTAAACTATCATAATAGGCAAGATGTCTTATATTTTCACGCTGTTTCTCCCTATCGAAAGCTAAAGAACATAACGGAGCAAGTACCTTTACTAGTTGCCGTTCAAATAATGATGGAGGATGATTGTCTTTTCTATAAAAAGCAATTACACCTACAGATTCATCTTGACTACCTATAATGGGAGAGGACCAACAACCTTTATAACCGCAAGGTAAGGGTAAGATAGGTCCACTAAAATTATCCCATAATGGAGCGCTTTTAATATCAGTAACAAGTACTGGCAGACTGAGATATGCCTCAGTGCCTGAAGAATCAACATCACTACCCAATGGAATTTTTTGTAAAAACTTCTTGTATTCACTCGGTAATTTTGGAGAGGATAAAAGTTGCAGATAATTACCATTGACTAATAAAATTGCAGGAGTAATGTCGTCGATTAACCGACTAATTTCATGACAAACCGATTCCATAATCATCTCTAGAGGCTCATCTCTAGCTAGAGAGCCAACAATTTTGGAATGTAATACTTCATGAATTTTTGTTTGAGTAATATCGGATAAAATTGCGACAATGTTAGTGAGCTCTCCAGCTTCATTAAAAGCAGGATCAATCATCACAGAACACCAAATTTTTTTTCCACATTTACTCTTAATAAGTTCATCAATCTTGACCTCAACGCCGTTTACCAATGTCTCTCTTAATTCTATAATTCGGTCTTCACTAAAGTGCGGAGCAATAACAGAAGTGGGCGTATGACCCAAAAGATCGTCATTTTCATATCCTAAAAGAGTCGAAAACCCCTCATTAATGTAAACAACTTTCCAAGAAGCGTCAGTAATCAATATTGCGTTACCAGTTTTATCCGTTACTAAAGAAAGCATTTCAACACGTTTACGTTCAATAACAGAAGATGTTACATCTTGAATAAAAGCAGTGTACAAAAAAACACCGTCAACATTAACTTTTGATATGGACATTGATCCCCATTTTTTAGAACCATCTTTGCAAACTATCTCAACATCTCGGTTGGTGCCGACAATTTTATTCGCACCAGCATTTCGATTAGCATTAACATAATTATCATGATTAGGCTTAATGCTATCAGGGACAAGAATTTTTACATTTTTCCCGATGACTTCTTTTCTTTTGTACCCCCACAATTTTTCTGCTGAATAGTTGTAAAAAACGATATCATTTTCAGGATTAATTACAACCACACTATCTATTGCTTGCTCAAGTGTTTCTACAAACAAATCAGATAACAAATTCTTAGCCGGCATCAAAAAAATCCTTAAAAACTATAAATTTAAATAATATATAGACTTACAATCATCTATAAATATCTCAAAATAAATATTGTTTAGCATTAAAACAATAAACTACAAAGAAGAAAACAACATTTCAAAACAATTACATAAATACACCATAAACATACATAAATACACAATTATAAATAGATTTTATATTTAATGAATCATTAAATATAAAAATTAAAACTTACATTTAAAATACATACCAATTTGCAAATACAATTTAAATTTTTTAATACGTTCCTTAATCCTTAATATAAAAAAACATATCTAACTCTATTTAAATCATCTCAACCGGAAATTTAAGACTAATTAAAACAACTGACATACATGGTGATATTACCTATAAAAATCATGATTTTGTTAAAATTTCTGGCTAAAAAAGATGATTCAATGGGTCAGAACAACAATTTTATTTGAAATTTAGATATTAAAAAAACAGGCGTTTGATAATTTATTGTAAAAGAAAAAAATATGGAAAATTTTGAAGATTAATGGTCAAAAAATGTAAGGGGGTTTCATTTTATTGGGTTAATGCCTACATAGCTCTAATTTTGATCACAGTGGAAAAATGATTGAGCACTAATCCGTTTATAGCTTACCTTAGGTCGAATAAAAAACGGAAAAGATCACAATGCGAGCTAAAAAATCATTAGTTTCGCGAGAAAATCGTCTTTTTATTCCAATAGATTTTTACAGCTCGAATCTAGCAAGTGACGGAGTATTTAAAACCTGTCTGACATTTAGTATGGTTAGTATTATTTAAGCAAAGGCATGCTCATCACCTTTAAGAAAGCTAATAATAGAAAATGATTCAAAATCTGGATATTTAATTTTAACTTATCTTTTAACAGGAAGGAATGATGAGTTGGGTAAAATAGATACGATGTTAACTGGTCAACAAGCTGAAGTGCAAGCAATTATAGCGAGGTTAGATAACACTTGCCTTTATATAAGGGGAGCTAAAAATCGCTCTAATTCTTGTGTTAGCGATGCAAATTTAGCGGTGTAACGTCAAAGTAGAAACATCACTAACAGTGAAAAAATGACTGATACCCAGTAAACTCTGGGAGAATCCACGCAGCGTTTACTCCATATATATTTTCAGAGATCTTTACGAATTCAATTCGATCACCAAGCTCAAAATACAAATCATTTCGTACACTGTCATGAATTACAGTTTAATGTTTAAACAACACTTTCCTCCTAGCCTTGCGAAGACAAAAGCATGGTACGATGTCTCATATAAACACTTTGAGTAATGGACAACTAAAACTAACATTTCATCGCAAGCAATAAAGCCGCATTTGGATGATATTATGAAAAAAGCCGAAGGTTTTTCGGCCTGATACCTTTGGCCACTCTCCAATGAATGAAGAGTATAAGCACCAACCGAGAGAACATTGGCAAAGGCTTAGAAGTGTCTAGAAAAGTCCAGTTAAGTCACTACATTCGAACTTACCCAAAATTCGATACTAAATGGAATAGAGGTCTATAGAGTAAATATATGACTAATAAATCAACTAACCCACGCCGACTTACTCCATCTATGCCTTGGCTATTAGCTTTTGAATCTGCAGCAAGAAATCTTAGCTTTACATTAGCAGCCAAAGAGCTTTCTCTCACACAAAGCGTTATAAGCAGACACATACAATCTTTGGAAGACTTACTGGAAGTTGAACTCTTTCACCGAAATGGCAAGCAGTTACAATTGAACGAAGCTGGCGCGATGTACATGAGAGAAGTAAGCAGCGGACTTCAACGAATACGTAATGCATCACAAAATTTAAACACATATAAATCCACAGCAACATCAATTAACCTCGCCTGCTTACCAACTTTCGCAGCAAAATGGTTAATGCCGCGTTTGGCCGATTTCTATGTTAAACATCCCAACATTCTTGTACACATACATGCAAAAATCCGCCAATTTAATATGGAATTAGAGGGAATGGACTGCGCTATAAGTGGTGGTGGACGAGCTTGGCCTGGAATGACATCCTATCCTCTAGTCAAGGGCTATCTAGTTCCAGTAATTAGCCCAGCATTGCATGAAAGAGTTCCTTTCAACACGCCATCTGATGCCGGATTACATACGCTTTTACAAGTATCTACAAGGCCTGACGATTGGTTCCAATGGTTTTCTGTCCATGATCTTTCAACAACTAATATACGTCTTGGTCCCCAATTCGAAATGACTTCTCATGTACTCCAAGCAGCTATCGCTGGAATTGGAATTGCATTGGTGCCTTCTTGTCTCGTTGAAGATGAGCTTACAAACGGATCATTAATTATGCCATTCAGTCCGTCAAAAGTAGATACACTGAAATATGACTACTCTCTACACATCACTCCTCATCAAGACCAATCTCCTACTGTGTCGGCTTTACGGGAGTGGCTTCTAGAACTGTCGACCCAATAATTAATCCCATCAGTTGTACTGGCCAACAAAATAAAAAGCGCCTCCGAGAGCCAGTCCGAATTAATGCATCGATACTCCAAAATTGCGAGAGCGAAACAGTTCATCATAAGCCCAACTAGACTTAAATTTGCCACTGAAGCTATTCAGTTCAGAGCCGCCTTCACTCCCCTCAGCAATTGCTTCAAACACAGCTTCACCAGCCAACATGCCCGATTTCATGGCTGTATGGGTCCCTTTAATCTTACTGAAATTGAGAGTGCCGGCGTTGCAACCGATCAATAACCCACCAGGATATGTCATCTTTGGCAGAGAATTAAACCCATCCCTAGTAATAGCTCGAGCACCGTATGCAACATTTGATCCTAGAGCGTGTGATTAGAAATTCTGACGGCAGTTTTAGAGTTTTGCTTCCAGTTCAGGTAGAATCTCAAACAAATCACCTACTAAGCCATAATCAGCCACTTGGAAAATTGGCGCTTCTCCATCCTTATTGATAGCTACAATCACTTTAGATTCTTTCATTCCAGCTAAATGCTGGATCGCACCAGAAATCCCCACTGCAATATATAACTCTGGCGCCACAATTTTTCCGGTCTGACCAACTTGCAGATCATTGCTTACAAAACCTGCATCCACCGCTGCACGGGACGCACCAACCGCGGCTACTAGTTTGTCGGCAACCTTTTCAAGCAAGCTAAAGTTCTCAGCAGAGCCCAGCCCCCGTCCGCCGGAAATCACTGTACTTGCTGCGGTCAATTCTGGACGACCTGATTTAACCAACTCTTCACTAACGAAACGCGAGACCCCCATATCGAAGACAACATCTACAACCTCAGTATTAGCATTTCCACCTTCCGCTTTAGCCTTCTCAAAAGCCGAAGTCCGAACTGTTATAACCTTGACCGCATCTCGGGATTGCACCGTTGCGATAGCATTACCCGCGTAAATCGGGCGCTTAAATGTATCAACTGATTCCACAGCAACGATTTCTGTGAGCTGCCCGACATCAAGTAGGGCAGCAACGCGTGGCATCGTATCCTTAATGGTACTGCTCGCTGCTGCAATAATATGGCTATAGTCAGCAGCCAGCTCAACAATCAAGGCACTTAGATTTTCCGCCAACCCTTTTTCATAAACATCGCTATCAGCCAACAATACCTTGCTGATACCCATAACTTTGACAGCTTCATCAGCAACACTCTGGCAAGCGTTACCTACGACCAGCATTGTAATTTCGCCACCAAGTTGACTTGCGGCCGTCACAGCACTAAGAGTTGCTGGATTGAGTGTGCTATTATCGTGTTCAGCAATAAGTAAAATACTCATCCCATTCTCCTTAAATGACTTTGGCTTCGTTTTTCAACTTGCCGATCAACGCGTCTACACTGTCCAGCTTAATACCTGCTTGTCGCTGAGCTGGCGTTTCCACTTTTAATTGCGAAATATGCTGCTTGAGCTCCACACCAAAATCGGCTGGAGTCTTCAATTCTAGAGGCTTTCGCTTAGCTTTCATGATGTCTGGTAATTTGGCATAACGTGGTTCATTCAGACGAAGGTCAGTCGTAACAATTGCAGGCAGTGTCAGTGATAAGGTACGTAGACCACCATCTACTTCGCGGGTAACCAGGGCTTTGTCTCCTTCAACAGTTACTTTCGAGGCAAAAGTGCCCTGAGGACGACGAGTTAAAGCAGCAAGCATCTGGCCAACTTGATTATTATCGGAGTCTATCGATTGCTTGCCTAGGATCACCAGCCCAGGCTCCTCAGCTTCCATCACTTTGGCAAGCAGCTTAGCGACATTTAATGGCTCAGGTTGGCTTTCAGTTTCGATATGAATAGCGCGATCCGCACCAAGCGCCATGGCAGTACGCAGCTGTTCCTGAACGGCATTAGGACCAATTGAAACCACCACTATTTCAGAAGCTATACCAGCTTCTTTTAGACGTATTGCCTCTTCAACTGCAATTTCACAAAAAGGATTAAGAGCCATTTTCATATTGCTCAAATCTACGTCTGAATTATCAGACTGCACGCGTACTTTTACGTTGTAATCAATAACGCGCTTGACGCTAACAATTATTTTCATAAATAGTTCTCGATATTATTTATTAAGTAATTTAGTTTTTATTCGGCAAAACTTTTCCACGATTCAATAAACCTTTTGGGTCCATCGCTTCTTTTAGCCTCATCATTAGTGCTATTTCACCAGGGTTTCTAGATATGCTTAGGTGATCTTTTTTCTTTAATCCTATTCCATGTTCTGCTGAAATGGATCCACCTATTTCCTGCAGTGGCTTATAAACTAAACTCTCAATTTTAATACGCGTTTCTTCATTGGAATCCCCTGTCGAAATTGAGACATGCAAATTGCCATCACCTAAATGCCCAAATACAACAACTTTGGCATCTGGCCAGATTTTTCTCACCGACACCTCTAGTTCATTAACATAGGTATCCATGTCTACTATTGGTAGGCTAATATCAAAAACAAAGCGTGGAGCAATTAATTCAGAAAGCCCTTCGATATCCTCCCGAATAGCCCAAAGACGGTCACGTTGTGTATCGGAGTTTGCTACTACGGCGTCGCTTAAAAGCTCTTTTTCAAAAGCCGATGTAATCGCCTGCTCAAATCGTTGAGCTGTCTCAGCTTGGTCATTCCCCAAACTCTCTATCAACACATAAAAAGGCGCATCCGTATCTAGAGGGGCATTATGACGACCGCTTTCTTTCGTCAATAATGCATAATAACTGCGCCACATCACTTCAAATGCACCGAGCTCTCCTCCTAATGTTTGTCTCATGTGCTGCAGTAACCCAACAAGACTTTCAAAGCTGTCACAAGCGACTAGGGCCGTTTGTGACGCAGACTGCTGTGGTTGCAATTTGAGAACCGCACGGGTAACAATTCCAAGTGTTCCCTCACTTCCGATGAACATATGTTTTAAGTCATAACCAGCGTTATTCTTCAGCATGTTGTTCATTGAGCTGACCACTGAACCGTCAGCCAGTACCACTTCAAGACCTAGCACTTGATCACGCATCATGCCGTAACGGATAACTCTTATACCGCCTGCATTCGTCGCAATATTGCCACCGATAGTACAAGACCCTCGAGCCCCTAAATCCAACGCAAACTGCATCCCGATTTGCTCCGCAGCCTCTTGAACGATTTGAAGTGGCACCCCAGCCTGAACGGTCAAAGTACCGCCCACAGGATCGACCGATTCAATTTCAGTCATACGCTCAAGCGAGATAACTAACTCATTCGATGCTGCTACAGCACCGCGCACCAACCCAGTCAAACCACCATGTGTCACGACTGGCTGATCCGCTTCGTAACACAAAGCCATTACTTGCGATAACTGATCAGCACTAGCTGGTCTGACAAGCGCTAACGCCAAACACGGCTCTTTTGTAATCCAATCTGCAGGTCGAGCACGAACATCCTCACCACGAAGGATATTTTTTGCACCCACCACTTTTTCTATGAAATCCAACAAAGTATCCATACGAACCCTCAACCTTATAATAAGTTTGAATATAAAAATCTTTATAAACAGGCAGGGTTAACCCTTACCTAAAAAAGGAAATAAATATTTTTTTAATTTAGAATTAAGTCTTTAAATCAGAATAATGGCTTTCTATTTATTCCTATAAGCAAGCCATCGTTTAAAAGAAAAGAAAATTGACCCAAGTGTCAGTACGATAAAGAACCATGTAATCGGTCCTCTGAAGAAAATAGACATGTCATAGTTACCAATTAACAATGATCTCCTAAGGTTATCTTCAAACATAGGGCCTAATATGAATCCTATTAAAAAAGGTGCAGAAGCAATCCCAGTTTTATTGAATATATAACCTAGAACACCAAAGCCCATCATTAACCAAATATCAAACGTATTGTTATTGACGGCATAGGCACCATAGACACAAAACATCACAATGATTGGGAATAATATTTCCTTTGGAACATCTGCGATTTTTGAGAAATATTTTATAGCGCCAAGCCCAACTACTAATAAAAATAAGGAGCTGACCATGATTCCTATGAAGAGCGCGTAGATGAGCGAGAGATTATCTTGGAACATTAAAGGACCAGGTGTCAGTCCATGAATCATGAATGCCCCCAGAATAATCGCCGTCACCACATCTCCAGGAATCCCAAGAGAAAGCAAAGGAATCATAGTCGCCCCTGCTACACCGTTGTTTCCAGCTTCGGCTGCTGCAACGCCCTCTATTTCACCTTTACCAAAATTTTCTCTATTAGGAGATTTTCTTCTCGCCTCACTGTAAGAAATAAAGGCTGCTGCGGTCGCACCACTACCTGGAATAGCACCAATGATGACGCCAATGAAACTGCCTCGAACAATCGTTTTAAGACATCTTTTAAACTCACTCCAAGAAACCTCTTTACCATTTGCATTGATAACAATTTTTGATGCGACTTTTCGTTGGTAAAAATCAATCACTTCAGGGATAGCAAAAAGACCAATTAGCAGGGGTATGAACGAGATTCCATCCATCAAATTGTAGTCATCAAAAGTGAGTCTTTGAGATCCATAAACAGGGTCTAAACCTACTAAGGAAATCATGAGCCCTAATGCAGCCGCTAAAAAGCCTTTGAGAACGGAAGCCCCTGATAAAGACACGATGATGGTCAGGGAGAAACAGATAAGCCAAAAGAATTCCGGAGCACCAAAATTTAAAGCTATTTTCGCAAGGTACGCAGCAAAAAATATCAGTGAAATATTAGATATGATATCGGCTATCACTGAAGAATATAGGGACATTTTTAGTGCTTTCTTCGCCTCGCCATTTTGCGCCATAGGATAGCCATCCAATAGCGTACAAGCTGAAGCAGGTGTGCCTGGTGTACGGATCAATATTGCTGTTATCGACCCACCATACATACCACCTTTATATATCCCCACTAGTAGAAGTATCGCTGAGACAGGCTCCATAGAGAATGTAAAAGGCAATGCTAACGCCACAGCCATGGTTGTTGTAAGCCCAGGAATAGCACCAATTACAACACCTAAAAAGACACCGATAGCAATTGCAATGAAGTTATCCCACACAAAAAAGAGCGATAAAACTTCTGAAAAATTTTCCATAAAACAATCCTAAATATACTCAAGAATCTTATTTAATAAGGCATTACAGGTAATGGTACACCTAGAACCTTGGTAAACAATAAAGTGATAACAACAGGAATAATAAATGCGAGGCTATATACCCATTTTTTTCGAATTGGGTGAGCAGCAAAGAGTATAAGAGTGGCTAGGACGCCACTAAATATGGCGCCAATTAACTCAAAAAAAGACAAATAGACTACCAACGCCAGAGCCATTAACAAAAACCGTAAAACGGGGCCTCGTTCAGAACCAGCGGATTCCTTATTGTCTTTATCATTACGGAATAATCCTTGGATAATGAGCAAAATCGCTATTAGAAAAATCAACCACCCCATATAACGAGGTAACCAGCTTGGAGACATCATAGGATTCTGAACCATTGCCGGCTCAGTTACATATTGAGGGACAAGATAAAACAGTAACAGACAAGCGAAGGCCAGCATCACACTGCCAACCAAGACTGTCGAAATATCAGCAGATGATTGCTTAGAACCTTTGAACATTTTAGGTACCTTATTAAGCTTACTAGTATTTAGAGAGGTAAGAAAAAACCTACCTCTCTCGCTCGGTAGCCACATTAGTTCTGACGAACACCAGCTTCTTCAGCAACCATTTTCCAACGTTCAACTTCTGAGGCGATGAAAGACTTAAACTCCTCACCAGAAACAGAGCTCTTCTCAGCGCCCATTTTATCGATGAATTCAGTAAACTCTTTTCTTTCTTTCACGCGCTGCAATGCCGCTTGCAATACCTCAACGCCTTCATCCGGGAAGTCATTTCCTGCAATTACGCCATTCCACACCGTTGTCACAAACCCTCCCAAATCATAACCTTCAGTTTCTATAACCGTTGGCACATTAGGTAATGCCTTAAAACGAGTTTTTGAAGTAACTGCAAGGGCTTTCAAACCACCAGACTGAATATGAGGAAGAACGGTAGAAGCGTTCTCAAATGAGACATCAACATCCCCACTTAAAAGAGCAGGAAGTGCTGCACCACTGCCAGGGAATGGAACAGCAGTAAGTTTTGTTTTAGTCAGTGTTTTAAATAACTCCCCAGACATATGTATGGAGCTGCCTACTCCTGGATGACTGAAGGTCATAGGCTTAGATTTAGCCGCTGTAATAAATTCAGCAACGGTGTTATACGGACTACTAGAAGGCACAACCATAATATTTGGAGCATCAAGCAGCTTTTCTATAAATTTGAAATCGCTTACAGCGTCATAAGGAAGGTTAGGATAGATGGAAGCTCCAATTACATGTCCAGGTGATGCCATCAAAATAGTGTGATCAGCATCACGACCACCACGAGCAAGTCGACCCGTCGCTACCGTTGAACCAGCACCAGGTCGGTTCTCTACTATGATGTTTACGTCCAGTTCTTTTTGCAGTAAATCCGCCACTTGACGCGATAGTACATCCGTATTGCCACCCGCAGAATACGGCACTACTAAGTGAATATCCTTCGTTGGCCAATCAGCATAAACAGTACTTGCACCCAATCCCATCACAACACTTGAAGTAGCAAGGGAAATCGCGATAACAGCATTTTTAATCTTCATTTTTTGCCTCTTTTATTTTTATTTCGGCTTTGGATTTTATTTGTATGTTCGATACACATACTCTTAAAAAGACAAGCACAAGACAACATCAAAATATGAACACCTTTCATTCATTTTATGAATGCATGATTTTTTCATGTTTTACCCTCCTCCAAAAAAAACACATATAGAAAAATTAAAAAAAACCAACAAAAACAAAAATTAACATTTTCAAAAACTAAAATCGCACAAGGAAAGTGATCACTCCAAACCTAAATAACTTCAAGATCAATGTCCTTATCGTACTAGAAAATATTGAATTAAAGGCCTTCCATTCAAATTTGGAATGATGTTATGCATATAAATCGCTTTATGTTTTGAGCTAATCTACATCAAACTGATTCGTGTTAAAGGTTTAAATGAACCTACTCGTCCGCAGATTAAAAAAATCCAATTAAATAATTCTGAAAGGTTTTTAACCATGCAGCCAAAGAATGAGAGTTTTGTTAATCCATCTGAAATCCGTGCGCGGTTTTCTAAGCACATGTCTGATATGTACCGAGAAGAAGTGCCTCTTTATGGTGACCTACTCACTTTAGTAGAGGACATAAATCAAGAAGTACTAGAAAAATCACCAAATACTAAAGCTCATTTAGAACGAACAGGCGAGTTGAAACGCCTATCAATGGAACGTCATGGTGCTATTCGTGTAGGCACACCATCTGAGCTTTCAACGATTCGTCGTCTTTTTGCCGTCATGGGAATGGAGCCAGTTGGATACTACGATTTAACACCTGCTGGTGTACCAGTGCACTCCACAGCGTTTCGCGCAGTACATGAGGAAGACTTACAAATCAGTCCTTTTCGAGTTTTCACATCGTTACTTAGACTCGAATTGATAGATAACTCAGAGACACAGCAACTCGCAGCAGACACACTGGCTAAACGACAGATATTCACTCCGAGAGTATTAGAACTAATCGAACAGTGTGAACTCAACGGTGGACTGAGCCAAGCTAATGCTGAGACTTTCATTGATGAAGCGTTAGAAACGTTTCGCTGGCACACGACTGCAACCGTCACAAGTGACGAATATAAAAAGCTACATGATCAGCACAGATTAATTGCGGATGTGGTTGCTTTCAAGGGTCCTCACATCAACCACTTGACCCCTCGCACGCTAGATATCGACCAAGTTCAAACTCAAATGCCAGCTCGAAATATTACGCCGAAGGCCGTTGTTGAAGGCCCACCACGTCGTAATTGCCCTATTTTACTGCGCCAAACTAGCTTCAAAGCCTTGCAAGAAAAAGTGGCGTTCAGCGACCAAGGCAGTGAAGCAGGCAGCCACACTGCTCGTTTCGGCGAGATTGAACAACGTGGTGCGGCTTTGACTCCAAAGGGTAGAACGCTATATGACGAATTACTGAATGCTAGCCGGTCTGAATTGAAAGAATTTCCTAATGAGGAAAATGCACAGCTCTACACAGAAATACTAGAAAAACACTTTTCTCAGTTCCCAGACAGTCATAAAGAAATGCACGATCAGAACCTCGCCTACTTCCGCTATTTTGTAACGAACAAAGGCTATGAGGCATTGAACAATACAACATTTCCAACTAATTTAAAGGACTTGATTAACGCCGGCTACATCGAGTACGAGCCGCTAGTATATGAAGACTTCCTACCTGTTAGTGCTGCTGGAATTTTCCAATCAAACCTCGGAGATAATGCTCAAACACACTACAAAATTTCATCTAATCAGACTGAGTTTCAAAATTTTCTTGGAGCAGAAGTACTTAACGAGCTAGCTCTTTATGCTAATACGCAAAAGCGATCAATAATCAAATGTGGCGAAGCACTCAATCTTGCACAGCTTAAAGCTTAATATCAAATAGTGGAGCCGAATCCAAACTACCTGTTTGCAATGCATTCATGAACATTGCAAACAGTCCAAACGCATGTAAGTCCACCACTAACTAAGTGATATATTTCGCTAATTGGCGATAAAAATCGGCTAGAAAATATGACTAAAAAAGTATCTGTAGGATTAATCGCAACTCAGCACTAATCGACGAAGAAGAGAGCTAACCACTCTTTTTTTATGCCTGCACGAAAATGTTAGCCATTCCAGTTTGTAGTGGCATAGTTAATTTGGCCACCTGATTAGGGATGTTAAGA
>TARA_R110001606_G_scaffold29733_3_pt1 | contig 13632 bp, 5 predicted proteins | sample TARA_R110001606 | Tara Oceans TARA_R110001606 (sample SAMEA4398315) | marine metagenome | biome: Polar Biome; feature: [SRF] surface water layer (ENVO:00010504); material: water (ENVO:00002006), including particulate matter (ENVO:01000060) such as... | depth 5 m | reverse complement strand
GTGAATGGGAATAATTTTGCAGGAATGAATTCTGCATCGTCATTGAACACATCATACTCTGCTGGTGCAAGCGCATATGTTCTTCAACTTAGTAGAGAAGATGGCGGCGAAATAATATTAACAAACGGCATAGGCACTCCAACATCCGATTTTGGTATAACTTCTGGACACAATGGCTCATATGCAATTGGGCTTAATGTTGAACAAGGTGTTCGAAAAGCAGGCACGTTAGTGGTAGTTGATATTGCTGCAAGAGATGCGCTTACTGGAGTACTAACTGGTGACGGAGCGTATGTTCTTGATACCGGAGAAAATGAGTGGGGTCTGTATATCTACAATGGATCACAGTGGGCACTTGTCGCGACACAAGATAGTGCAGCGACTGATGCTAACTCTATATCACATACATTTGAAGCTCCCATCGGCGGGTTCGGAATATCGCAAAATATAATATTAGGTCGTATATCAGATAACTCAAGAGTAGTGAGTGTTCTCGTCGAAGTATTGACCGAGATTACAGGATATGATGAGGAGAATACTCCAGAATTAGTAGTAGGAACTACTCTTGAACCAGATCGTCTTATGAGCGATTATGAAAATGATATTGAATCATCTGGGTCATATACCACTAACCCAGACTTCCACTATGTGGGAGAAACAGAATTAGAGGTGAGAGCTAAACTTTCACACTTTAATGCAACAGATGGCATAATAAAAGTCACTGTTACATACGTTTAATATTAATAATAAAGATTTATAATGTTCGTTGACACAATACGAAGATAATGTTATAATATAAATCTAATATAATATTAATGTTAGAATAGAATCTTGAATCTGGCGAACATAAATACAATTGTAAGATGAAACACTCTTACATTTGTTTATCTGATGTGTTCTTCCCGGGTAAATTTTCATGAAAACTTAAAACAAATCAAGACTCATGCCATATGGTGTGTGGCTTGGATTGACTTAATAGCTATAAATAGGAGAACTTTAATGGCTACAATTAAGAATTTTGGTATCGTTGGCATTGGCTCAGCGGTCCAGTACGGTAAAGGCGGCGGTAAAGTCGTATATGATTCCGGCAACTCACTTTTCAAAGTGACTAACACAGCTGGTGATTTAGAAAGACTAGAAGTTAAATTACCAGAAGGCGAATCAGACGCAGCAACTAAAGGCTACGTTGATTCAGTTGCACAAGGTCTAGATGTAAAAGAATCTGTCCGCGTTGCAACAAACCAAGCAATTTTGATTTCTGCACCTGGTGCAATGATCGATGGCGTACAACTAGCCCAAGGCGACCGTGTTCTTGTTAAAGATCAGGCAGCTGAAAGTCTAACTCAAAACGGTATTTACGTATTTGATACAAGTGCAACACCAATGGTTCGCGCTACTGATATGGACGCAACTGGTGAATTCACTGGTTCATTCTTCTTCGTTGAGCAAGGTTCAGTTAACTCTGACCAAGGTTTTGTATGTAGCTCAATTGGCACAGTAGTACCTGGTTCAACAGATGTGACTTTCACACAGTTCACTGGTACTGGTCAAATTTCAGCAGGCCAAGGTCTGTCAAAAGTTGGCAATACAATTTCAACAAACGTTGATGGCACGTTCATCAAAGTTGACGGCAACGATGCATTGACTATCAATGGTACAGCCACAACAGGCGAAGTACTAAAATCAGATGGCAACGGTGGCGTTACATATGGTACAGTAAATCTAGCATCTTCTGATGCGGTTGCTGGCGTTCTACCATTAGCAAATGGTGGCCTAGGTGTTTCAATCACTGATGCAGCAAGTAAACTAACTGCTCGTACTAGTCTTGGTCTACAAGACATGTCAACACAGGCAGCATCAGCAGTAAATATTACTGGTGGTACAATTGCAGATACAGTTACTATTGGTTTTGCAAATGATGCAATTTCTGGTGATAAAGTTGACGGCGGCACAATCTCTGATGCAAATCTAGCAGGTTCTGCAGGCAACACACTAAATGGCTATGATATTACTGTTGGTGCTCTAAAGACACTTGACGTAGACGGTATCCTAGACGTAGATGGTGCAGCAGGTTCAGCAATCGATAACGTAACTATCGGTGCAACAACTTCAGCAGCTGGTACTTTCTCATCACTAACTACAGATTCAGTTGATCTAAACGGTGGTAACATTGATGGTACAGTAATCGGTGGAACAACAGCAGCAGCTGGTACATTCACTGCAATGCACACAACAACTGCAAAAATGGATACAGTTACATCCAAAGCAGCAGATGGTACAGTTACTTTTAACTCACCAATTAATGCAGCAGCAGGAATTGAAGTTTCTGCATTAGAAGCGCCAGTTGTAACTACTGACGCTATTGCTGAAAAAACACCAGGTAATGGTGTAGATGTAGATGGCTTAGCAATTCAAGATGGCGGTCTAACTGCAACAACACTAAGTACATTCTCGTCAGTTGACATCAATGGTGGTAACATCGACGCAACTGCAATCAACGAAAGTATTATCGGTGCAACAGTTTCAGCAGCTGGTACTTTCTCAACAATGACCTCTGCCGATGCACAGATCACTGGTGGTGATATTGCAGCAAATATTAATGTCAGTGCACATACACTAACACTTGCTGACAATCAAATCTCCGGTGACAAAATTGATGGCGGCGTTATCTCAGACTTCGCTTCAACTGGTATTGATGATAATGCAACTGCACTTCAAGTAACAATCACTGATGCACTTACAACTGTAAATAATGATCTTACTGTTGCTGGTAACCTAAGCGTAACTGGTACACTAACATCAATTAACACAGCAAACACAACAATTTCTGACAACATCATTGTTCTTAACGATGGCGAAACAGGCGATGGTGTATCTGCTGGTTCAGCTGGTTTCTCAATTGATCGTGGTGAGTCCGCTCCAGGCGTTGCAAACGATGCAGCAACATTTACTTGGAACGAAGCACTTGACGTATTTGAACTAAAGCTTGGCGATACTCTTGCTGATCTTAAAGTTTCTGCACTAGCAATGACTGGTATTAATGTTAACACAATCGCCGCACTATCTGGCGATGTTGTAACATTCAATGATGATATTGCAGGTGGTGATGCTGGATTAACAGGTACATTAAGTGTAGATACAATTAGTGAATCAACAGCAAATGTCGGTGTAACTGTAGACTCAGTTCTACTAAAAGACGGTGTTGTAACAGCAGGTCTAACAGCAGAAGCTGGTGATACAGTAGACGTATCAGCCGCAACGTTTGTACTTGCAGACAACCAGATTTCTGGTGATAAAGTTGAAGGCGGTACAATTGCTGCAATCACAATCACATCACTATCCGCTACTTCAGCAGATATCGATGGTGGTACAATTGACGGTACAATTATTGGTGGAACATCAGCAGTAGCCGGTACTTTCTCAACAATGACAACTGTAGGTGCAGATATCACTGGTGGTACAATTACTGGTACAACTATTGGTCTAGGTACAGATAACTCAGCAGCTGGTACTTTCTCAACAATGACAACTGCAAGTGCAGCTATCACGGGTGGTGCTATCGACGGTACAATTATTGGTGGAACTACTCCATCAACTGGTACTTTCGCAACAATGAACACTGTTAACGCAGTAATCACTGGCGGTGCTATCTCTGGTGCATCACTAACATCAAGCGAAGTCGATCTAAATGGCGGTGCTATGGATGCAGTTATCATTGGTGCAAATACATCTGCCGCTGGTACTTTCTCAACAATGACAACTGCAAGTGCAGCTATCACTGGTGGTAATGCTACTGGAATGACAAATGTAGCAGCAACAAACCTAAGTTCAGGTAATGCAACAATCACTGGCGGTTCAATTTCTGGCACAGATATTAATCTTGCTGGTGTAACGCTTACTTTTGATGCCGACCAAATCTCTGGTAACGCAGTACACGGTGGAACAATCTCTGATGCAAATCTAGTAGGCGCAACAGCAGGTTCTACAATGTCAAGCTACGATATCACAGTAGGCGCAGGTCGCTCACTAGATGTCTCTGCAGGTACACTAACACTTGCAAATAACCAGATTTCTGGTGATAAAGTTGACGGCGGTTCAATCTCGAACTTCGCATCAACTGGTATTGATGATAATGCAACTGCAACTAAAGTAACAGTTACAGATGCTAAGACAACATTTGGTCACGCAATCGATGCGGGTGCAAATGCTATTACTGGCGGTGCTGGAACTCTTGCATCATTGACAGTTTCTGGCAATACAACAATCCAAGGTGATCTAACAGTTTCAGGTGCAGTTACAACTACACTAGCAGAAACAGTTAACATCGAAGATAACCTAATCGTTCTTAACTCAAACTTCACTGGTGCAGCAACAGAAAATGCTGGTATCGAAGTTGAGCGTGGTGATGATGCTAACAAGCAATTCATCTGGGACGAAACTGCAAATCGTTGGTCAACTGTAGGCGAAGATTTGGCAATTGGTACACTACACTCTGATAGTTTCGCACTAACAGGCCAAGTTGCTACTACAGATGGTGGTACTGGCACAGATGTATCTGGATTCGCTGAAAAATCATTTATGGTTATGAATGCGGACGGTACTGGCGTAACAGAACTAGCTAAAGGTGCTAACTCAACAGTACTAAAAGTTAATGCTTCTGGTACACTAGGTTATGCAAAAGTAGACTTAACAGCAGATGTTTCTGGTATTGCACCAATCGCAAATGGTGGTACAGGTCTTGCAACTGCAGGTGCTGAGCATCAAGTTCTAGTAGCAGATGCTGCTGGTGCACTTGCATATGGTTATGCTGGTAATCTACGTAACGCAACTGGTGAATTGGCAGTATCTACTGCTGGTATGACAGCAGCGGGTAACGAGTATCTTGATATTGCAAATGCTACTGGTCGTGTAATCATGACTGCTAAAAATGCAAGTGGTACAGGTCTTGTTGACATGTATCTACAAGGTCAAAATGGCGGTGACGTATTCCTAGTAGGTAACGACGGCGAAGCTGTTCTTCAAGGCGACGATGATAACGACCTAACAGTATCAGGTGGTAATTCAGACCTAGCAGAAGCAGGCGACCTAGTTCTTAAAGGTGGTAACGGTTCAGCAAACGGTATCTCAGGTGACGTTGTTCTTAAAGGCGGCGTTGGCGGTTCAATTAACGGTAAAACAATCGTTATGGGCGCAAACGATACAGCAATTGCTACTTTTGTTGAAACATCTTCTTCAGCGACAGACAGTCTTGAAATCAAGAATGGCACTGGCGGTGTAGAACTTGCAGCAGCAGGTGGAACTGATGTTAACCTAACACTATCACCAAAAGGCACTGGCGCAATTATGGCCAAGGCTGGAACAGTTATTGACTTTGCAACAGCAGATGATATGACATTGGCAACTAAAGTTTATGTCGATGATGAAATCGAAAAACTTTCAGATAACTTCCTTCGTCAAACGTTCACAGCAAGTGGTGTTGATACCTTTACTGTTGGTTCTCTTAAAAATGTTGCTGACAAAGTTTACTATGTCAAAGCAGTAACAATTAAGATTACTACAGCATTTGTTGGCGTCGATGAAATCGTAGTCACTGATGGCGTAAATGAACTAGTTGGTGTTGATGACACAGATATGTCAGATGCAGGCTTCTTTATCATTGAGCAAGGTTACGAAACTGCTTCAGCAGGCGGAGCAACTATTACAGCAACCTTCAAGCAAGGCGGCGTAGCAGTTGTACCAACAGCAGGCTCAGTCGTAGTTGCAGTAGAATATAAGCAACTCAACGCATAATACTCGCGTAGATTAACTTAGATATTAGAGGGGCTTCGAAAGAAGTCCCTCTTTTTTTATTTTATGGAATAAAATCATTTTTAGGTTGCATGTATGAAATTATTATGCTATAATTATAGTATATGATAAATAGATTAGAATAAACCTACTTAACGACAGAGTTAATCTCTGACTTATTATGTAAAAATCTAGAACGTTGAGGATACAGTAGAGATGGCGATTACGTTAAACGCAAAGGGAACAACCAATCCCTTTTTTAAGATTGGCAAACGAGGTATTACCATATACCAGGGAACTACAAGTCCCGATATATCATACACCGTAAGTCAAGGAGACATATGGTTAGATACTACCTCTAACTTACTAAAGTTTAGAAATGCTAGTAATGCTTGGATAGACAACTCTCCTGCTGTATCCATTGACGAATTAACAGATGTTGATACAACATCAAATGTCCCTACTCTTGGACAAATACTAGAATGGGATGGTACAAAATTTGTACCTACAGATAATTACACAGATGCGAATGTTACATCTCACTTATTGTCCTTTGACGGCAACATTATACCAACCACGGATGATACCTATACGTTGGGTAGCACGACGAATAAGTGGCTGAATGTTTATGCATCTAACGCTAATGTTGATAGTCTAACGGTCGGCGGAGATTTAGTAGTTAGTGGCACAGTAACTGCGATTGATACTCAAAATTTAACCGTAGCCGACAATATTATTATACTTAATAACGATGTTACTGGAACACCAACCGAAGACGCAGGTCTTGAAATCGAGCGTGGCACGTCAACTAATGTGTCTGTGGCATGGAACGAAACAACAGATCGTTGGACATTCACAAACGATGGGACAACATATTTCAATCTAGCAACAAATTCGGATGATATACTTGAAGGATCAGCAAACTTATATTACACCGACGCTAGGTTCGATACTAAATTAGCACAAACAATAGACATAGTATCAAATACCCCGACTGCAGGACAAATGCTAGTTTGGGATAATACAAACAGTAAATTTATTCCCGGAGACGTATTTTCTTCATCTGATATTAGCGTAAGCTCTAACACAACCGCTGCCAATAGTGGCGCAATTAGTTACGACAATGCTACTAGTGTATTCACATACACTCCCCCAGATTTAAGTTCATATTTGTCCAGCGTAGCATTTAGTGATATTACAAGTAAACCCACTACTATTGCGGGCTATGGCATAACTGATGCATTCAGTGGATCATACACTGACTTAGCTAATAAGCCTACGGTTCCAACATCATTATTAAACTTGAACATTACTGATGGTACTATTGGACAAATGCTAATAACCAATGGTGCTGGGGCATTTTCGTTTTCCGATACATACTCTGATGCTGACGCACGAACCGCAATATCAGTTGCTGGAAATTTAAACTATAATTCTTCCACCGGTGCTATCTCATATTATGCTAATATTATAGAAGATACCACTCCACAACTTGGCGGCAATTTAGACTTAAACAGTAACGATATTACAGGTACAGGAAATATTATCACCACTGGTGCTTTAACAGTGACTGGCGATATAACTACAACCAATGGCACAGTCACAATGGATAGGTTGGCCCTGTCATCAACCCAAACTACGGTGTCTCCACTGCAACTTACAGCTGGCACTCTGCAAGACGGGGTTGGGGCATTACGCATTGATTCAGTTGAACCAGATATTTACTTGAATGATACTAATTCCTCTGGACACAGTACAGTAACATTTGCAACAATGGATACCGCGGCTGTTGCTATCGGTAAGGATAGTAGTGAAAACTTCTATATCACAGTTAGAGATGATAACTCAAATTCGGGTGGGTGGAGAAATGACACACTTGTAATTGATAACACTACTGGTAATATATCACTTGGATATGATCAAACAGTTAGCGGTACAATAACACAAGGTAATACTGATTACTGTACAAAACAATATGTATTATCCGGCACTACAACAGATGCAACTGAAACTGAATTATTTGTTCGTGGTATATCTAGTAATAGAATACCAGTAGCAACTGATACAACAATTTTCTATGATATTTCTTTTGTAGCACGTAGAACAGATGCAGCTGGCGAAAGTGCTGGGTTTGAACTTAAAGGTGTGGTAGATAATTTCAGCGGAACTGTTGCTGATGTTGGCGACTTATACGAAATTTTAGTTGCAAGTGATAATGTGAATTTGGCAGTAGAAGCGACAGCAGATGATACAAATAATGCGATAAAGGTAACTGTTACAGGTGAGGCCAGTAAAACGTTCAGATGGACTGCCATCGTAAAGACTACCGAAGTAGCACAGTAAAGGATTAAATTATGGCAAGAGCACGTGGATTTAAATGGGACAACGTAGAAAAGAAACAATTCGTTGTTGATAGTAACGGTGTTGAGACAACATTGTTAGATGAAACAAGTAGTTCTGCTAGTGGAGGCGGTGGTGCGAGTATTGAAACATCTACAACATCACCTAGTATTCCAGCGGGCGGTGACTTATGGTTCGATACTAATGATGGTACATTGAATGTTTATTATAATGATGGATCATCGTCTCAATGGGTAGGTATTAATGGTGTACCAGGTGCAAATGGCATACCAGGTGCAAATGGCGTACCAGGTGCAAATGGCGTACCAGGTGCAAATGGCGTACCAGGTGCAAATGGCGCGGATGGGATAACATCATACACCGATATTACTGCTCGTAATGCTGCAACTCCTAGCACGGGTGATCTTGCTTATGTCACAACGACGGGCGGACTTTATATTTGGGACAGTAGCGAATGGGATAGAATTTGGGCAGGAGCAGATTCTGCTCCTACATGGACAACAGAATTATCAAATGATACACTATTAAATTCAGATGGCACTCCGACCACACTAACTGTTGCAGCAACCGACGCAGAGGGATTTGATGTAACATATGCATATGACACTAGCCCAAGCAATCAAACCCAAGCAACAATTGTAAATAATAATGATGGCACATTTACATTAACGCCTAGTACATCTGCATCAGATGCAGGAAATTTTACATTCCGTGCTAGGTCGAATGATGGATTACAGGTCATATCTACTGTCACTACTGCAAGTTTGGCCTTCAGCGAAGATATTACATTCGATTCTAGCGAGATGGGAATAACAACGAATTCTACTAATTCTGTTGATTGGGCGTTTGGAAATTGGGGTTCCACATCAGACTATAACATGGCTGCAAGTAGTGAATTGGGATCTGGCAGAAAATATTTTGAAGTTGAAATGGTATCTGGCGACTCCCAGTTCTATATTGGCATAGCACGTAGTGATATTCCACAATGGAACACTGGTCATCATGATACTGGTGTCGTTGTCAATTTCAGATATGGCGGCGTGATTGACAATGTGACCAATAACAACATAGGCGGCGGGGTTGGTAGTCTGAATGCAGGTGCTGTACTGCAAATTGCATACGACAATACAACAGATGAAGTTTGGTTTAATAAAAATGACGGTACATGGTGGCCAAGTGATCCAGCCAGTGGTTCTGGATATTCGGTTAATGGTACGCTTGGGCAACCATTCCGCCTGGTACTCGGTACTGCAGGCGGCGTCACGACTTTCGTAGGTAATATTATCACTGGTTCACAAACTTTAAATTATTCTGTGCCGACTGGATTTGCTGGTCATTAATAACATTAATAAAAATACAATAGGAGAAATACAATGGCATTACAATTACCACAAAATCCAACAGATGGACAAATAGTTAAAATAGGCAATCGAACATTTAGATGGAATGCTGGGCGTAATAGATGGGATGCAGTATAATATAAATTGCCAAAACGCATAAATACATATAACACACAAAACATATTATACAGTATTTTATTTGGAGATATATATGCCGTTAGCACCCCCTTCCAACCCGCAAAATGGTGATACATGGACCATTGGCTCTAGAACATTAACTTGGAATAGTAGTAGTGGACGATGGTTAAACTTGCCACCCGCACCTGCTACAGTAGTAGCTGATGTAGTTGAAGAAGCGGCTATCGCTTCTGCCGCACAAGCAGCAGATGCACAAGCGGCAGCAGAGGCAACCGCGGCACAAGATGCAACTGATAAAGCAGCAGCAGCACAAGCAGCGGCAGAAGCAACCGCGGCACAAGATGCAACTGATAAAGCAGCGGCAGCGCAAGAAGCATCTATAGCATTCACTAATTCTGTTGTGCCTACAGACATTTCAAGTTTAACAGATATCACTGGACTACTAGACGGTGCTGAGGGCGATAGTGTTTTTCAAACACTCACACTTAATGGCACAGATTTAGTAATATCTGGTGGGAACTCAGTTAATCTATCAGTAATAAGCGGAGATGACGGCGCTGACGGCGCTGACGGTCTAGATGGTTCACAAGGACCAGCTGGCGATGCAGGTGCTCCGGGCTTACAAGGCGATCAGGGCATTCAAGGTCCTGCTGGAGAAAATAGTACTGTCCCTGGCCCTGCAGGTCCTATGGGTCCTGCCGGTGAAATTGGACCCGAAGGTCCCGTCGGTGTTGATGGGGTAGATGGCGTAGATGGAGCAGATAGTACAGTTCCTGGACCAGCCGGAGCAGATGGCGCTGCCGGTGCAGATGGCCAACAAGGGATTCAAGGTTTACAAGGGATTCCAGGGTTACAAGGCGAAAAAGGTGACACTGGAGAAAATGGATCTAACACATGGGCAGATATCACTGGTACACCAACAACACTTGCTGGTTATGGTATCACGGATGGTAATACGAGCAGTGTTTCATCGTATAATGATTTAACAGACAAACCGACTATACCAGTTGATGTTGCTGATTTAACAGATAATGGACTTCTACTACTTCACAATGACACTATTGGGTTATCTGATATGAGTGTCACATCCGAAACTCCTAGTGGAACTAGAAGTACACTTGTATATGATAATAGTACGGGAGTATTTACATTTACATCTGCCGTAGAAAGTGCTGGCGATGGTCCAGCCGGAGCAGATGGCGCAGATGGCGCTGCCGGAGCAGATGGTGCAGATGGTGCAGATGGTGCAGATGGCGCTGCCGGAGCAGATGGCGCAGATAGTACTGTTGCAGGTCCTAAAGGAGACACTGGCGATATCGGTCCCGCTGGAGCAGATAGTACGGTAGCAGGACCCGCAGGGCCACAGGGCATCCAAGGTATTCAAGGCGCTGCTGGTTTAGGTGTCACATTCTTAGGAGAAATGGCAACGGCAGGAGAATTGCCATCTAGTGGCAACACACAAGGCGATGCGTATCTAGTACAAGCAGATGATAGTTTGCATGTATGGGATAGTTCATCGTGGATAAGTGGTGGTTCAATACAAGGTCCACAAGGAATAGAAGGACCACAGGGCACTGCTGGAGCAGATAGTACAGTTCCTGGTCCAGTAGGTCCACAAGGCGCAACAGGCGTCGAAGGCCCACAAGGTTTACCCGGACAAGCAGGAGATCAGGGATTACCCGGTCCACAAGGTCCAGTTGGCTTACAAGGCGTAACAGGCGACCAAGGTATTCAAGGTATTCAAGGGCCAGCAGGAGATCAGGGATTAACAGGTCTACAAGGCTCAACTGGAGAAGATGGAGCAACAGGACCAGCCGGAGATACAGGACCAGTAGGGCCAATAGGCCCAGTAGGAGCAGATAGTACTGTTGCGGGTCCACAGGGATTAAAAGGTGATACAGGCGACACTGGTCCAGCAGGAACAACAGATTATAACAATCTACTTAACAAACCAACATTATTTGATGGTGCGTATTCTTCGCTAAGTGGTTCGCCGACTGATGTATCTGCGTTTACAAATGATTCTGGGTATCTCACCGCTGAAACAAACACATCACTAAGTATAAATGCAAATATTTTAACATACACTGATGAAGGTGGAGTAGAAACTAATATAGACTTGAGTACATATCTAGATGATACGAATCTTGCAAGAATTTCTACGGGTATATTGGCTGCTGATACAGGCATTGCGACATTTACACGTGATGATAATTCAACATTCACTCTAGACCTAAGCGATTTATTAAATATTACATTAGCAGATATAAGTGTTGGTACACCAGCATCAGCGAGTGGCAATGGCGCACTATCGTATGATAATACGACAGGTATATTTACATATGCTCCGCCAGTTATTCCAGCAGATTTATCTGACTTAACAGATACAACAAATGTGATTCCAGCAGATTTATCTGACTTAACAGATATATCAAACGTGATTCCAACTGACTTCTCTGATCTTACAGACAACAACAATTCACTTGCAGGAACAATCGCATCATCTGATTTAGATATGGGAGGCAATAAAGTATTATTTGCTAACGTATATAATAATGAAGTTGATTTACCGAGTGCGTCTACATATCACGGCATGTTTGCACACGTTCATGGCACAGGCAAAGGCTACTATGCACACGCAGGCTCATGGATACCTTTAGCAACTGAATCGCAAGTTGCAAATATTACATTCAATGATATAAATTCTAAGCCGACAACTATTGCCGGATATGGAATCACAGATGCGGTAGTAGACTTTGCTGATCTAGGGACAACACCGACAACACTAGCTGGATATGGTATCACTGATGTTGTTCCAACTGAATTATCGGATCTAACAGATGTCTCAATTAGTACTCCATCTGATGGCCAAATAATGATGTGGAATGCATCTAACAATAGATTTGAAGTTGGTGAAATTGGTAGTGCAATAACTACATTTGAAAAAGGTATATATGAAGTCGCAACTAATAAAAATAATGCGACCAGTGAAAATGTATCTGGTGATGCCGCTGCTAATTCCGGTGGAACAGTAATATTTGATACATCACTCAATGGGAATCTGTTCCACTATTGGAATAACCAAATGAGTTCTACTTACTGGACAGCAGATATTACTAATGTGGAAAATAATAATTATCAATTTACCGCAGTAACATTAGTAATAAGACAACAAGCATGGGGTAATACAAGTACAGTAGGATCATTGCCGACCACGTATAAAATCAATGGACAGACATATACTGTACAGTGGTCAGATGGCGTAGCGCCTAGTGCAACTATTAATGGGATAGATGTAATACAATTGACTATTATGCCAGTACAAACAACAGATGGCACTCAAGTGCCTATATTTAATGGCATGACAGTTTTGGGAACACACACCAGTCATCCACGACAAATATAATATAACGTAATACTATTACGAAGGACACGAAGGGAAAAACAATGCCATTTATTTCTATAGTCAACGGAACAATGACTAGTGCGTTTGCGCTTAACAGTAGTGGGACACCACTCGGTCCGGGTGCAACTGCGCCATTACTGAATGATGTAGTTAATCCTTATATATTGAATAATCCTAGATTATTTGATTCTTCCGGGCCGTATGGCTATTCTTCATATACTGACGATAGCTTTGGTGCTAAAATTGATAGTAATAGCACACATGTTGTGGCAGGAATTAGAGATGAAGATCAAAATACAGGTAACTGGGAAAATTCTACCGGGGGCGGGGCAATATATGATGCTAATACTGGAGCATTATTATATTCAATTTTAAATCCAAATTCAAATACCTCACAAGAAGATATCAATACATTTAACTCATATGGTTTCAATCCCAATAATATAAATTGGACTCCCAAAGATCAATTTGGTATGTACGTTTCGTGTACTGATAATTATGCAATTTTTAGTTCAAATGAATCATATGGCTCAGGCTCTAATTGGCTTGGGCAAGCGGGCGCATTATACACATATGAATTAGCAGGTGGAGCCCAACATA
>TARA_R110001606_G_scaffold234780_1_pt1 | contig 13660 bp, 11 predicted proteins | sample TARA_R110001606 | Tara Oceans TARA_R110001606 (sample SAMEA4398315) | marine metagenome | biome: Polar Biome; feature: [SRF] surface water layer (ENVO:00010504); material: water (ENVO:00002006), including particulate matter (ENVO:01000060) such as... | depth 5 m | reverse complement strand
TCTGGCTCCAGGACGTAAGCAAGGTTTGCTGGAAACAGCTTCGTCCACGATGCGAGCTTATGGATATCCTCTGCTCGGTCTTCTGCGACCAGGTGGTCTTCAACGACATAGAATGTCGGCGTCCAGCTAAGATCGACTGCCTTCAGGAAGAAGCCGTTGGTTGCGAACGTGACCTCGTCTTTCAATTTTTCCAGATCGGTTCGTGACAGGCTGGGGCCGTTGCCGATAATGAAGCAGCGTTTCCGGCCAGCATATCGGGCCGCGAGCGTCTCGAGCCGGGGGCGATGGATCAGATCGAGGTCACTCTCGTAGAGAGCCTTGATTTTCTTCACGCCGCTCAGGCGATCCTGCGGCGCCATTCTGGCTGTCGGGAGAAAAATGTCGCCGCGCACGGGCAGTTCCGCGACGATGGCATCATATTCGGCCGCTTCCGCCGGAGACATGTCAGGTTCTGATGTATTGGATTTGGGGGTATTGGCGGCGCTCAATGGCGTGTTTCCACTTGATTTGCTGTTGTCTTGCATATCGATCCGTCTTTGCCTTGTTCTGCAAGTGAGCGCTGGCGAAAAGACCTGCCGTCAAACATGCATCGAGAGTGCCTTAATCACGGTTCGCATGACCGTTTGCAACCTAGGAGGTGCGACATGAACCTTAGCTGCATTTGGCGGCAAGGCACAAAACGCCTGATTTGATGATGCTCCATGCAAACCTCTGGAGCGATCCGCCACGCGGCCGGCCGTTTTGTGCACAAAAGTGCTTTCTCTAGAATTGTCTGCACCGTTGAGACGTGACAAACCCTCGGCCACCCGCGCTTGCACTAAGCCCCCCCGCTGTTACGATTAAGCGGGTCGTGAAGATGATTTTCCCGCAAAGGTAATTGCGAATGACGCAGACAAAAACTGCCCTGATAACTGGTGTTACAGGACAAGACGGTGCCTATCTTGCGCACCTCTTGCTGGACAAGGGCTATGTGGTCCACGGTCTGAAGCGGCGCTCGTCGTCTTTCAACACGGCTAGGGTGGACGATCTTTACGTCGATCCGCATGAGCGCGCGACGCGCTTTCACCTGCATTATGGTGACATGACGGATGCAACCAACCTCATACGTATCGTGCAGGACACGCAGCCGGACGAGATCTACAATCTGGCCGCGCAGAGCCACGTGCAAGTGAGTTTCGAGACGCCTGAATACACGGGCAATGCCGATGCGCTGGGAACCCTTCGGCTGCTCGAAGCGATTCGCATTCTCGGCCTTGAGAACACTGTGCGCTTCTACCAGGCCTCGACCTCGGAACTCTATGGCAAGGTTCAGGAGGTTCCACAGTCTGAAACCACGCCGTTTTACCCGCGCAGCCCCTATGCGGCGGCAAAGCTCTACGCTTACTGGATAACCGTGAATTATCGCGAGGCCTATGGGATTCACGCCTCTAACGGTATCCTCTTCAATCATGAAAGCCCAACGCGGGGCGAAACCTTTGTAACGCGCAAAATTACCCGCGCTGTCGCGGCGATTCAGAAGGGTGTTCAGGAAAGTCTGTTCTTGGGCAACCTGGACGCAAAACGTGACTGGGGGCACGCCCGTGACTATGTCGAAGGCATGTGGCGCATCGTACAGCACGATGTGGGTGATGACTGGGTGCTGGCCACCGGTGAAACCCATTCCGTGCGTGAGTTCGTTGAGCTGGCCTTTGCTGAGGTCGGGCGACAGATTACCTGGGAGGGCGAGGGCGTGGATGAAGTCGGCCGCGACACCGCCACAGGCGATGCTTTGATCAGGATTGATCCGCGTTATTTCCGCCCTACCGAAGTTGACCTCCTCGTGGGGGACCCGACCAAGGTGCGGGAGCAGCTTGGCTGGACCCATACGACAAGTTTTGTAGACTTGGTGCGTGAGATGGTCCGCGCCGATATTGCGCTTGTCGATCGGGAATCCTGGCGCAACGATCGATCGGCCTGACCCGTGAGCCAGCGACTCTTTGAGCTCTCGAACAAGCGCGTATACGTCGCTGGCCATCGCGGGATGGTGGGAGCGGCAATTGTGCGCCGTCTGGAGAGCGAAGGTTGCGAGATCCTGACTGCAGGCCGCGAGGAGATCGACCTGCTTGACCAGGCCGCTGTGCGCACATGGATGGCGGACCGAAAGCCCGACGTGGTGGTCCTGGCGGCTGCCAAGGTCGGAGGCATCGTCGCGAATGACACTTATCCGGCTGATTTCCTTTATGAAAACCTTGTGATCGAGACCAACACTATCGAAGCTGCCTTCCGCAATGATGTGTCCAAGCTGCTGTTTCTAGGCTCATCCTGTATCTATCCGAAGCTGGCGCCCCAGCCTATCCGTGAGGATTCCCTGCTGACAGGGCCTCTTGAGCCAACCAATGAATGGTACGCGATTGCCAAGATCGCTGGACTCAAGCTGTGCGAAGCCTACAGGCGCCAGTATGGGGCCGATTTCATATCGGCGATGCCGACCAACCTGTATGGGCCCGGCGATAACTATCATCTCGAGAACTCCCATGTCATACCGGCGCTGTTGCGCAAGGCACACGAGGCCAAACTGGCCAACGCCCCGTCCATGGAGATTTGGGGCACGGGAACGCCGCGGCGGGAATTTCTTCATGCGGATGATTGCGCGGATGCGCTGGTACATCTCCTGAAAGTCTATTCTGGGAATGAGCACGTCAATGTCGGGTCCGGAGAGGACATCACGATACGTGATCTCGCCCGGCTGGTGATGAATGTGGTCGGGTTCGGTGGTGAACTCGAGTGTGACCTGACCAAGCCCGATGGTACGCCGCGCAAACTGATGAGCGGTGACAAGATACGCGGCCTCGGCTGGGCCCCCACGATAGGCCTTCGCGAAGGCCTGGCGGACGCTTATGGCTGGTTTGTCAGACACCATGACGAGGTAAAGCTTTAGAATCTGGTGAACCCACCATGCAAAACCGCGCCTCTTCAAGTAGACGCGCGGTCCATTGCGGCATTCACCAGAGGAGCTAGATAATGTACTCATAAGGGATGTAGTGAGGTACGCCACGCCGCTCGCTCATGAACTGTTTTCCGGTCTCGTCAAAGACACCGTAGATCGCGAAATGCTTTCCTGCCGCAACGCCATTCGTCGGGAGATCTATTTCGAATTCGATTGGTTGGTCAGGATAGAGCACTGTTGTGTCGAGCGTGACCTTGGTTTCCGCAACAGGAGTGCCACCTCCTTTGGCGTCCTTGTAGACCCGTACAGCCATTTCGATTTTTTTGCCGCCGGTCCCTGGCCGCCAGTTCTCAGAATAGAAACTGCATACTCGCACTTTCACCTTGCGAGGCTGCGCAATCTTTACCGTCTTGAATACTGAAAGAGGTTCAGCGAAGACCACGGGCATTTCCTTCAGTGAGAAGTCATATGCTTCTTTGGAAAGGGCAAGGAGCTGATCCCGGATCGTGTCGGCACCGGGAACTTCAGCTTCGCTGGGCAGCAAACACCAAAAGAAATCAACGGTGATAATGGATCGACCGAGTCGCTTTGCTAGTCTGTTCACTCCATTTACAATATCAGGGTAACGTGGTCGATAATCATCACCACAGGCGACGCCTGTATGCCTCAGATGAGACGACCAAAAGTCAATGTTCTGTTCAAAAATTGGATTGCGATGGACGGCATCTTCAAAGAAGAGGTCAATTTTTTGGTCCCAATGTTGGACATCGTCGGGACTATAACCTTGAATCGTTTCAACATTGGGGCAATCTGCGAGATGTTTGCGGAATGTCTCAATTGAATACTTCACCCCGTACCGCTGTTCGAGAGGCGTAGAGCCGGGGCTCGGCTCCCAAGGGTCAACGCAGAAAAGCTTCGCGGATTGTGGGATGCTCTTTGCCCAAACCCAGCTTGAACGACCAAACAGGCTTCCAATTTCAACCGCCAGTCCATCTTCCGGAACTAGCTGCGAAACGAGTTCAATCGCTCGGAGCTCGAAGTCGCTCTGTTGCCCTGGTATTTCTTTGTTAATAGCCATTTGGTCCTCGAAAACTGAAGTAGGGTTAAAATATCATATCCCGAATGCGAACTCACCCATGAGTCGTCCAGCGTTGGGCAATCACAAACTCTCCCCAATACTTGGGCAGGTCTCCGCGTAGCACGTCAAATGGATCGATAGGCTGGCGGTACAGAAACTCCGGCCCGTCAACGATCGCCAGAACAGGACGATAGTTGCCGGGGGACAGGGGGAGGTGGTCGATGTCGATCTGCACGTCACATGGCTTTCCGACTTCATGGTCCAGCCTGATCTGCATCTGGTCGCTGGACAGGGCCGTTACCATCTCATTTCTGCTGGAATAGATCGGTACACCGACTATAAGGTTCCGGAATGGCTTGAGCGGTGTGAACCTGAGCTTGAGCGACATCGGGGAGCCAGTGCGGAAGCTTGGCGTCTCGTTCCCGTTCTCATCAACCCATGTGGCGCTGACATCAGTGACAGCATGGGTCTTTTCGATGAAGTCTCCCAGCGGCCGCTTCTCGGCATAGGTCTTCTTCGGCGCAGTCCGCTTTTCGCTTTCATTGTAATAGTAGGCGATGGCCTCGTCCGGTGGCCCTGTGAATGCGGCTCGTCCTTTGTCCAGTACGATGACCTGGTCACAGAAACGGCTGATATCGTTCATCGAATGCGATACAAGCACGAAGGCGGACCTGTCACGCATGGTACGAATGCGCTCAAGGCATTTCTGGCGAAACCTGAAATCGCCCACGGACAATACCTCGTCAGCCAGCAACAAGTCAGGGTTCATGAAGACTGTCGTGGCAAAGGCCAAACGCATTCGCATTCCGGCACTATAGGTTGAGACAGGCGAATTGATATTATCGCCGAGCTCGGTGAAATCGATGATTTCTTCCAGATTCGCTTCAACGTCCTTGCGGCGGCGGCCAAGAATGGCAGAGCGTAGAAGGATGTTGGCCCGGCCCGTCATGGTATCCTTCATGCCGGATGTCAGGTCGATCATTGCCCCTGTCGTGCCCCGCACCCGCACCTGGCCCTGATCAGGCAAGAGCTGGCCGGCCAGCAGCCTGAGGAGCGTTGTCTTGCCCGCGCCATTAAATCCGATCACGCCGAGCGCTTCTCCGCGCTTCAGTGAAAAGGATAGTCCCTTGATAATGTCCTGCTCACCGGCGCCGGTTACGGGGCCTTTCGCGCCGAAGCCCAGCAAGGAATCAAACAGTATCCGCGCGGCTTTGCCTTGGCCCACTGCTGGCGTGGAGCCATAGCGTTTCCACACTTGATTGACGTCGAGGATGACATCTGAAGACTGTGTCATACCCATCCCCTCAGGCGCAACTCAGCGCGATACGTGAGCCTGACGGCAATCAGGAACATCATGACAGACAGACACCCGAATCCAATCAGGGAGTTGACGTGAACCAGCGGCGCGCCAATGGCGAGACCGCGGCAATTCTCGATGAATATATAAAACGGGTTGAATGAAAGGATTTGCGTGATCACGGGTCCATTGCCCATTGGAAAGATGACGTTGCTGAAGAACAGCCCGTAGGTGAGGACAATGGAAACAATTTTCGCTACATCCCGGTACGCCAGATTAAACTGCGCAAGGATTATTCCCAAGCTGAAGAAGAGCAGCATGGCGCAGGGCAGCAGCGGAATGATGAATATGACGTGCCATGATGGAGCGCCCTGAAAGGCGATAAAGACGACGATGACCAGCGCGCTTCTGATCAGCGTTTCGAACATGAGCTGTGAGACGCTGGCAATCGTTGCGGATATGATTGGTGTGTTCGATTTTGACAGGCTGGAAAATTGTCCCTCCAGAACCGTGATGGGAATGCGCACGAGGCCCGAAAAAAGGAAATACAGCGTTACACCGAACGTGATGTAAACGACGGCATTCACAGCGCCGAACGATGGAAACAGCCTCATCGCCATCAACAGGACGTATGCCCCCAACGGGACAAGCGGCAAAATGTAGTTCCACAGTGCACCACCGCGGGTCAGGTTGGATTGCGAAGTGAAATCCCGCTTGAACGTCTGCAATATATGCCAGCGATGGGCAATCACCGAGCCGATCGTGTGTTCCAGTGCATCCTTCAAACTTGCATCCCGGCGACTGAGCCGATGATACACGGTCAGCGGAAGTTCCGGTTCCAGAGTCTCTGCCGTGGTGGGTGGTTTGGTCATCAGAATCCCTTACAGCCTGGTTGGCCCTCTCAGGGTGAATGTCTCGCGTTGCCAGATGGCCAGCCCAGGTGTGAACCATGAGACAAATTCCAGATTCAGGATATTACCACCATAAGTCTCCTTGATGGCGCGCAACGCGCCATTGACCCTCTGGTCCTCGCCAGCATCGGCTATTTGATAGGTGTTATCAAAGAACACGATTGCGCCGTCGTCCAGGCGCGGCTCAACCAGCTCGAACTCCCTTAGCACATCTGGCTCGTCATGTGAGCCATCCAGAAAGGCTGCGCGGATCCTGGGCAGCGTGGGCAGCACTGTCTGCAAGGTTTTCTTTGCATCGCCGCGATAGAGGGTGATCCTGTCGTCGACCATGGCATCCTTGAAGTTTTTGGTCGCCGTATCGGCCGTACGATCGTCGATTTCCATTGTGTGAACATGACCTGTCACACCGGCGTCGATGAGCGCTTGCGCAAGCATGATGGCCGAGCATCCGATATTGGTTCCGGTTTCAATAATGATGTTCTCGCGGTCTGGACGGAAGTGGCTCAACAGCATCGAATACAGGACAAGCCAGCCTGGAAACCCGATCGTCTTGCCCGTCCTGCGACGCGCCTCTTCCATGTTTGTAACGCCATTCTCCCGATCAGCCAGCCACGCGTTCGGGAGCAATAAACGATCATAATCAAACTGCCTAAAAAAGAGAGGTGGCTGCATGGTGACTGCTTTCTATTCAAATCTGGCCGTATTGCGGCACTATGGGTATCGAGAAACACTTGGCGGCAAGATAGCTTTGCCAGCTATGGCGCAGGACTGTCGTGCGACCACTTCTTTATGCGTTTCTCATTCTCGAGGATTGTGGCGGGGGCTGTGCCGTCCGGCTTATTGGCCAGTTGAGTTGCTATCGATGCGCAAATCGCATTGGTGAAGTGGTGAGTATCGTAAAACAAGTCATAGTCCGTGATAGTCGCCTTGTCCGCTGAGAAATCATGGAGAATGACGTTCGAATGGGTTTCTGCCAATTCCAGCAGCATGCGCCGAAACAGGAGTATCGTGTTGCGGCGATACACTCCGGAGGTTTCATAGGCCTTGTAATAAGACAGCGTGGCAGGGGGCAGGATGATATTAAATTCTATATCCGGATGCTCCGCTATGACTGGGACATAGTAAGCTTCGAAAGACCTCTGCATGCGCGAGCGCTCGGCGTTTAGGAAGCGCTGGCTTGGGCCCGGCCGCTTTGCAATTAACTTGTAGGATTTGGCGACTGAGGCCCGGCCAGGCACGCGGTTTGGATCCGTTTCCCCACTGTTGCGGTCCATGAAGGCAACCCTGTCGATTTGAGTCCATCCGAAACGCTCGAACATGATCTCCAGCGACTGGGCCATATTGTCGACATTGGCGAGATATTTCGTGCGGTCCCACATCCCGAACGTATAGAAATGTTCTGGAAATCCGGAGAAGTCCGACCTGTATTCTTCCGCGCCCTGTCGCGCGAACGTAAACCAATATGAAATATGGAAGACACGACGGGTCGGAAATCGATTGAAGCGCTGTTCCAGATAGAAATTCAATTCCTTGGCTGACAGGCCGGCTGCAGACAGGCGCTCAAACTTTCCGCCAAGCGCGGCCTCAAAATCATCTGCCCGGCAAGACTGGGACAGGGAGCTACCGATAATCAGACTATCGCCTGGATAGTTGCGCAGCACGCCAGCATTCTGCGTTCGCTCGTCCATTGAGATAACGGCGGGATAGAACTTGGCGACACGAAACAGCTGAAGCGGGTCCACCACCCAGACCAGCGTCATAGCGGATACCATCAGACCGAGCGTGAGGCCGACCAGGCCGATGAAATAAGCCTTTCCACCGGTCATCTGCGGGACTCTAGAATTGGAAATAGATGAACTCATTGTTCTTCTGTGTTGCTAGAATTGCAAGGAAACCGATGATGCCCAGTATGGTCATGTAAAGCGGAGTAGGTCTCCACGTCATCCAAGCGGGTACGGGTGTAACGCGTTCGTTGGGGGCGTCGAATCTCATGAACTGTGCCGCATTGGGCGCGATGAAAGCAAAGAAGGCGGCCACTACGAAAAGAGACCAGTCGTATCCGGTCAGGCCAAGTCGCGAGGCTTCGCCTGCACCTTGGTCGGTGAACATCGATCCTAGAATGGAGAATGCCGAACCGAACGACGTCGCACGGAAAAACACCCAAGCGGCAACGACGGCGACAAATGTGGTCGCCCAAGAAGCCGCGCGCGCAGGAATTGTGGCGAACAGGCTGGGCACCCGTTTGCGAATAACCACATCAAATGCCCGGTTCACAACCAAATACGCGCCATGCAGGCCTCCCCAGACCACGAAAGTCCATGCGGCTCCATGCCATAGCCCGCCTATCAGCATTGTCAGGGCAAGGTTCAGGAGGCGGCGTCCTTCACCGTGCCTGTTCCCACCCAGCGGGATATAGAGGTAGTCGCGCAGGAAACGCGAAAGCGTGATGTGCCAGCGGCGCCAGAATTCTTGAATGCTCAGTGATTTGTAAGGCGAATCGAAGTTCAGCGGCAGCCTGATACCGACCATGGCCGCAAGACCAATAGCCATCGCAGAATAACCGGCAAAGTCGAAATAGATCTGACCCGTGTAGGCCAAAGCGCCCGTCCAAGCATCGAAGGTGCCTATCTTCAGGCCCTGCTCTGATGCCGCAAACACGGCATTCGCATGCACGGCGAGCGGGTCAGCCAGAAGGGACTTTTTGGCCAACCCGACAAAAAAATACGTCAACCCGTATGACAGGTTGGCATAATTGATCTTGATTCCGCGACCTTCGTCGAACTGATCGAGCATTTCCTTGTGGTGAACAATCGGGCCAGCAATGAGCTGGGGGAAGTAGACGACAAAGAGCGCGTAGTTGAGGAAGTTCTTGTTGGAAACCTCGCCGCGGTACCGATCAACCTGGTACGATATCTGCTGGAATGTGAAGAAGGAAATGCCAATTGGGAGGATGATCTTTCCCATGGTCATGTTTGTCATGTCGAGCGCGCGCGCAGTGTCTACAAAGAATACGAGATATTTGAAGTAGGCGAGCAGTGCTAAGTTGAGCACGAGGATAAGCGTCAGCAAGGTGCGCCTCACACCTTGGCTGGTTTGCCGATCAGGATCAATCAGATAGCCGGCACCATAGTTAACGAGAATCGAACCGATGATGAGGACCAGATAATACGGGTTCCAGTACGCGTAGAACACGAGGGAGGCGAGCAAAAGCCAGATAATGGATAGTCTGGCAGCTCGAAATCGCGCCAGAATTGCCAGCACGACATAGGCGATTGGCAAGAACAAAAAGATGAACTCGAATGACGAGAAGACCATTCAGACTATCAAGTTCCTGTTCTTCAAAAGGCCCGCAATCTCAGAAAAGGTTTCTGAAATCCACTCGCTCAAAACACTCTAGTTTGCCACCCGCTGTCGCATTGAATATGCGCCTTCTGTCCCGCTCAAAGAAGAGCCCGGCCTTTTTGTAACCTAGCTCCATTCTGTCAACCATTGGGTCATGCCAGCGATAGCCCTTGCCGAAATAGTCGGGATGGAAGTGGTTTGGGTCATCCGATTGAGACGTGATGTCCAAGCCATCAATCTTGGCATCTTCCGGAATGACATAGTGGTGGTCGAACCCGACAAGATAAAGTGTTTTGACGCCGAGATAGTAGGCGAGCTGCATGCAGATGTATGTGACGGACCCACCTGTCCATGCCTGCCGCGCGATATCCGGCGAGAAGAACGGGAAATTCTCGTGCTGATCATAGCGCATTCGCACATTGATCCAGTTCACGTCGTCGCCCGACAGGCAGTACTGGAGGTAGTTTCCGAACCACTTCTGCGGTCCGTTCATAGCATTGACCTCGTCGGCGCGGTCTTCGGCCACGAACCTGTCTTCGATAACATAATGGTTGGGCAGGAAGCCCATCTTGTCTTCGTTCAAGTAGATCGAGTTCACGCCGATCGTGATTTCATTCTTGAGTCTGGTCAGGTCGAGCTTGTTCAGGCTCGGGCCATTTCCGATCAGGAATGCCCGCTTTCCGGCATAGGCGTTCTTCCAGCTCAGTATCCGCTTTTCGTTCTCGGTCATCGGAAAGCCATCTGCGGCCATTCTGTAACGGAAGGACAGGTCTTTCAGCTCTTTTTCCGTGGGACTCCATAGATCCTTGTAAGGCGCCATATTCCCATCGGGTTTCGGGTTTCGTTTATGCCGAACCCATGCGCGAGCAAATTGAATATAGTCCATTTTTTACAACCTCAGTCTTGCGCATGCGGTTTGAGCGCGATCAGATTTTTCTTAGGAGCAGCGTCCGGAAACCGGAAAATATGACCTGGACATCGGCCCGTGGCACAACCTTCTGGTCGGCATATTTCTTGATATCCGGCCACTCAGCCACGTCATAATCGTCAATTACGACTAGGCCGCCCTGCCGGACAAGCGGGAAGTAATTTTCAAAGTCTTGTTTTACGCCACGCTCGGAGTGATCGCCGTCGATGATCAGGAGGTCGTATTCATTTTTACGTGCGTGCTCGAGTGCCTCATCGCCTTCGCTCAAGCCCTGGATGATTGTGATATCCTCAGCGGGTACGTTCCATATCGCCAAATTCTGCTGCAGCACGCCCAGCGTGACGGGCTTTAGAGACGCAAAATCCGATACATTGCTGCCGTAGTAGCCATCCAGCGGATCGATAAGTGTAATATGGGCGTTGTCTGCAATGAATCGGACCGCGTCGTGAATTGCGATGGCTCCAATGCCATACAGCGTGCCGATTTCCAGCATGCGAAAATTGGGCGACGCTTTGGCGAGATGAAGCGCTGCAACGGTTCTCGTGACCATTGTGTCAATCGATGTCGCAAGTCTGCCATGGCAGCGGTCCTCAAGCATGCAAACACGATGCGCGAGGTTGAACAGGTGCCTTTCCGTGACTTCCAGCGCGAGAAGTGGGGCCATCTCGCTTCGAATCTTCTGATTCGCGTCATCCGAAAGCAGACGGGAGTGGGTAAGCCACTTGGTTGCGTTTGCTGCGGGTAGACGCTTCATCATGGCATCGAGCGCTCCGACCTGTGCGTCAGTCCGTTTAGTCTGTTCGCTCACGGTGCCAGATAGCTTCTCTAACTGTGGGCCCAGATTGATCGACAATTGTTTGTCGATGCCTTCAGCCCGGCTTTTAAGGTCTAGAATTGTGTCTTTGAGCTTTCTGACTTCCGCCTGCTGAGCATCCAGCGCCGTCCTCTGCTGGTCCAGGAGGCGTGACAATCGACGCTCGTCATTTCGCCATGCTTCGTCGTCCATAGGTGGCTGCTGCTCACGCGACGCAAGGTCTGATGCCATGCGCTGTTGCTGGTCGCGCACCAAGAGGATCGTAGGTTTCAATCTCAGGATGGAATAGGCGCTGCATGCCGCTGCTAAAGCGAGCGCACAAAGCGCGATGAGCCAAATCAACACTTGAAAAATATCTCCCTTTAATCGGTCCAGTGGTCCGATAACTAATTCGGCGCCTGCCGACTGCTCAGTTCCGCTTGTGGTGTATTTCAGCGAGTTCTTCATAGAGGGCGCGAAACGCTCCAGCGACGTCACTTTGCTGAAATTTCTCCCGCGCAATCTTCAATGACATCTGCCCCATTTCGTCGAAAATTGGCGCACTCTCACTAAATCGTTGGAGCGCGCTAACGGCTGAGTCGGTATCCCTCGGATCGAATAGCCACCCATTCACGCCATCCATCACCATGTCCGTCACGCCACCGACACGCGCGCCAATGACGGGCCGTGCGCATGAAATGGCTTCCAGCACCGTGTTGGGGAGGTTGTCGATGAGGGAGGTGATGCAGAAAGCATCTACGGCGTTGTAAAGAGCGACGATCTTTGCCGCATCAAGAACGGGGTCAAAGCTCTTGAAAAAACTGAATCGGGGGTCCCGCATCAACTCGCTGTCGGCGACGCCACCCACAACAATTGCATGTACCGGCAGATCAGGTGCTTTGCTGAAGGCGCGGGCTAGAATTTCGAAATTCTTGCGTTTCCAGGCGCCGGTGCCTGCAAAGAAGAGAATGTACAATTTGTCCGGAGGAATGCCGATAATTGCCCGCGCTAGTTCCTTATCCATGGGGTAAAATCCCGTTTCGGGCACTGCATTCGGAATGTGCCTGACGATAATGTGGTCCGGTACGGACGCCTTTGCATATTCCGTCAACCACGCGCTCGGTGCGGTCAGGGCAAAAGGCGTGCCGCGTAACGCCTCCCAGAAGCTCTCTCCTGCGGGCGTGGTCTTGGCCTTATATTCAAGTGGGCCATTGTCCAGATCATATGTGCGGTAGTGATAGCCCGTTACAGGGCTGGTATCGTGCATCGTCCATACTAGGGGCTTGTTGCTGGCGATATCGACTACCGTTCCGCGTGATCCCGAGTAGTTATGAAAGTGCGCGGCATCGAACATACCGTTCTTCATTCGGGTTCTCAGGTGCTGCTCAAAAAAATTCTGGCGCAGGACTTCCTGATTCGGTGCTTCTTCGCTCTTGGCGGCTTTTAATGTTTCTGTTGCATAGTCGGAGTGCGCAGCAACCACGCGTGTAAAGTTAACCGTCTTGAACATATTGCCTTTAGCCAGGCCAGAGCTCGGCATATCGAAGTGATAGTCAACATCGACACCTGCTTTGGGCATTTCCAATGCAACGCGTAATGCGGCAATGGATGCGCCGCATTGATATTGTTTTTCACTGTAAAACGCGACGCGCTTAAGGTTCACTGCGTTAGCAGCTGACTTGGACAAATTGACACCTTTTGAACTGCGCGCCCTGAAAAAACCAGCTATAGGCAGCTGACCCGAACATGACAACCTAGCAAGCGCTATCGTCGCAGTTGGTGGCCATCGTCATGGGTAGCTAGGGGCGAGGAGCGATATCTGGAGGCATTGTTTCTGTATACTTGCTGTCGGTTCAAATTCAGTAATGTCAGGCTTTGTGCTTTGTCTGGGCGGCAACGCCTACTAGCATTTTCGCCACTGGCGCAGATCATGGTGCGATGATTTTTCAAAGAACGCCTGCGCGTTGCCTAATGCGGACAGGCATTCGCAGATGAACGGGCGCATTCGCCGTGAAAGTATCCTAAAGTGCGAATCGCCGCGGCTAATTAATTTGACCTCGCCAGTCGCGAAGCGCTAATTTTAGGTACGACAAGCAAACAGGTTTCTCGTTTTGATTCCAACGAATGGTTGAACGAGGTGGTTGGCCCCGAAGGGCTAAAGGAAACAGTTTCGATGGTGGACGTCAGTATAGTGTTCAGGGCGCTAAACGAAGAGCGCTGGTTCGAAGATGCCCTTAAGGCGTGTCAACTACAGACGCTGGATGGTTTGACGTCAGAAATCGTCTTGGTCGACAGCGGCTCCACTGATGGCACGCTTGCCATTGCCGAGCGTTACGGCTGCAATATCCGTCACATTGGTAAATCCGAATTCACCTTTGGACGCTC
>TARA_R110001606_G_scaffold399301_2_pt1 | contig 13661 bp, 17 predicted proteins | sample TARA_R110001606 | Tara Oceans TARA_R110001606 (sample SAMEA4398315) | marine metagenome | biome: Polar Biome; feature: [SRF] surface water layer (ENVO:00010504); material: water (ENVO:00002006), including particulate matter (ENVO:01000060) such as... | depth 5 m | reverse complement strand
CTTAAAGATGCTAACGCAATGTTGGTGGCTAATAGAGGAGCGGAACTGATAGAGGCTATATGGGACGCTAAGGCATACAAACCTGAAGCTGTCTTAAGTATGTCTGACATACGCTTAGAAGCTATCACTCTTCCTGAGATGGGTATCCCCTGGTGTTGGGAAAGTCTGAATGATTTAACTTATGGTATCAGACGTAAGACCAGCTATTACCTAGGTGCAGGTGTAGGGATCGGCAAGACTAACTGGGCTAAGGAACTACAGTCATGGTTAGTTAATGTACAGAACCTTAAGGTAGGTGTCTTCATGTTAGAAGAACCACCAGCACAAACAGCCAAAGGTATCGCAGGTAAGTTCGTAGGCAAAGCCTTTCACAGGCCTGACCTTGGATACACACAAGAAGAAATCACCGAAGCTATTGATAGTCTAGGGGATAAGGTCTTCTTATATAACCATCCTGTAAGTGGTACTGAATGGGATGATATCAAGAAGTCCATTCGATACATGGTCATTAGCTTAGGTGTGAAGGATATATTCTTAGATAACCTTACTGTCATGGTGGCACATCTCTCAGCTTCAGACGCTAACGATGAGGTCAATCGTATCGCTAAGGAGATTAAAGATTTGCTACAGGAATTAGACTTTACCTTATATGGATTCTCTCACTTGAATAAACCGGAGAAGGGTTTACCACATGAGGATGGAGGCAGAGTTCTTGAGTCACAGTTCACTGGCAGCAGAGCCTTGATGCGCTTCGGTAATTACATGCTAGGCATTGAACGTAACAAGGATCCCGAGTTATCTAAAGAGGAACGTAATACAGCTCAGATCGTTTTACTTAAAGATAGGTTATACGGACGGGCTGGAAAGTTCTCAGTATTTTACAACGATGAGACTGATCAGTTCTTAGAACCTCCTATGTTTCCAGTACATGAAGAGGAACCTAAGGATTATTTTTAATAACTAAATAGTAACTTCGAAGGGAAGATGACATGGCAGTATATTACAACGAGTTTGACCCTAAAGCTGCCGCATGGTTAAGACAGCTAATTAAGAATGGGAACATTGCGGATGGACTCGTAGATGAACGGAGCATCACAGAAGTAACCGCAAGTGATCTCAAAGGTTTCACACAGCATCACTTCTTCGCAGGGGTTGGTGTATGGAGTTACGCTTTACGCAACGCAGGGTGGTCAGATGATAGGCCTGTATGGACAGCCTCATTACCGTGTCAGCCTTTCTCAGTCGCAGGTAATCAAAAAGGAAAAGAAGATGAACGACATTTACTCCCCCACTTTATTGAACTCGTTAGACAGTGCAAGCCTGACACAATCTTTGGTGAGCAAGTTGAAGGAGCGATTAGGCACGGGTGGCTTGATGATTTACAAACAAACATGGAAGCAGAAGGCTTCGCCCTCGGGCATTGTGTATTGGGCGCACACAGCATCGACTCCCCGCACATCCGTCAAAGACTCTATTGGGTTGCAGCAAAAAGCGGGATGGCCTACAACCTCAGTGCGCGATCACAAAGGAGGCTACCAGGGCGGGAGAATACGCAACGGGAAGATCTCAACGGACACGCTGGATGTAGTCGCACAGATAGCAATAGCAGGGACTCAATCGACTGGCTCTATTGCCGAGACAACAAGTACAGGCCAATTAAATCCGGCCTTAAGCCGCTGGTTGATGGGGTTGCCCGAGGAATGGTGTATAGCAGCGATACAGTCATCACGCCTAACGACACTGGAGAAGCAAGAACAACAAGGCTCAAAAGTTACGGTAACGCTATAGTCGCCCGCGTTGCAGAAGAGTTCATTAGATCTTTTAATAACTAAATAGTACCTACATAAACATATTCTCGATAGGGAGAACGCAACAATGAATAGCATAAGAACAATCTACCTGGATATAGAAACAGATGGATACCTTGTAGATACCACTAAGGTACATTGCATCGCCACTAAGGAGTCTGACAGTACCGAGACTATCGCATGGAACAACCAAGGCAAAGGCAAGGGGTCAGTCGAAGAGTGTCTTAAGTACCTCATGGATTCCCCTTGTGATGTTGCAGCACACAATGGTATTAAGTTTGACGTGGCTGCTTTAACTAAAGTATATCCGTGGTTCTCTATACCCCAACATAGATTGATAGACACCTTAGTTATGGGACGCTTAATGTTCACCAACCTCTACGAGACTGATGGAGCATTAATCAAGAGGGGAATCCTTGAGCAGAACATGACGGGAAGACAATCAGTTGAAGCCTGGGGGCAACGCTTAGGTGTCCACAAGATTGGATACCAAGGAGGCTTTGAAGCGTGGTCTCAAGAGATGGAAGACTACTGCGTGGGTGATGTAGCAACACTGCAAGCTATTCATAAATACTTCTTAACACTTAAGTATTCACAACAGGCTCTAAACTTAGAGAGGGATGTACAGGTTATCGTAGCCCGACAAGAGCGTAGAGGATTCTGCTTCAATACTCCTGAAGCCGTTAAGTTATATACGGAACTGGCTAGGCATCGTATCGCGCTAGAGGGAGATCTGCGTTCCACCTTTCCACCGTTCTATCTTAAGGATGGTCGCGAGGCCTTCACACCTAAGAAGGATAGCAACCGTTATGGGTACACAGCAGGGGTGGGTGTAACGAAGGTGAAACTTACGGAGTTCAATCCAGCCTCGAGGGATCATATCTCAAAGAGACTTAGGACACTTCGAGGGTGGGTACCAACTGAATTCACTAACGATGGCAAACCAAAAGTAGATGACAATATCCTACAGCAGTTAGTCTATCCCGAAGCCAAACTGTTAGCGAGATACATGATGCTTAATAAACGTATCGGACAATTAGCAGAAGGTGATAAGGCGTGGCTGAAGTTAGAGCGACAAGGGTTCATCTACGGTAGCGTTATCACTAACGGTGCTGTCACAGGACGTATGACACACTCCCACCCTAACATGGGACAAGTCCCCGCAACCAAGAAAGACAAGAAGGGAAACCTACGCTTAGGTATGGCGGGGGGTTACGGCAGTGAATGTAGAGACTTATTCATGGCGCGTGAAGGTTATGTCTTAGTAGGCGCAGACGCTTCAGCTTTAGAGTTGAGGTGCCTTGCCGGGTACATGTCCCCCTATGATGATGGTGCTTATATACAGACTGTTATCAATGGGAGAAATGATAATGGTACAGATATACACACTGTCAATATGCATGCATTAGGCATTACAGATCGTGCTATGGCTAAGACTTGGATATACGCCTGGCTATATGGAGCAGGAGATGAGAAGTTAGGTACTACATTAGGCTTCGCTGATGGAGCTGTCGCTAGAAAGGCTGGTAAAGAATCGAGAGTTAAATTCATTACGGCTGTACCAGCTATGGGACAACTCTCTACTAAAGTGAAATCAAAAGTAGAACCTAAGATAACCAAGTGGAGACACGGTCAGAAACATACCTCAGTAAACCCTAAATATGTAGGGTACCTGAAAGGTTTAGATGGGCGCATCTTACATTGCCGCAGCGCACATGCCGCTTTAAATACACTACTACAATCAGCAGGTGCAGTAATAATGAAGCAAGCATTAGTTTGTCTTGATAGTCTCCTAAAGGAAACTTTATCACCTGGAGAAGACTATGAGTTTGTAGCAAATGTACACGATGAGTGGCAGATAGAAGCAAGACCCGAACACGCAGAACATGTAGGACAAATGTGTGTGAAGGCTATGGAAGAAGCTGGGAAACAACTTAACTTTTCTTGCCCAATTACAGGTGAGTTCTCGATAGGAACAACATGGAAAGAGACACATTAGAGTACGCGTTACGAAAGGCGTGGATAGGGGGCATTGCCCTTCAATCACAATACTACAGAAGTTATGCACACATAGTAGCGGGAGCCGCATCTTTAGGATATCTAACATCCATTGATGCGGACACAAGATTCGGTGGTGTATGGAGACTTACCCCTATAGGTTGTACACACTTATTTAATTATATAGGAGAAAGATGGAAATGATAACACCTATAAAGACAACGACATCCCTTGTAATCTTCGCAGTATTAATAGGGTTAGTTTTATATTTAACAAGATCTTACATGATCCCGCCTTCCGTAGAAGCACACGAAGCTGAGGCTAACCCTGAAGTCAAACATGAAAAGAAAGTAGTGGTCAAACTTGAAACTCTTTCAAACACTATTAGAGTTTATAAACCTTCAGGGAAAGCCCTTATATCCCTACCAAAAGTTTCCCTTGATGATCCCAATAAGCATGTCACAGCAAGTAGCTTAGCGTACTCCAGGGAGAAACGACAGATAGTCACACAGGTGCTTGATGTTACTACAGGCGAGACAGAAGTATTTATCTCTGATGCTGTACAGCCTTGGTTCGCCTTAGAGAATCGGGGGCAGATCACATTGGACTATGGGTTCAAGCGAGACAGTAACACACCGGTAGGTCGCATCAATTTACACCAAGACTTTCTACAGATTAAATCCTTACACGTAGGAGTTTCACTTTCAGGATATACGGATGGTGATTACTTCGCTGGTGTAGGGGGTACTTACCGTTGGTAGGTCGACACACCCTTCCTTCAACCTTACAGAACAAAAGGCGCACTCTATATGCTTCTTATAATAAAAGATCCGAACGGCAATCCCCTATATAACGATAAGAAAATGTGTGACTACACAACCTATGAAAGTCTAGACAGTGCCAATAAGACACTCTCAAGATTACCTGAGGGTTACTACGCTTATAACTTACAAACTAAAAAGAAAGAGGTAATACACCATGACTAAATTCTTAAATGAAACATACCAATGTGCGTATATGGCGCTGCTTTATTGTGCAGCAGGAATCACATTCGGAATCACTCTCACCTTTGATTACCTCGCTGCTGGCTTCGCATTCCTAACAGATGTGTTAGAGGATAAATTCGATGAGATCTTAGAGTCTTTAGATGATTAATATACTACTGCGAATTATCTACTACACACTCTACCCTTCAGCCTGGGTTCTATTCACAGTGATTTTATTCCTTATCTCCACACTTACAAACATCCTGAGGGTAGTAGCTAAAGTTATGGATGGTTTAGAGGAGAGGTTTAATGTCACCTAAAACAACCTTACTAATTGACGCAGATATCGTAGCTTTTCGCTATGCCTCAACCAATCAGCAAACCTTTGATTGGGGAGACGGTATCACCTCTACGGTATTGACAGAGTTAGATATCGTACAAGAGCAAGTGAGGGAGTGCCTTGCTGGTTATCTTAAGGTAACTAAAGCAGATGACTTGATCATATGCTTAACCGATTCTAAAGCTAACTGGCGGAAGAGTGTGCTGCCTACCTATAAGAGTAACCGTAAGGATACAGTACGCCCTCAGTTACTAGAACCTCTCAAGCAGTTCATGGCAGAGGAGTACCCTAGTTTCCGTAAACCAACCTTAGAAGCTGATGATGTCATGGGCATTTTGTCAACACATCCTAAGCTGATAGAAGGTAAGAAGATCATTGTATCTGAAGATAAGGATATGAAGACTATACCGGGTTGGTTATGGAACCCTGCTAAGGATGTTGAACCGTGGTTAGTTTCAGAAGATGAAGCAGATTATTGGCACGTACTGCAAACACTTATGGGTGATACCACGGATGGCTACACAGGGTGCATAGGCATAGGTAAGGATAAGGCAAACACCCTTATCAGCAACCCTGTCTTATACATTCCTTACGAGCATGAACTTAAGAGTGGGAAACGTAAGGGTGAGATTGAGATTAGATACACCGAGGAACCTACAGATAACCTATGGGAGGCTGTCGTTTCTCTTTTTAAATATAAGGGTCAGACAGAAGAGGATGCACTCACACAAGGGAGGGTAGCCCGTATCTCAAGACACACCGACTATAACTTTGAAACACAGGAGACAATACATTGGAATCCACCAGCGAAGTACAACGATCATGTTCAACATGTGTACACCACCAACCAGGTACAACCTTAGCAAATTGTCCTACCAAGTGTTGGACGTGTGCGAGTTCTGATGAATTGCCGAATTGGCAGGTTAAATTAAAACCACTAGAGTACGCGGCGTTACATTTGGAGACCCCTAAAAGCGAAGGTGCAGATGCACTCTCGACACAGCATGGGGGTGACCATTATAAGTCACTTAAGATTCAACCTATGGAATATTCAATGGCTAATAATTTGGACGCTTGTCAGCATACCGCTATTAAATATATAACGCGCTATGAGTCTAAAGGTGGGGAAGGGGATTTGGATAAAGCGATTCATTGTATTCAATTGTTAAAACACTTTAAGTATCCAACAAGTGGAGACTGATCCCAATGCCGACAGCTATTAACGAGATCACAGGAGACTCTATTAAAAGTAGGGGAACTAGCAAAGCTTATGAAGATAACTACAGCAACATCTTCCGCAAAGAATCAAACGGGACTGCACAGGATAACTTGGGGGAGAATGCTATTTCCACCGATAAATCTCTTGACAGTCCCACTGAGGTACAAACCCCTTTATAAACAAACACTTACAACCTGAATGGTACATCTTAGTATAGCTGTAAGATTGAACACTACAAAAACCCTAAGAATACTCTTAAGGATCGAATGAATAATAAAGAATACCCTACACTTAGCGTAGACCTTCTAAAGAAGTTAGACACTATGTATCCCCCACCTCGCCCTGTAGATGCTATCTCAGAGAGAGAACTATGGGGGCAAATATATCAACGTAGATTAGTGGATTCATTACTAATTCAATATGACCTCATAACCCATAATCAAGAATGAAAGTGAGAACCAAAAATGTGTGTCGGCTCTAAACCCCCTAAAGCACCACCACCACTTCCACCACCTAAAGAGGATGCGGTTTTCCAACCTGGCTCAGCAGCTGATTTAGATAGTTTATCTATTTCAGGAGGCGCTAAGGATGGTAAGAAATCTTTAACTACTGACCGCGCTCGTACTGGTCTTAGTATTCCGTCAGGAGTGTAAATATAATGGCAGGCGTATCTACCACTATAGCAGGGGAGTACGCTCGGCTAGAGTCTGATAGGAATGTATTCCTTACAAGAGCGAGAGAGTGTGCGGAAGTCACAATCCCTACTCTAGTGCCACCAGCAACAAGCAACGGAAGTGTAACGTATGTAACCCCCTACCAAGGGGTAGGTGCTCGGGGATTGAATAACCTAGCATCTAAACTCTTACTAGCACTCTTCCCGCCTTCACAGCCTTTCTTCAGATTATCAGTTGCCTCCGAGGTGTTAGCATCTCTAGGTGAATCTCAAGGAACAGCAGAGAAAGCCTTATCAACAATTGAACAACGAGTGGTAGGTGAGATTAATTCTTCATCTATACGTGTACAACTGTTTGAAGGTTTAAAACAACTAGTAGTCGCAGGTAACATCTTACTGTATCTACCACCTAAAGCGACAGCACTCAGAGCCTTCAGGTTAGATAGATACGTATGTGTTAGAGATACTATGGGTTCAGTCCTACGGATCATCGTACACGAAACCATAGCGGCACATGTTTTGGATTCCAATGTCCGTGATGAGTTGAAATTAAACCAGTCACAAGCTAGTGGTTTTGATATAGACAATGACGATCAAGAAGTACAAGTCTATACAATGATTAACAGGCAAGAGAACGGCACATGGGAAGTAACTCAAGAAGTTGAAGGAGTCTCCATAGAGGCTTCTAAAACAACCTATCCAAAAGATAAGAGTCCTTGGCTACCTCTACGTTTAATATCAGTTGATAACGAAGACTATGGACGCTCTTACGTTGAGGAATACTTAGGTGATTTGAAATCCCTAGAGAAGCTCACTAAGGCAATCGTAGAGTCTTCAGCAGCAGCAGCTAAGTTACTATTGTTTGTGAGACCTAACGGTACTACATTGAAACGTACGGTAGCTAATGCCAACAACTTAGACGTTCTCTCAGGAGATGCTAACGATGTATCTACGCTAACGATTGATAAGCAAGGTGACTTTAGAGTTACGATGGAAGTTGCGAAGGAAATCACAGAGAGATTATCCTACGCCTTCATGCTTAACTCAGCAGTCCAGCGTAAAGGTGAACGAGTGACAGCCGAAGAGATTCGGTATATGGCAAGTGAACTAGAGAACTCCCTAGGTGGAATCTATAGTGTACTAGCCCAAGAGTTACAGTTACCTCTAGTTACATTACTGATGGCAAGGATGCAACGCCAACGTAAGATCCCCTCACTACCTAAAGGTATGGTTAAACCAACCATCACTTCGGGTATGGAAGCCCTTGGAAGAACCGCAGAATTGCAGAAGTTAGACTTGTTTATTCAGTCTTCAGGCGCAGTTCTAGGTGCTGAAGAGATGGCTAAGCGGGTCAATGTTGGTGAGTATCTAAAACGTAGAGCAGCCGCTCTTCAGATTGAAACTGAAGGACTCCTTCGATCAGAGGAAGATATTGCCGCTGAAATGCAGCAAGCACAAGCCGCTCAGTTGCTAGAGAAATCTGCTCCTAATGCTATCAACGCTATGGCAGGGATGGCTCAACAGGCGCAACAAGCACCAGCAGAAGAAGCACCTCCACAAGAACCTGTACAAGGATAAAATTAAAGTATGACGCAACCTAAAAAAGATAATACTGTAAAGTTTAATAAGGACGTGCAAGCAGATAGTGAAAAACAAGTAGTAGCTACTGCCGCACCATCTTTAAGTACAGAAGTAGCGAAGCCTCGCACGACAGTTGAACTGGTGAACGGTACAGTAATTCAGTACAACTAATATGGCGTTCACTAAAACAGAAGTGCAGCCGGATGTATCTGAAGAATCTGAAGAGCATTTGGCTGAGATGGCAAGAATAGGCGCACACGCTGTAGATGGCGGTGAACCAGCACCAGCAGAACCGGTAGAGATTGCAGAGAAACCTGAAGGTATTCCTGATAAATTCTATAACGCTGAAACAGGTATAGTAGATTACACCTCACTAGCTAAGAGCTATGTGGAACTAGAGAAATCTAGGGGTGTACCTGATGCTCCAAAACCTGTAGAGGCTCCACAAGAAACGGTAGATGCTGAAGCGGCAGTGAAGAGTGCAGGACTAGATTTGACAGAACTATCAGCACAGTACGCAGAGGATGGCGACTTAAGTGATGCTAGTTATGACGCTCTAGGTAAGGCAGGTATTGATAAAGATACTGTAGATGCTTACATTGAAGGTCGTAAGGCTGTCAATGAGATAGCGCAAACTCAAGCATACAGTATCACGGATGGTGCTGAAGGATATGCGGCTATGATTGATTGGGCTACAGCTAACAATACAGATGAAGAAACTGTTGATTACAATACAGCAGTTAATTCACGAGACAGTAAGGCACGACAAGCCGCAGTTAAGGGTTTGTGGACAGCCTATGAGTCAGCTACAGGTTCTTCAGCTTCAACTTTAATTACCAATACAGCTAATACTAAGACAGGCGCAACTCTTTATAACTCACGAGCTGAGTTGATGAAGGATATGAATGATCCTAGGTATAAGACAGACGAAGCGTACCGCGCTAAGGTATCGACTAAGTTAGGTAATAGCAACATCATGTAGTATCAGACACCCCACGCCTCTATAGAAAGCGAACCAAGGGGTGTCCACCAATTTTCCACTGAGTTCAATCTGAAGTCAGTCGCAAAGTCTCTCTCCATGAGGGGCTTAGCTCCGTTGCAACAATAGCTACCACAAGCAGACTTAGCCCTCCGAGGAGGATAACTCCGTGATGCCCGTAGAAGCAATTGAAGTGATACACCCCCCCGATAACGTTCACCGTAGGTTCCCTACATAAGTTATCAATTATCATTTTAAAGGATTTACAAAATGGCAGCAGCAGTTCCTTCACGTCTAGGTCAGAGTAATTTGGCTGGCGATGCAAAAGCATTATTTCTTAAAGTATTCTCAGGCGAAGTTTTAACAGCTTTCCATCGTGAGAATAAATTCTTAGAACGCTCAATGGTTCGTACTATTCAGAACGGTAAGAGTGCTCAATTCCCAACAGTTGGTACAGTAACAGCAGCTTATCACACACCTGGTGCAGAACTTACAGGCGGTGTAGTAGCTCACGCTGAACGTGTTATCTCAATTGATGACTTATTAGTTGCTCAAACATTCATCGCTAATATTGATGAAGCAATGAACCACTATGATGTACGTTCAACATACTCTGAAGAGGGCGGTAAAGTTCTTTCAGAAACTATGGATTCTAACCTAGCTCAAGTTGGTTTGTTAGCAGCCCGTGCTTCTGCAACCATCACAGGCGGTAGCGGTGGTTCAGTATTAATTAACGCTGCTTATGATTCAGATTCAGCAGTCTTAGCTTCAGGTATCTTCTCAGGAATGCAAACTCTTGATGAGAAAAATGTAGGTGGTGAACGTTCAGTATTTGTACGTCCAGCGCAGTACTACTTGTTAGCTCAGAACACAACTTTGATTAACCAGTGGTATGGCGGTCAAGGTGCAATTGCTGAAGGTACTGTATTGAAAGTAGCTGGTGCAGAGGTTGTTAAAACTAACGGTCTGCCAAGCACTAACATTACAACTGGCGTTGCAACTTATCAAGGTAACTTCTCTACTTCGGTAGCTCTTATCATGAATAAGGGTGCTATTGGTACAGTTAAATTAATGGACTTAGCTACTGAATCTGAGTATCAGATCAATCGTCAAGGTACATTGATTGTTAGCAAGTACGCTATTGGTCACGGTATCGTCCGTCCTGAGTGTGCTGTAGAACTTAAGACAGCGTAATGAACTAGCCCTATCCCTTTCGAGTGGTAGGGCTTTTTTTTATTGATATAGGAATAAAAGAATTAAGAGGAAATAGATGGCAACAACAACGACTTATACAGCACTAGGTATCCTCGAAGCGATTAACTTAATGTTAGCGACTATCGGATCATCACCTATCTCATCCTTAGAAGGCGGTAACGACTTACACACCTCTATGGCTCAGAACTTCTTACACGAAGCATCACGGGAAGTGCAATCTATCGGGTACCACTTCAACTGCGAAGAAGACTATCCATTACCTCTTGGTTCTTCAGGTGAAGTAAACGTCCCTGGAAATACCTTGCGATTAGAGGTAACTAATACTTTTGACAAGGTAGTTATGCGGGGCACACGTCTCTATAACTTAACTACACACTCTTACACTTTCGTAAGCTCTGTACCCTTTAAAGCGGATGTGACCTTATTCCTTCCGTGGCTAGAGACTCCACAACCTTTTCGGCAGTATGTCGCTATCTTAGCTGCACGTAGATTCCAACGTAGAGTCCAAGGTGACCAGTTGACTGAGAGTCTAACAGCTATCGAAGAGAGCATGGCTAAGACCATATTGGAGGATTACGAAGCCAGTACTAGTAACTTCAATTTAAAGGATAACTATGAAACATTTGATATGCTTTCCAGGTGGTAAAGTATGCCCCTAATTAATCGCAGTATACCTAACTTATTCAACGGGGTGAGCCAACAACCAGCATCCCTTCGCTTGCCTTCACAGGCTGAAGAACAAGTTAATGGAGTCTCTAGCGTAGTCAATGGACTATCTAAAAGACCTCCTACAACATTTGAAGCTAAACTTAACACAGACATCTCTGAAGACCGCTTCGTCCATACGATTAAGCGCGATAAAGTAGAGGCATTTAAGGTTCTTATTACTAATGGGGATCTGAAGGTTTATAACTTAACAGGTGTAGAACAGACTGTAACATTTCCCGATGGTAAGACATACTTAGCTTCCCCTAACCCTCTTGAGAGTTTCGCATGTGTAACTGTAGCTGACTACACGTTTATCGTGAACAAGGATGTTGTTGTGGCTAAGAATGCCGCAGTATCCACAGGCACGGATAGAGGTTCAAAGCAACAGTTCGTAGACTTACCAACATCTGGAACTGTAGGTGATGTATGGGAAATCTCAGGAACAGGTACCAATGCTTTTGACAGCTACTTTGTGTCATGGTCAACAGCGGGTGTATGGCGAGAGACTCTAAAGGTGGGTATTCAAACTTCCTTAAATGCTTCAACTATGCCTTACAGACTTGTCAACAATGGTGATGGTACATTTACTTGTAGTCAGAATGATTGGGCGGCTAGATATGTAGGAGATGATGTTTCAGCATCCTTCCCTTCATGTGTCGGTAAAACGATCGGAGATGTCTTCTTCCACCGTAATAGATTAGGATTTATTTCAGGTGAGAATGTTATATTCAGTAGAGCAGGAAGTTTCTTTAACTTCTTCCCTGAGACGGTAACACTTGTCTTAGATACCGATCCAGTAGATGTAGCGGTCAGCCATACTAAGGTAGCTATCTTACGACACGCTCTAGCCTTCAACACCTCCTTAATGCTATTCGCAGATCAGGCTCAGTTCCAATTAACAGCTAAGGATATTTTAAGTCCTAAGACAGCTGTTATTAATGTGACTACTGAGTTTGAGATTGAAGCAGGTGCTAAGCCAACAACATCAGGCACTAGTATTTTCTTCGGAGTCACTAAGGGTGATCACTCAGGTATCAAAGAGTACCTAGTACAACCCCTCACTTACACTAATGATGCTTCAGACTTAACAGCACATGTACCTAAGTATATCCCTAAGAATCTCTTTAAGCTTGCTTCAAGTAATCTTGATAACGCAGTAGTTGGATTATCAAAAGATGAACGTAATGTTATATATGTCTACCGATACTACTGGAGTTCTCCTGACGAGAAAGTGCAGTCTGCTTGGTCTAAGTACACCTTAGATTCGGATGCTGTCATCTTAGATGCAGACTTTAGGAATACAAACTTAGACCTAACGGTTAAGCGTAGTGACGGTACTTATCTTGAAACACTTAACATGCAGGACGGTGTAGATGCAGATTTGGGATTCAACGTATTACTAGATCAGAAAACAAGTGTAACAGGCATCTATGATGCAGTTAATGATTGGACTACATGGACGCTAGAGTACCCTGTAAGCGATGTATTTAGAGTTGTACTAGGTAGCGCCTTTACAGGTAAGAGAGCTTCTGTAATCACTCCTACAGCACCTACAAGTAACACCTTAAGATGTCTTGGGAACTACTCTTTAGGCAGTGTGTATATCGGAAGACCTTACACGTTTACCTTTAAATTATCTCCGATCATCTATAAGGATGATAAGCAGATTGCTACAGTCCACAATAAACTGAAGCTCAAGAACTTTGAGATTCTCTTTGCAGAGACAGGTTTCTTCAAGGTGGAGGTCACACCTGACGGTAGAAGTTTATACAGCTATAAGTACACCGGAAAAATACTTGGTAACGTAGATGTAATTATTGGTGATGTCATTATCAGCTCAGGTAAGTTTAGGTTCCCTGTTATGGGGGATAGTATTAAATCTACAATCACAATCACTAACGATACTATTACACCGTGTAGCTTCCAGGCAGCTGAGTGGGAGGGCATGATTTCTTCAGGCTCTAAACATGTGTAATGGCGTGGGTAAAACGTAATGCCACTCATGCAGATTGTTTAGATTTAACCACAAGGATTAGGGATGAAGACCTTAGAGAAATCTTAGCGACACACCCTAACGAACTCCCCGATGTAGCCTTACAGATCTCCTTAGATTTATCCTACAAGTCCTTCGCAGTTATGGAGGATGGCGTAGGT
>TARA_R110001606_G_scaffold26736_3_pt1 | contig 13672 bp, 12 predicted proteins | sample TARA_R110001606 | Tara Oceans TARA_R110001606 (sample SAMEA4398315) | marine metagenome | biome: Polar Biome; feature: [SRF] surface water layer (ENVO:00010504); material: water (ENVO:00002006), including particulate matter (ENVO:01000060) such as... | depth 5 m | reverse complement strand
TTAAAGCAAGCATAACTATGCTAACAGCATGATCAAACATGTAGTTTGCCAGTCCCATATTTAATCCAAACGTTAAGCATAAAATTCCACTTAGTAAGTTTATGTTTTTGCAAATATTACCGATTGAAAAGCTAAGTAGTAAACCAGCAGCACAGGCTAACGAGTAACTTAAAGCATTAACTAGTAACAACTCTTGGTTAGCAAGAGTAAGCGCAGCTGCTGTGCTAAAACACAGTAAAGCTACGAGTGCTGCTAATTTTAAAACACTGTAACTAAGTGCGACTTTTGCGCTGTAGCTAGTGTTGTAAATTGGTAGGGTAAATAACAGCTCCCATGAGTTTTGCTTTTGTACTTTGCTCCATAAACTTAATGTAACAATCGCGAATAAATTCAGCGTTAAAACAAAAATGGCCTGCTCAGTGATATTATAAAATAGATTCGCCACTACACCGAAAAAACATAAAAGTGTAATTAAAATAAGGTATTGAGAGAGTCCAGAGCCAACAAAGTAGCTAAGAGGGAATAACCCTTTATTAATTGAGCTGCCGTAATTTGATAAAAAACCACTGGGAACTGGCGACCAACCAGATTGCAGACCATTACGATAATTTAGTAATGAATCGGGGCGCCATTTGTACGCAGATGTAAAGCTTTTATGAAATAACACGATAGCAATAAAAGCAACGACGTTAACGGGTATTAGCCAAACTGGCAGTTGCTCAATAAGCACACACGCTAACGTAGCTATAAAGAAGCTGAAATAGCAAACAGAGGTAAATAAATGGCTGAATGAGCGATTTAAAAACCAGATAATAATGCCAACAAGATTGGCCATCGTGAGCGTTGCTAATAGATTGATATTGCCCGCAATTATGATACTCAAGATAGAAATTAAGTTACTCAATATAATGAATACTTTACCTTGAAACATCACATGTTTACGGTAACCAACAACTAAACTCTGCCATTCAGTGGCTTGCAAGCGAATACTTTGCCAAGCTATCGCGCTGTACATACAAATAATTGAAAACATGATCATTAGTCCGATCAGATCTTCAATACCTGTAGCTATAAGGCATAGTAATGTCGTTATAATTGCAGCGATGAAATAACTGGCACAGCCGACGTCTTTTAACCAAAAACTGACAGCACCTTGATACCATGGACATTTACTGGCTTGCATCATCCATGTAACTCCACAAACAGCTGTTCAAGAGACAGTGTATTGATTGCTAGAGCACCAACAACAGTTTCACCTGTATAGCCATAAATAATGGCACAATTTTGCTGCCTGTTAAGTACCTTGTATGCACTGAGATCAATCGTCGACTCTTTAAAGCTGACTTTTCTAACGGTGTCGCGAATGACATCTAATTCGTCGAGTAAAAGTAACTCGCCTTGTTTTATAAGTGCAATGTGGCTGGCGACGCGCTCTATGTCAGAGGTGATATGTGATGAAAATAAAATTCCGGAGCCCGAATCTATTGCTAAATCGAAAAGATCACTCATAAATTCGCGTCTAGCAATTGGGTCTAAGCTCGCCACCGGCTCGTCTAAAATAAGTAGCTGGGGTCTGTAGGCCATGGCCATAATAAGGGCTAAAGTTTGACGCTGGCCGATTGAGAGATCATTAATCGCATCCTTGCTATTCAATTCAAAGCGCGCGAGCCATTTTGCTTCTAATTGCATATCCCAATTTGGGTAAAAACTGCGATGTAATGCCAAAGCGTCAGCAATTTTAAAACCTTCATAACCAAACGTTTGCTGGGCGACATAACCAATTTTTTGTTTACTGCTGGCACTTAATTGATGACTTAATTCACCTAATGCTTGTACTTCACCCTCATCAGGCTTTACTAAACCCAGCGCGCTACGTAATAAGGTTGTTTTACCTGCACCATTTTTACCTAATAAACCAATCACCATGCCAGGCTCAACATTAAGGGTGATGTTGTTTAATATCAGACGTTGGTTGTAATGTTTAGAGACATTTTTATAGCTAAGAAGTGGTTGTGTCATTGTTATAATTCCCACCGTTTTTTTATTAGTTCGGTTAAAGTCGGTTGTGGCACATCGAGTTGTTTGGCTTGCTGAATAAGTTGATCGATAGCTTTAAAAAGTAAGCTCTCTTGTTGATCGGTTTGTTGTGCTGTTTTTTGTGCGACACGGGTTGCTTGGCCACGGCGTCGTTCTAACCAACCTTGATCCACTAATTGACCAATCGCTCTGGAAACTGTCATAGGATTAACAGCAAAGTGATCCGCTATTTTTCTCACGGACGGAAGTTCTTCACCTGCAGCTATTTGCTCACCAACAATTAAACGCACAATTTGTTCATGTAATTGCTTATAAATGGGATCGCCACTATTGGGGTTGACATTAATAAATTCTAGCATTACTCTTTCTCTACTGTATTAATACATTAATACACCGATACACTAAGTAATAAGTTATCACATTAAGTGTAAAATGCAAACAAGGGAAAAGTGATGAAAAGCATATCAAATTGTTTTAATAGACTGATAATTAAAGTGATGATGCCAATTTTAATGGTTGCATCAACTGCGTCATACGCAGAAAATAATCAAAATAACCAACCAAAACTGACGCCATGCTATATGGAAGGGCTGTCTGATCGATTGATGTGTGGCAGTATTGCTCAACCATTGTCAGATGATCCAAGCGAAGGGGAGATTGATATCCACTTTGCAGTTATACCTGCAATCAAGCCCAGTCATCCTGATGAAGCGGTACTTGGTTTTGCCGGTGGCCCGGGACAAGGGGCTATAGATTTAGCGAGAATATTTGACCATAACTTACGTTTTGCTCGCGAAACTCGTGACATAGTCTTGGTTGACCAGCGTGGCACGGGTTATTCACATCAATTGCAATGTGAAAGTGATGACCTAAAAACCCAGTTTGCTTTTAATGATGTGATTGCCGATCTTCAAGCCATGGGAGCAGAAGATACGCAAAAATGTAAAGCAAAGCTCAATATTGATTTGAGCAATTTTACTACGCCTGTTGCGGCAAAGGATTTTGAAGCTGTGCGTGTTGCTCTTGGTTATAAAGGCTTTCATTTATATGGGGTGTCATACGGCACACGTATAGCGCAAGAATACATGCGCCAATTTCCTAATGCTGTTTTAACGAGTACCTTAGATGGCGTTGTGCCAATGCAGCAAAGTCTGGCTGCCATAGGCGGAGCGGTTGATGGTTCAATGGCTGCATTATTCAAGCGCTGCGAAACTGATGCTTTATGCGCAGCCCAATACCCTAACTTAGCAAATAACTTTAATTCATTGCTTACGAGGCTTGAACAACAGCCTGTACAAACACAGGTTAGACACCCACGCACCAATGACCTTATTGATTTTACAATCACTAAAATGAAGCTTTACAGTGCGATACGATTTGCGCTTTACGGCCATGCACAACGTGCGATTGTACCAATGGTTATTGAAAAAGCACTAAGGGGTGACTATTCACCATTGGCTGGCATGATGGCGAATGTTGATTTAACACAATCTTTAGCAATGGGTATGCATAACGCCATCGTTTGTGGTGAAGATTGGCCACGCTTAACAACGCAAACCCGCGCTCAGTACAGTAAAACTTATATGGGCAAAGCAATGATTGCGGGGTTGGATATAGCGTGCCCAATTCTGAATGTAAAAGCCGTTGACGAAACATTTTATCAGCCGCTAAAAACCAGTACGCCAACGTTACTTCTTTCTGGTGGACGCGATCCTGCTACACCTGCAAGTTGGGCCGAGCTTGCGATGGTTGAGATGACAAATGCCACCCACTTAGTTGCACCGACTGCCACCCATGGCGTTGGCTCACAAACCTGTGCGCCGAAAATCATTGCCAAGTTTATCGACCAGCAAAGTATGCGAGACATTGACACAACCTGTATTAATGATGCAAATGACAAACCGTTTTTTATGAATATTAACGGCGTAGCCGTTGCCAATAGCCACCCAGCTGATGCAGCTAACAAGGAGTAAGTGATGATTAAAGTAACCAACCTAAATAAGAAGATTGGCGATGTTAATGCGCTAAATGGTTTAAGTTTTACTGCACAGGACGGCAAGATAACTGGCCTCCTAGGGCCAAATGGCGCAGGTAAAACCACTTGTTTACGCACCGTATTTGGATTGTTAAAGGCTGATAGCGGAAATGCTGAAATTGACGGCATTGATGTTGCCAAAGAGCCGATGGTAGCAAAGCAAAAACTAGGATTGTTTCCTGATCCGTGCGGCTTGTATGAGCGATTAACACCAAGGGAATACATTACTTTTTTTGCCCAGCTCAGTGGTCTCAATGCCAGTGATGCAAAACAAGCGACAATAGATGTGATAAATAAATTAGCTATGAATGATATTGCCGATCGCCGTTGCCAAGGCTTTTCGCAAGGCCAACGGATGAAAACCGCCTTAGCACAAGCCGTGGTTCATAACCCATCAAACATTATTTTAGATGAACCAACCCGTGGGCTTGATGTAATGAGTACCCGCATATTAAGAGAGCTGTTGCTGTTATTAAAGGCGCAAGGGCACTGCGTGTTATTTTCATCGCATGTTATGCAAGAAGTTGCAGCGTTATGTGATCACGTGGTGATCATGGCCAATGGTCAAGTGATTGCACAAGGTTCAGTGGCTGAGCTGTGTGAACATGCAGGTAAAGAGACATTAGAAGAAGCATTTGTCGCCTTAATTGGTAGTGATGAGGGGATTGCAGCATGATTAATTTATTAACAGTGTTATTTAAAAAAGAAGTGATGGATGCCAGCCGTGATAAACGCTCGATAATGGCGGGGCTGTATTATGCGATAGGTGCACCAATTGGTGTGTGCTTATTAATGAGTGTTTTGCTACAGCAATTAGCATCGCCTGAAGCACTAAAAATTAATATTGAAAATAGCGATAGTGCACCAGGACTTATTGCTCACCTTAATAGTCGTGATATTTTTGCCAGTACTGATGCTAATGAGCGTAAAGATATTACTTTATCAATCAGTGATGACTATCAACAAAAAATGAGCGAAGGGCGCCCAGCTACGGTAACGCTAATTGCAGATAAATCTGATGATAAGTTGCGTAAACATATCAACCAAGTTGAAAAAGCAATAGCATTGTACAGCTCTGAAATAGCGAGCCTGAGATTAGTCTCTCGTGGTGTGGATCCGAGTTTGATGCGTGCAATCGCGATTGAAGTACATGATCAAGCTACACCTGATTCAAAAGGTGGCATGATTTTGGGTATTGTCGTATTAACACTTATTTTAGCTTTATTTTACGCGGCGATGAATTTGGCAATTGATACCAGTGCGGGTGAGCGAGAGCGTAATTCTTTATCGTTATTGTTGAGTCATCCATTACATAGTTTACATATTGTGCTTGCTAAAATAGGCGCTATCACCACGTTTTCGATGTTAGGTTTAGTGGTAATTTTAGTTGTCTCTAAGTTTTCGTATGCAATGGTGCCGTGGCAGCAAATGGGCTTTAGCATCACTATTACCCCTGCGTTTATGTTATTTAGTATCGCAATATGCCTACCTATCGCGTTGATGTCGGCAAGCTTACAAGTGTTTGTGTCTTTTATGGCTAAGTCATTTAAAGAAGCGCAATCTTACGTCACTATGGTGTTATTTATCCCAATGGCGTTAAGCATGATAACTACTTATGATATTGCGACAGATAAGGTGCAGTGGTTGCCGATAGCAGCACAGCAGTTTGCATTAATGGAATTTATTAAAGGTAATCCCATTCCTATTCCGCAGTTACTGCTATCAACAGTGATCACACTGGTATTATGTGTAGCCTTTAGTTTTTTAAGCGCACGTATGCTGAAAAGTGAAAAAGTGGTATTTGGCTTGTAAGCTATTGAGTTGGAAATGAATCAGCGACCTAAAAGGCCGCTGATTTATTTTTGAGGGATAACTGAGCTGTTTAGAAGCAGAGTAAGTTATTAATAGCATTTTAAACAAGCAGCTTGGATAAAGTTTATAGCGTACCGTTGGATATAAACTTAGTAATTAGTTGTTGTTTCTTAAATAGAATTGCCACTGTTGCAAAGCAACACCTTGATATTAAGCCCTTATGAAACCGTAAGCTCTGCATTTTGAGGCGGTTTGGGTATCAGTGTTACGCAGCGAGATTTATAATGTCTCGCTGTACTCAGTCATGATCTGTTCAACCCAGTTAGCGATACGCTCATCACTGTGTTCGTATTGGCTGTCTTCATCAAGGGCTAAACCAACGAAGTGTTTGCCATCTTCGGTGAGTGCCTTAGAGGCTTCAAACTCATACGTGCTGTCGTTCGGCCACAATCCTAATAAAGTATATTGTTGGCTACTTATTTCATCATGTAACATACCAAGTGCATCTTGAAACCATTGACCATAACCTTGTTGATCGCCCATACCAAATAAAGCGATGGTTTTGCCATTGAGATCAACATCTTTAATGTCGTCCCAAATCGACTCCCAATCTTCTTGTAACTCGCCAAAATCCCATGTGGAGATACCAAAGATGATAAAGTCGTAATTTTCTGCATTTTTTAATGGTTCATCTTTGATGTTATGCAGGCTGACAATGTCTTGACCGATAATATCGCGAATTTTTTCTGCTGCTATTTCTGTATAGCATGTGGTAGAACCATAAAATAAACCAATTTGCATCGTATTTATCACTGTGTATTTGCCTGATATGATAGGCTGAAGTTTACCGTAAGGTATTATTAATTGATACCTTGATAACTATGAGAATAACTGTGACCACGTTACCTGATCATGAGTCATTAGACTCAGCCATTACAGATCACGACGAACTACTCGGTAATAGTGATTATCTTGAATCTTTTTTAGATAACCTCTATTTAGAACAACACGTAAGCGATAACACTTTATCTGCGTATCGCAGCGACTTGGATAAATTTTGCCACTTTTTAAAAGGTCAAGATTTGCTCACCGTGAGTGGCCAAGATATTGAAAGCTATTTAGCGCATCGTGTTGATTTAGGTTTAAAGCCTCGCAGTACGGCGCGCAGTATTAGCGCGTTAAAGCGCTTTTACCAATACTTTGTGCGTGAAAAACACATTACTGATTCGCCAATGGTAAATATTGCTCAGCCTAAAGCGGGCCTATCATTGCCGAAAACATTGTCAGAAAATGAAGTTGAAGCACTTTTGGCGGCGCCTAATGTTGAAGAGCCGATGGGCTTGCGCGACAAAGCTATGTTAGAGCTATTATATGCAACGGGTTTACGGGTTAGCGAGTTAGTTGGGTTGCGTATTGAACAAATTAATTTGCGCCAAGCAGTGGTGTTTGTTAAAGGTAAAGGTAATAAAGAGCGTTTGGTGCCGCTTGGCGAAGAGGCTATGTATTGGCTCGAGCAATTTTTAAAAGTGGGGCGCGCGCAAATGATCAAACATGCCACTGATTTTGTGTTTCCGTCAAAGCGTGGAGTCGGTATGACTCGACAAACTTTTTGGCATCGTATTAAACACTATGCTATTTTGGCAGCAGTTGAATCGCCTTTATCGCCCCATACGTTGCGCCATGCGTTCGCAACACACTTACTAAATCATGGTGCTGACCTAAGGGTTGTACAGATGATGTTAGGGCATAGTGATTTATCAACCACACAAATTTATACCCATGTAGCTAATGAACGGTTAAAATTGGTACATCAACAACATCATCCGCGCGCTTAGTGAGAATTTTTTCGTACTTCGGCGGTCTGAGTAGTTAAGAATTATCAGGATATAAGAGAACATTATGAAAAAGTTAGTATTAGCCGGTGCGATATTAGGCACCAGTATAAGTGCGTTTGCCAATGGCGTTGCAGCCATTCCTGATGCCAACGATCCAATCGTGACTAAGTTTGCAGAGCTAGGTGTTACTGTTAAGCAAATTAGCCCAAGCCCAGTGGCCGGTTTAAAAGAGTTGATCACTGATAAAGGCGTGCTGTATGCAAGCGCAGATGGTCAATACTTAATGCAAGGCACCTTGATTGATTTAAATAACCGTAACAATCTAACCGAGCAAGCGCTTAATGGCGTTCGTAAAGAAGGCCTAGCGCAATACGAAGACTCAATGATTGTTTACAAAGCTAAAAATGAGAAACATAGCATAACTGTGTTTACTGATATTAGCTGTGGTTATTGCCGTAAGTTACACCGCGAGCTTGATGATTTACTTGAAGCGGGTATTACCGTTAAGTATTTAGCGTTTCCACGTGGTGGTTTACAAGGCTCAGGTTATGCAGATCTAATGAATGTTTGGTGTGCTAAAGATCAACAAGAAGCAATGACAGCAGCAAAATCGGGCGCTGATACAAAAGTAATGGCCGGTTGTCATGCCCCAGTTGCAGAACATTATCAGCTTGGCCAAAGTTTTGGCATTAGCGGTACACCAGCAATTATTTTAGAAGATGGTACGATGATCCCAGGTTATCAGCCTGCGGCCGCATTAGCTGCTGCGTTAGACGCTAATAAATCGTCATAGTATTATGCTTTTTATAAAAAGGCCGTTAAGGCCTTTTTTTGTCTTTATTCCTTAATCTAAAAGTACCGCGCCTGCATGAAAAAATTAATTGTTGCTCGTGATCATCATGATGATTCACACCTGCCAAGCCATTTGCACCCTGTTATTAAACAAATTTATGCCAGCCGCCAAGTTAATCATGCCGATGAGCTAAATAATAGCGCAGCCACTTTACATGACTTCAAATTATTTAAAGACATAGATAAAGCCACCGCTTTACTTCAACATGCTCTGCGAGCGCAAAGTAAAGTGCTGATCGTGGGTGACTTTGATGCCGATGGCGCAACCAGCACCGCTACCTTAATGCAAGGCTTAGCGATGTTTGGTTTTGCTCATTTAGACTATTTAGTGCCAGACAGATTCAGCTTAGGCTATGGTTTAAGTCCCGCGTTGGCCGAGCAAATAGTCACTATGGCACCAGATCTAGTGATTACTGTTGATAATGGTATTTCCTGTATTGCTGGCATCGCAATTGTAAAAGCCGCGGGCATTAAAGTGCTGGTTACCGATCACCACTTGCAAGGCGAACAACTACCCAATGCTGACGCTATCGTTAACCCTAATCGCCATGATTGTGAGTTTCCATCAAAATCAATCGCAGGAGTCGGGGTTGCATTTTATTTATTGATTGCGCTTAGAAGTGCATTGCGTGATGTTGGTCATTTTGCGCAGCAACCACCGCCTAACTTAGCCGATCTGCTTGATATTGTAGCGCTAGGTACGGTTGCTGATGTGGTGGCACTGGATGCCAATAATCGCACCTTAGTTCACCAAGGTCTAGCGCGAATTCGTAGCGGCAAAACACGCCCAGGTATTACAGCGCTGATTGAGGTCGCTAATCGTAACGCAGCGCGTTTAAGCGCCAGTGATTTTGGTTTTTCGCTTGCACCACGCTTAAATGCCGCTGGGCGTTTAGATGATATGAGTTTAGGCATAGCTTGCTTACTTGCTACTGATATCAATCAAGCGCGACGCATAGCCGCTGAGCTGGATAGTTTAAACCATGAGCGTCGAGAGATAGAGCAGGGCATGCAACTTGAAGCACAAGCCGTGCTAGATAGGCTTGCTTTTAGCGATGAACAAACACCTGATGCTATCTGTTTATATCAAGAAGACTGGCATCAAGGTGTGATCGGTATTTTAGCGGGACGTTTAAAAGAGAAATACCACCGCCCAACAGTAATTTTTGCTGGTGGCGACAACGGTGAAATAAAGGGCTCTTGCCGCTCGATTGAAGGCTTGCACATGCGTGACTTGCTTGAGCGCTTAAATACCTTGCATCCACATTTGATCAGTAAATTTGGTGGTCATGCTATGGCGGCCGGTCTGAGTATTAATGAGCAGCACTTTAGTGAGTTTAAACGTGAGTTTGAGCAGGCGGTAAGTGGGCAGCTAAGTGAAGAGCATAAACGCTGTATTATCTTAACCGATGGCGAGCTTGCTGATGACTGCTTTAGCATGGAGTTTGCAAATGTACTCAAACAAGCAGGGCCATGGGGGCAGCAATTTCCAGAACCCGTGTTTGAACACACTTTTGAACTCGTACAGCAGCGCATTGTTGGTGAAAAGCACTTAAAGCTGGTATTAAAACACCGTTCAGGGCGTTTGGTTGATGCTATTGCCTTCGGTATTGATGTGCGCGAGTGGCCTGATACTGAAGCGCGCTTGGTGAAATTGGCCTATCAGCTCGATATCAATGAGTTTAGAGGTAAATTTTCATTACAGTTAATTGTCCGTGAGCTGCAAAAAGTAGCTTAAAAAATATCTATTATCGATGCATAAAGTACTAATAAAACGCACGGTTTTTTGTTAAAATCGGGCGTTTTATTATTTAAAGCGAAATTTAAATAATTATTAGCATAATTTTACCTGGCGATTAGCCGCGTAAACCAGCCATTTTGGAGTAATGTACATGTTTGAAGTGAATCCTGTGATTAATCAAATCAAGGAAATTCGCGAACGTACTGAACTGCTTCGGGGGTACCTTTGACTACGCTCTTAAACAAGAACGTTTAGAAGAAGTTAACGCCGAACTTGAAGATTCAGCCGTATGGAATGAGCCCGAGCGAGCACAGGCACTAGGTCGTGAAAAGTCAGCATTAGAAGCGGTTGTTGAAACTATCGATAATCTAGTAACTGGTACTGACGATGTTGAAGGGTTGCTTGAACTTGCAGTTGAAGCAGAAGATGAAGAGACCTTCAATGAAGCACAAAGCGAACTGACAGACCTAAACGAACAGCTTGAAGGTTTAGAATTTCGTCGCATGTTCTCTGGCGCACATGACGCAAATGATGCTTACCTTGATTTACAATCAGGCTCAGGCGGTACAGAAGCTCAAGACTGGTGTAACATGTTATTACGCATGTATTTACGCTGGGGTGAAGCCAAAGGCTTTAAAGTTGAACTGGTAGAGGCCACTGACGGTGATGTTGCCGGTATTAAAGGCGCAACCGTGCGCTTTGTTGGTGAATACGCGTATGGCTGGTTACGTACAGAAACTGGGGTTCATCGTTTAGTACGTAAAAGCCCATTTGATTCAAGTGGCCGTCGTCATACCTCGTTTGCTTCTGCATTTGTTTATCCAGAAGTTGACGATAATATTGAGATTGATATTAATCCGGCTGATTTACGTATCGACGTATACCGTGCATCAGGCGCGGGTGGTCAGCACGTAAATACCACAGAATCTGCGGTACGTATTACCCACGTACCGACAAATACGGTAGTGCAGTGTCAGAACGAACGCTCTCAACATAAAAATAAAGCACAAGCGATGAAGCAGTTAAAAGCGAAGTTATTTGAGCTTGAGCTACAGCAGCAAAATGCTGAAAAGCAAACCCAAGAAGATGCCAAATCTGACATCGGCTGGGGCAGTCAAATACGTTCATACGTACTTGATGATGCGCGCATTAAAGATTTACGTACCGGCGTTGAAAACCGTAATACCCAATCGGTACTTGACGGCAATTTAGATAAATTTATTGAAGCCAGCTTAAAATCTGGCCTATAACCACCAAGCTAAAAAAGAGCTAAAAAATGACTGATCAAATCCAAGACGAAAATAAGTTAATCGCTGAGCGTCGTGGCAAATTAGACGCTATTCGCGCCAATTGCCCTGCTAACGGTCATCCAAATCAATTCCGTCGTGAGCATTACACGGCAGACTTACAGGCCGAGTTTGGTGATAAGAGTAAAGAAGAATTAGTAGAGCTTAACCACGTTGTGTCTATCGCGGGTCGTATCCTAGCTAAACGCGGACCATTCTTTGTAATTCAAGACATGAAAGGTCGTGTGCAAGCGTATGCATCAAAAGATGTCCAAAAAGATCTGAAAGAAAAATACGGTCAATTAGACACCGGCGATATCATTGGTGTTAAAGGCGCGCTTAATAAATCAGGTAAAGGCGATTTATACGTAGAAATGACAGAGTATCAATTACTGACTAAGTCACTACGTCCACTTCCTGAAAAATTCCATGGCTTATCTGATCAAGAAACTAAATACCGCCAACGTTATGTTGATTTGATCACTAATGAAGCAACCCGTGAAACGTTCCGTATTCGTTCACAAGTAGTTGAAGGTATTCGTCGCTTCTTAGCAGATCGTGACTTTATGGAAGTTGAAACGCCAATGCTACAGGTTATCCCTGGTGGTGCATCTGCGCGTCCATTCGTGACTCATCACAATGCACTTGATATCGATATGTACTTACGTATTGCACCAGAGCTTTACTTAAAACGTTTAGTGGTAGGTGGTTTTGACCGCGTATTTGAAATTAACCGTAACTTCCGTAACGAAGGGTTATCAACGCGTCACAACCCAGAATTCACTATGATTGAATTCTACCAAGCCTACGCTGATTACATCGACCTGATGAACATCACCGAAGACATGTTGCGTACTGTTGCGACTAACGTATTGGGCAGCCCAATCGTTGTTAATACGACTAAAAACGAGAACGGCGAAGTGGTTGACTCAGTAGAGTATGACTTTGGCCAACCGTTTACCCGTTTAAGTATGGCGGATGCGATTTTAAAATATAATCCTGAGTTTGATGCTGCAGTATTCAATGATCCAGAAAATCACTTTGACGAATTAAAAGCGTACGCAAAGCAAGTGCACGTTAAAATTCCTGAAAATTGTGTGTGGGGCCCAGGTAAGTTCTTATGTGAAATCTTTGAAGAAACAGCAGAGCACATGCTTATTCAACCGACTTTCATCACCGGTTACCCGTGGGAAGTATCACCACTTGCTCGTCGTAACGATGAAAACCCATTTGTTACTGACCGTTTTGAATTCTTTGTTGGTGGCCGTGAGCTTGCAAATGGTTTCTCTGAGCTTAATGATGCACAAGATCAAGCCGAGCGCTTTACTCGCCAAGTGGAAGAAAAAGACGCCGGCGATGATGAAGCAATGCACTACGACGAAGATTACATTCGCGCGCTAGAGTATGGCCTTCCGCCTACGGCAGGTGAGGGGATTGGTATCGACCGTTTAGTGATGCTATTTACTGACTCATCAACAATTAAAGATGTTATCTTGTTCCCGCATATGCGCCCACAAGCTGACTAATGCTATGTTAGATTAAGTTGATATTATAAACGCCGCTTTAATAGCGGCGTTTTTGTGTCTGTAGCGGGTCCCGCCAATGGAAATTATACTGGCAATAATAAAATTTTAATTTTAACGTATTGAATTATGTGAAAATAAAAATTAATTATATAAAATCATCAAAATGAACGAGCATTATTTCTAAGTTTAGCTAAACTATTGACTGAAAAAACAGCATAAAGCATGGTTTTTTAAACTCACGTCAATCTAAAGGACTTATATAAACGGATTTTATATGAAAGATAATAAACCTGATTCACCCTCTGAAGTACTCAGTATTGAATTACAAAGAGAAACCTATTATCGAGCATGTATTGCTGAATTTCAGCAATTAGGCTACCAAGATCAATATCTAGAACAATTAACTGACGAATTAGTGCCTGTTCTCGGTGTATCCGCTGATATTAAAACCTCTTAATTTGATTAACGATTAAATAAAGTTGACTATTTTTTGGCTGTTATGGGTGTTCTCTAACCATACAGTTACTTTAAACAAGAAAAGTGTTTGA
>TARA_R110001606_G_scaffold265034_1_pt1 | contig 13679 bp, 10 predicted proteins | sample TARA_R110001606 | Tara Oceans TARA_R110001606 (sample SAMEA4398315) | marine metagenome | biome: Polar Biome; feature: [SRF] surface water layer (ENVO:00010504); material: water (ENVO:00002006), including particulate matter (ENVO:01000060) such as... | depth 5 m | reverse complement strand
ATTAAATATTTAAAAAATAAGAATCTTAAACAAGGTTCATTGGACTTGAAATAAATATGAACATTAAAGACCTTATTAAAAAATATCATTCGAATAGAGACGCATACCTAAAAGCGGACTACAACGAAACTCAGCTTAGGACTGATTTTCTTGACCCATTATTTGAAATGCTTGGTTGGGATATTAAAAACTCGACTGGAAAGCCAACTAACGAACGTGAAGTCTTAGTTGAAGAAGGACTAAAAGCAGATGCTAGTTCTAACACAAAAAAGCCTGATTATACTTTTCGACTATTTTCAGAGCGAAAATTCTTTTTAGAAGCCAAAAAACCGAATGTAAAAATTGAAAACGATAACGAACCTGCAAAGCAAATACGTAGATATGGTTTTACCGCAAAACTTAAAATTTCAGTTCTATCAAATTTTGAATATTTGGCAATCTATGATTGCTCACAAAAAGTTGGAAAAGATGATGCAGTAACGAAATCTAGAATCAATCTTTATCACTATACAGAATATGAATCAGCTTTTGAGGAAATCAAAAAACAACTAAGCAACCAAGCTGTTTATTCTGGAGAATTTGATGAAACTTGGAAAGAAATTGAAGAACAGTTAAAACTTTCAAGTGTAGATGATTTATTCCTTTCCCATATTAACGAATGGCGAATCGTTTTAGGTAAAGAAATTTACTCGCATAAACCTGAACTAAGCATTGAAGAATTAAACGATATTGTTCAATCTTATATCAATAGTATCATATTTTTAAGAGTTTGTGAGGACCGAAATTTAGAAACCTATAAAACGCTTTTAAACTTTGCAGAAAATAATGATTTCGCTTCGCTCATCAAAAAATTCAAAGAAGCAGACAAAAAATATAACGCAGGTTTATTTAATCAACCGTTAACGGAAAAAGTAGTTTCTGATAGCTCTTCTGCATTTTGGGAAATCATCAAAGATTTATATTTCCCTGAAAGTACTTATTCCTTTTCAGTTTTTGCTTCGGACATTCTAGGAAACATCTATGAAATATTTCTTGGAGAACAACTAGCTATAGAAAACGGGCAAATTCTCTTAAAAAAGAAACCTGAAAATGTTGACAGAGATATTGTAACTACACCAACTTTTATCATTCAAGATATTCTAAGGCAAACAGTTGTAGAGCATTGTAAAAACAAAACTGACAAAGAAATCTTAAGCTCATCATTTGCAGATATTGCTTGTGGTTCAGGTGCATTTTTGCTGGAAACTTATCAATTATTGCAAGATACACTTGTCGATTTCTATTTGTTAAACGACCACAAAAGATTAATTCAGACAGCAATAAATACATTTAAATTGCCTTTTGCCATCAAAAGGAAAGTGTTAGAAAGTTGCATTTTTGGTATTGACAAAGATTACAATGCTGTTCAAGCCTGTAAATTTGGTTTGCTATTAAAACTTCTAGAAAATGAAGACAATGCAACAATAACAACACCTGCATTACCAACTCTTGACCAAAATATTCAGTTTGGAAACAGCCTAATTGAGACAACAGAAACAAATAAAAAAAATCAAAATGAAATAAACCCTTTTGATTTTGGTAAAACTCGTTTCGATGTTGTTGTTGGCAATCCGCCATATTTGGCTACAGAGCATATGAAAGAGTTTACACCTCTTGAATTACCCATTTACAAATCAAAATTCAATTCATCATACAAACAGTTTGACAAATACTTTCTTTTTATTGAAAGAAGTCTAGAACTCTTAAAGGAAGGTGGATATTTTGGTTATATAGTTCCAAGTAAGTTTGCGAAGGTTGGAGCTGGTAAGAAGTTGAGAGAATTACTTGTTGACAACAAAGCAATACAGCAAATAATATCCTTTGGGGCAAATCAAGTTTTTCAAAACAAAACTACTTATACTTGTCTCTTAATTCTCAAAAAAGAAAAACTAGAACAAGTCAAATATCTTGAAGTAAATTCACTCAAAAATTGGAAAACAAGAAATATTGGTTCAGAAAATTTTGACGAATTTAATATAGATTCTTTAGAAGTAGATGGTTGCGTCCTTTATCCAAGTATTTTAAAACCAATTTATACATCTATTGTTTCACAATCGAATACATTAGAGGAGCTTATTGGTTCTGAAAATATATACAATGGTATTCAAACAAGTGCCAATAACGTTTATATTCATTCGATAGAAAAAAAAGATAAAGACTTTCTTTATTTCACAAAAGACGGTATTCAATGGAAAGTTGAAGAAACTTTAACAAGACCATATTTTAAGACTTCAAGTGGAGACGATAATCTGTACACCTATCGCCCATTTTTGCCAAATTCATTTGTTATTTATCCTTATCTAAAAACCAAAAAGGGAATTGAGTTTGTAGAAATTGATGACTTAAAGGCAAACTATCCTGAAACATATAATTTTTTAAATCATTACAAGGACAAACTTGATAATGATAAACGAGACATTAAACCTGAACCTGAAACAAAAAACGAATGGTACAGATATGGCAGACATCAAAGTCTAGATAAATGTGATGTACCTGCGAAAATTATTGTTGGAGTTTTAGCACAGGGCAACAAATACGCAATTGACTACTTTGGAACTTTAATATCTTCTGGTGGTACAGCAGGTTATTGTATGATTACTTTACCTGATAACTTTCCTTATTCAATCTACTATATTCAAGCTTTATTGAACTCTAAATATTTGGAGTGGTTTTCTGCACTAATTGGAGAAGTCTTCAGAGGTGGTTATATAGCACGAGGAACAAAAGTGCTCAAAAAACTACCTATCAAGCTTATTGATTTTAAGAATAAATCAGAGAAAGATATTCACGATAAAATAGCAAAAATTCAAAAAAGATTAATTGATATTCAAGGAAAAATAGATAAAAGCAACGGAAATAAAAGGTTACTAATTCCTTTACAACGACAATTCGACAATCTAAAAACTGAATTAGACGAGACACTAAAAAATTTGTATAACTTGGGAGAAGCTGATAGCAATATCCCTTTAATTTCTGAAATTTATGCAACTCATTAAAGAAGCATCAAAAGAAAAATTAAGGGGTGGATTCTATACACCTGAACCAATTGCATCATTTGTTTTAAAATGGGCATTAAACGGTAATAAACAATTTGATATTTTAGAACCAAGTTGTGGAGATGGTGTATTCCTTGAAGAAATACAAAAAGGAGGTTACGAATACAATTCTGTAACTGCAATAGAATTTGATGAAGTTGAAGCTGAAAAGTCTAAAGAAATTGGCTTGGGCAAGACCAACGTTATTAATTCGGATTTTCACGACTTCTGTATTAATACCAAACAAAAGTTTGATTTGGTAGTCGGAAATCCGCCTTACATTCGTTACCAATATTTTGACAGAGAGCAACAAGAGTTTGCTTCACAAATTTTTAACAAAGCCAAACTAAAGTATTCTAAACTAACCAATGCTTGGGTTTCGTTTGTTGTTGGCTCTTCCCTACTTTTAAAAGAAGAAGGCAAAATTGGATTCGTGTTACCTGCCGAAATACTTCAAGTTTCGTATGCTCAACCCTTACGAGAGTTCTTGGCTCATTTTTACAACAAAATAAATATTGTTTCTTTTGAAAAGTTAGTATTTCCAGACATACAACAAGAAGTAGTCCTATTGTTGTGTGAGAAAAACAATTCTAAAACACATTTGATTGAACATTTAGAATTGAAAGATGCAGAAGAACTAGAAAAACTAGATGTATCAAAACTAAAAAGTCCAAAAAAGAAAATTGATTTCAAATCAAACAAATGGACTTTTTACTTCTTGGAACAAAACGAAATCGACTTTTTAGAAAAACTTCAAAACGACAAAATAATTCCAAGACTTAAAGAATATGCAAAAGTAGAAGTTGGAATCACAACAGGTTCAAATCCATTTTTCACAGTTCCGCTTTCTATTGTGCAATTTTACAATCTTGAAAAGTATGCAAAACCATTAGTCGGCAGAAGCGTTCAGGTTCCAAGTGCAATTTTCACAGAAAAAGACTGGATTAAAAACAGAAATTCAGAAGCAAGGACGCACTTTTTATCATTTCCAAAAATGGACGAACTAAATGGTTCTGTTGGAGCTAGAGAATATATTGCTTGGGGAGTAGAAAAGAAAATTCACAAAGGTTATAAATGCAGGATTCGTGATGAATGGCAAATTGTGCCATCACAAAGAATATCTGATGCATTGTTTATTAGGAGGAATAATAAGTATCCAAAACTCATAATCAACGAAGCAGAGGCTTTTACAACAGATACAATGCACAGAGTAACTGTAAAAGAGAAAACGAACATAAAAGCTTTGACAGCTAGTTATTATAATTCACTCTCTTTTGCGTTTGCTGAGATTTGTGGGAGAAGTCACGGTGGCGGAGTATTGGAGTTAATGCCGAACGAAGTGGGAAGAATACTCTTGCCTTACAATGAAAAGAATGCGGAATTGTTGCCAATTATTGACAAAATGATTCGTGAAAAGAAAGATATTTCGGAATTATTGAAAATTACGAATGAAAAAATATTAAAGGAAAATTACGGCTTGACAAATGAAGAAATTGAATTGGCGGATGGTATATGGAAAAAGCTATCTAACCGAAGATTGAACAGAGGGAAAAAATAGCCAATGCCAAATTGAAAATTTTTTAACTGAATTGAAAAACTAAAACAAAATTATTAATGGCAGAATCTGAATTATATTTTTACAAAGGAAACGAAGAAGTTCTAAAGAAAATAAAAGACAAATCAGACGAAAAAAGTGAATCGGCTCTTCTAAATAAAATACAAGATTCTTTCAATAAAGTTCTTGATGGAAAAAACCTGTCCTTTCTTCTGGGTTCTGGCTGTTCCTCTTATCAAATTCAGAATAAAGATGAAGAATGGGAAGAAATAGGTATACCAACAATGGCACCTCTTGCTACAAATTTTTATGCTAACATTCTGATAGAAGATGAACGAAATTGGTTGAAAAACGATGTAAAACTTGATATTACGTCAACCACATTTCAAAACAATTTAGAAACTTTTTTAGGTACGCTTCACAGTCTTATATATTTTTATGAAACCACCAATCAAAATGGAACGGACGAATTTAATAAGGTCAAAGGGATTATAGATAAAGCAAGAAATTTCCTTTTAGAACAATGTCTGAATGAGACTAAACGTAGTAATGAAGACGACATAGATTTAGTAAATCTTTATAAAATGTTTTATCGCAAACTGTTGTACAGAAATGCAAATCTTCCAAAACCAAGCATATTTACAACAAATTATGATTTATACTCTGAAATCGCACTTGACAGTTTGGGAATACATTACGTAAATGGATTTTCAGGTGGCATAAAAAAATATTTTAATCCGACCATTTTTAATTATGCACTAGCTGAAAAAATGGATTTATCACAAGGTAAATGGAGTGTTATTGATAATTTCATTTACCTATACAAAATACACGGTTCTATAAACTGGGTTCAGGACGAGGAACAAACAAAACTTTTTAGAGTAAGAGAAATTCAAGAAACAAGTTTAGAAAACCTCAAAAAAAAGGATGTTATAATGATACATCCTACACCTCTAAAACAAAATGCAAGTATGGGAAGTCCATATTCAGATTTGTTTAGAGAGTTTCAGAAAAGACTAATGAGAAATAACAACATACTTATTTCTCTTGGATATAGCTTTAGTGATGAGCATATAAACAATCTTATTTATCAAGCATTTACAATACCGTCTTTCCGATTAATCGTGTTTGGAGATTTTGCTAAAAGTGAAGAAATCAAAAAACTAAAATCACTAAATGACCCAAGAATCTGGATTGTAGGTGGTAAGTTAGAAAACGGAGAAAGTCTACATTATTTCAAAGGTTTTATTGAGCAAATATTACCGGACTTAAGTAATGACGAAATTGATGACAAAATCGATAATGCTATAAAAACTCTATTTCCAAGATAATGAATAGAGAAGATAAACAAAGAGTTATTGGTAAAGTAGTAGCAATAAATTCAGACAGATTTACTGTTGAACTATTAAGTGGAATTGATAATTTTAACATTAGTGGATTTGATGATATTCATTATTTTGCTCAACTTAACAGCTACGTTGTTCTACCCTATCAAAATTACTTTATAGTATCGGAAGTATCTGGAGTTCGAGAAAAAGAGCTAAATGTACCTTTTAGTAATCCTAAAGAACAAATTTTAAGTAAAAGCACTACTGGTAAATATCTAGAAATACTTCCTATTGGCACACTAAAACCAGTTGATGAAAATCCAGATTATTATAAATTTGAATTTGGAGTTAGCGTTTATCCTGCATTATATACAGACGTTCTTTACATAAAAGAAAAAGAGCTTGATGCCATTTTTAATGTTAAGGAACAAATTGAGATAGTTTGTGAAAAACCTAGCGAACACAAAGAAAAATGTGATTGTGAAAAGAGAAGATATAAAACGCTTTCAATTGGTACTTCCACTATATTCCCAGATTATGAAGTTAAAATTGACATAGATAAATTCTTTGCTGGTCATTCTGCTGTTTTAGGAAATACAGGAAGTGGTAAATCTTGTACAATTTCTTCAATTCTTCAGTCTATTTATAAGCTATCAAATCATAGTGCTGTAGGAAGTACATTCATTGTGTTTGATGTAAATGGCGAATACAAACAGGCTTTTAGTGAGATATCTGAAAACACAGATATTGAAGTGCAAAATTTCTGTATAGGGAGTTCAGACGAGGATGTAAAAGAATTTACACTACCTCATTGGTTTTTAACTATTGATGAATGGGCTTTACTACTTCAGGCAACAGAAAAAACTCAATTACCAATCTTAAGAAATGCACTTGGTTTGGCAGCTATTTTCAATGCTGAAGATGATGTTAGAGACCTGAAAAATCACATTTTAGCAACCTGCATTAGTGAGATTTTGAGAGATGAAACTAGTAGTCCTTCAAAAAAAGATAGAATTACTTCAATTCTACAAAAATTCAATACCGAAGAAATAAACTTATCAAAGGAATTTTCTTTTGTCGATGATGAAGGCAAAACTCATACTCGAATTCAGATTGATAGAGGATATGTTTTAGATATAAATGTTAGAAATTGTTTAACAGTTCATTTTGGCGAGATAAAAGGAATACTTCAACTCATTTCATATTTAGAACAAAAGAATAAAGATGGCTCTTCTGTTTTTATAATTGATAATTTCCAAATGCCATCTTATGAGAAATATCAAAAGTTCGATTTTAAAATTATTGAAGATGCTTTAGATTTAGCACTCTTATACGAAGAAGCTCACGGAAATAGACATATTAGAGATTATTGTTCTTCGCTAGTTACAAGAGTAAAAAGTATTAAGGATAGACCGGATTTCAATTTTCTGAAAAAAAATGATGGTAATATAAGTGATTATAAAAACAGTTTAATTGGATTAAATGAAGTAAAAAGCCAAAAACTAAAATCTAGTCAAATCACTATTATTGACATAAGTGCAGTAGAAGATGAAATAGTGGAAGTAATATCTTGTGTTATATCTCGTATAATTTACGAAAGCGTTAAGGAAATAAGGCCTCGAAATTCATATCCAGTAAATCTCATTTTAGAAGAAGCCCATAGATATATTTCACACAATCCAATGGGAACATTTCTTAAGGCAAATAAGATTTTTGATTCAATTGCTAAAGAAGGAAGAAAATTTGGACTGTTACTTTTAGTTTCATCACAAAGACCGAGTGAATTATCAAAAACGGTTCTATCTCAATGTAGTAATTTTATAGTCCACAGAATACAAAATCCAGAAGACCTTTCGCATATTCGACAAATAACGCCTCACATTTCAGAAACAATTTTGAGGAGAATGCCATCTATTCCGACTCAACACGCTTTGATTTTTGGTCATTCAGTCAATCTGCCAACAACTTTTAAGGTTCACGAAGCAAAACCATTACCGAAAAGTGATAATAATAGAATAAGCGAAAATTGGTTCAGACAAAAAAGTTTTTCATTAACAGAAAACGTCGAAACGTCAGATGAGGAAGAATAAAGAGCCAACGCTACATCAAAGTCGATTTTCAGATAAAATTAAGGTGGTCGAGTAGATGGTCAAAAAGGTGGTGCAATGGGTGGTGTAACAGGTGGTGCGATAGATGCTATAGATGCACTTACTAAAAGACAAAAAGAAGTACTTAAACTCATTGCAACCAATACTACTATTACTTATACTGAAATAGCTGAAGCTTTAGGCATCAATGAATCCCCTATGGGCAAACATATAAATGCGCTCAAAACCAAAGGGTTTTTAAAACGCCACGGTGGCACACAGGGTTATTGTGAGGTAAAGTCTAATAATTAACCTTACGAATTGTTTTCTTCAGAAATTCAGATATATTGAACTCTAAAACAATAAATTGATTTTTTGTTAAAAACTTTAACAATCTTACTATATTGTCGTTCAAATAAATAATAACAATATATGTGGTCTGATAATGAAACAACTGAAGACCTTTTAGGGTTTAAAGTACACGCAGATTTGATTGCCGAGGTAATAAATGATTCTGACTTATTACCGATAACAATGGGTGTTTTCGGCGATTGGGGTAGCGGTAAATCCAGTATACTAAAAATCTTAAGCGAACAATTAAAAGAAGAGGAAGATGGAACATTTGTACTCTATTTTAATGGTTGGCTTTTTGAAGGTTATGATGATGCTAAAGCTGCACTTTTAGAATCAATTATTAAAGAGTTCGAAGAAAATAAGAGATTTACCCCAGAAGTAAAACAAAAGGCCAAGAAGCTAATTAAGTCTGTTAATTGGATGCGTATTTTAGGTCTGGGTTTTAAAAATATTGCATTACCAGTTGCAAGTGCCTATTTAACTGGAGGAGTATCAATATTGCCTTTTTTAGCGGGAAAGCTTTCCAAAATTGATAGTTCTGATATAATCGATAAACTTAAAGGAGACGAAGCGGAAGGATTTTTGAAATCTTTGGTAAAAGATTTGCCAGAGGAAGACCCGTCTATGTTAGTTCGAGAATTTAGAGAAAACTTTAAGGAATTAATAAAGGAATCTAAAATAAGTAAGCTTGTCATAATCATAGATGACTTAGACCGATGCCAACCAGATAGGATTATTGAAAATCTTGAAGCAATTAAGCTTTTTCTCAATGTGGAGAATACTGCTTTCATAATAGGTGCAGACCCAAGAATAGTAAGAGATGCGATTTCCCATAGGTTTAAAGTTAGGGATGTTGAGCCAGGGACAGGAAATAGAATTGTTAGTGATTATTTAGAAAAGCTAATTCAAGTACCTTATAATTTACCCAAGTTGTCAGACTCTGAGGTAGAAACTTATATTTCTTTACTTATTTGCAAACGAGAACTAACTACCGAAACATTTCATACCGTACTGGAAACATTCTACGCTTATCGAGAAAATGATAGATATAGTGTTTTTGGACTGGCAAATATTAAGGGCGTAATCGGAACAGTTGAATTTGAAAAACTATCGAAGAGTCTGGGCTCACTTCCCGCCCTATCATCAATCATAACACAAAGTTTATATGGCAATCCAAGGCAAATTAAGAGATTTTTAAACACTTTTATTTTAAGGAATAGACTGGCCAAAGTCGCAAACATATCTGGATTTGATGAATCTATTTTGGCGAAATTAATGATTCTCGAATATACGGAACTTCCTTTGTTCGTCAAGTTATATGAATGGCAATCTACCAAAGACGGTAGACCGAATCAAATTTTAGAGTTGGAAACCGAGTGTTCCAAATCGTCTGAAGCGGATTTCAAAGAGTATTTGGGCAAAAGTGATTATAGCAATTGGAATAAAGATAAAGTAGTTAAATGGTTAAAAGTAGAACCTGCTTTATCAGAAATAGACTTACGTGATTATTTTTGGATTTCCAGAGATAATATCTCGTCTACTATTGCTGGCGCAAGCCTAATTCCGCCTATCATCAAATCCACATATAATAAACTGAATCAAGAAGGGCTGCCAGTTAAAGCAACAAAGGCAATAATCAAGAAAGATGTTATGTTGCTAAACGAATCGGAATTAAATCAGTTCCTTGAGTTCTCTGTAGCAATGGCGCAAAGAAATCAAGAAAGTCCCCTTTCGTATAAGCTTTTTCAATTTATGATAGAAGAAGGTGTTAGAGGTTCTGATGAGTCATATAAATATTTACTTAACTTAGTAGATTTAGCAAAAATACCACCTGCCATTGGCGTTGATTTGAGAAGTTTTAAAGAGAATCCAGTTTTGGGAGACTTTCTTTCAGAATTATTATCAACATCTAAATCTAAGGTAGCAAAGGCATTTAATAAATAAGTATGGGCACATCCAAATCATATTCAGCTTCGGTCAAAGGTCAACCCCAATGGGGCGAACTTAGTAGTGAGGTTACACGAAATTGCACAACAGCGAAGATACCAACGGACAACCTTAGAAATATAACAGGGAAATTTGTCCGAGTGGTTGGCGGTTCAAAACGAGCAGGAAGAGGTAATTCTCGAATTGCAGGTCGAAGCGGTATTAGAAATGCCAAAAATATCGGAAGATTTTTAGGTAGTTTTTCATCTAATGGTGGTAATCTTTCAGAAGCCCTAAAATCGATAGGTCTTACGGATTTAAAAAGTAAGTCAGCTGAAGATATTATTAACCATCTCATAGAATACTGTAGTGGTCCCGTATCTACTATTGACGATAGTGCTGCCAAAGAAGCCACGCGAAGATTATTGGAAGAATTAGCCGCAGGGACTGAAACCGCAGAGGATTTAGAAACATCGTTAAAATCAACCCTTGATAGTGAGTCTCTGGAAGAAGTAATAATTAAATATTTTAGCTATTATGTTTTAGAACATCTGTCAATAATGTTTTATGAAAAGCTTGTAGAAAGTAAAGGTAAAACGGAATGTTCAAGTCTTTTTAAGCAGATTAAAGACTTTATAAATTCTAGCTTAGCTGAAATGAATAAAACGAATTCCTTAGACAAAATAGATTGGGGTGGCGATGATGGAGATAGGGTAATAAAAAACATACAAGAGGATGTTTTAAAAGTATTTGAAGATGAGAATTAAAATAGAAGTTAATCCCGCAAAGGATGGGCAATTTTCGGAGACATTCTTATGCCAGGAAATAGACGGAGTGCAGAAAAAAGCACAATTGAATATTGCTCATTTTCATAATTTATATGATTTTACAAAGGAGACATCATCAGTAGGGTTTGATTTTTTTCTTATTGCTGCAATCGTATATGGCACAGACGATTTACTTTCACGAGAACTGTACTCGTATAATGGTTGGACTAGAGAGATTGAAATTGAATTTCCAGTAAAGAATATAGATTATTGGAAACTTGCTATAACTGAGCTCGAAGAAACCCTCGGCTTTTTAACAGGAGATGTATGGTCTATTACATTTAGACAAATGGAGGTAGAAGTGCTTTATTTACCTAGGAAAAACCGCAGGAAGAGTAACATACCAAAATATAATTATCCCAATATTGAGTTCGTCAGTCTATTTTCAGGCGGTCTTGACTCATTGATAGGGGTTATCAACAAATTGAATAGTCTAGATAATGGTAAAATAGGATTGCTGGTATCTCATTTTGACCCTACTTATACTGGTCCCAAAAAAGACCAAACTCTTATTTTGGAAGAATTTGAAAAAAGCTTTGACAATAAATACAAACATATTAGAGCAACCGTTGGTCTTTCCCAGAGATATATTAACGGAGATAAAATAACAAAAGATGCCAATCAGAGAAGTAGGTCAATACTATTCATTGGAATAGCGGCATATCTCTTGAACAAAGTACCAACCTCTAACACAATTTTAATTCCAGAGAATGGTACTATTTCTTTAAATCATCCTTTGACCAAATCAAGGACAAGTTCATTGAGTACTAGAACGACACACCCTTACTTTTTTAGAAAACTGCAAGAATCATTAGAAATTGTTAATTTGAATATTTCTTTAATTAACCCCTTCAAATTGGACACTAAAGGGAAGATGGTTGTTGATTGTGATAATACAACTATACTTCAGAAAACATATCCACTATCAGTTTCTTGCGGTAAAAGAGGGCACAAAGTCCATTGGGAAAATCGTAATGCCAAACAATGTGGAATTTGTATGCCTTGTATTTATAGAAGGGCAGCATTACACAAAAACAATTGGGATACGGACACTTACGGAAATGACCTATTAACGTTAACAGATATGAACAAGGCTAAGCCTGATGTAAAAGCTTTATTTGATTACCTTGGAACATCTATCAGTCTAAAAGAAATTAAACGGAATCTGCTTGTAAATGGTAGCATTGAGATTTCGAATCTGGATGCATATGCAAATTTAGTACATAATTCAAGGGTCGAAATTTTAAATTGGATTCGTGATAAAGGTAATGACCAATTGAAAAAAATACTTAAAATCCAATGATTGATGCTCATTGTCATATTGATTTATACCCAAATCCTGAAAAACTTCTCAGAGAACTGGATAAACAGGGAATTACCGTAATCTCAGTAACTAATCTTCCAAGTCATTTCGAGATGGGATTACCACATTTCAAATCTTTAAAGAAGATAAGGTTGGCATTAGGAATGCATCCACTATATGCAGAAAACCATTCCGAAGAATTTTCTGCATTTTTAAGATTGATTGATGTAACAAGTTACATTGGCGAAGTTGGTTTGGACTTTTCCAAAGAAGGGCTTTCGACTAAAGATATTCAGGTTATCAGTTTTCGCAGAATTTTAAAAGCGCTTCAAGGCAAGAAGAAAATACTTAGTATTCATTCAAGAAAGGCTGAACGAGAAGTACTTAATTGTTTAATCGATTTTCACGCAAAAGGAGCAATATTCCATTGGTATTCAGGTCCAATTAAACTTATAGTAGAAATCGCCAATGCTGGTTTTTTCTTCTCTATAAATAATGCAATGATTAAAAGTAAAGCTGGTCAAGCTAGAATTTCTAAAATTCCTCAAAATAAAATTTTGACCGAGACTGATGGGCCTTTTATAGAAATCAAAGGCAAGCCTGTTAAATCTAGTGATGTCAAGGAAATAATTATTTACCTATCTCAAATCTGGAATTGTTCCTATTCCAAAACAGATGAAATCATAAATAATAATTTTAACGTTTTACTATCTAGTATAAGATAGTTATAAGCTAAAAAGGCGATTTATCCTTTGAGCCTCTCGCATCCGCCAACCATCTGCCATTTTGCTTAACCAGTTTAAAAAGGCCCGGTGTCTTATCATAGGCTGTAGTATATTTTACCCAAGCCACGTCACCCATAATCGTATCCTGCAAAACTGTAAAGTTTGAATCATCCTTTACCGTCGCATTGAACATATTTATAGTATTCATATAATTAGAATATGCCTGTGGTGTTGAGTTGGCTTTTAAAGCTTCCTCATCTTTTTCATAAAAGCTTTCGATGACGATTTGGGCTGTGGCACTTGGTCCCGAAACTTTAGTATCAGAATCGGCACAAGAAAGGAACAGCAGTACGAGCGAGAAAACGACAATTTTTTTCATAACAGTATTAATTTGGGTTGTTAATATATCTATGTGATAGTTTCATTTCAATATTTCGTTCGCCATCCTTTTCATTCAATTCTAAAATCGCCCTACGGTCATTAGATAATGAAAATTTGGG
>TARA_R110001606_G_scaffold73705_5_pt1 | contig 13694 bp, 11 predicted proteins | sample TARA_R110001606 | Tara Oceans TARA_R110001606 (sample SAMEA4398315) | marine metagenome | biome: Polar Biome; feature: [SRF] surface water layer (ENVO:00010504); material: water (ENVO:00002006), including particulate matter (ENVO:01000060) such as... | depth 5 m | reverse complement strand
GTGCGTCATGAGGGAAATGACTATATCAACATAAGGTACCGGCCGGAGTTCTGGCTGGATCAGCTGCCCCTTATCATCGAGAAGGGCGCGGCCTATGGGCTCGACGGGATGACGTTGGAGGCGGTGGCAGTGCCGATGCCGGCGGAGGTGAATGATCTTCTCAGCTGCCGTCAGCAGGTGAACGCGGCAGCTATGGCGGAACTCTCGATGCTTTCGGGGATTGACATCGAGCAAGAAGAATTGCCACAGCGCCCTGCAGTAGGCTTTCCGCTCGCCGCCGCCATCAGCAGATGCACCGAGGTGAAGACGCACTTTGCCCTGATTGCCAATCCGGCGGGATTTATCGACGCCTTCAGCCCTATTTTGGCCATAGACAGGACCTATGATAACCCCGTTTTCGCCATTCCCTATGCGCGAATGATGCTGGGCCGCCTTGGGGCCACATCGGAACAGGCGAAAGCAGAGGCGAAGAACGGGGTGGATATGTCAGTCCTCACACTACCGGAAGAGGTGACGCTGGCGCGCGGGCTGTGCAGCGGGCCGCTTGCCGTGGAAAGAGCCCTGAAGGCGGCGGACGGGTTTCATCTGGCAGCGCATCTGCAGGAGCTTTCCTTGCTTTTCTTCCGCCTTTTTGACATTGTGCATCCTGTGTCATCGACATATCTGACGGTGCTTGAGGCGCGGCCTGCACGGTTGCAATTGCTGGGCGCGCTGGATGCGGTAATAAACGACGGCGTGCGTGTTCTCGGCGTCGACATGGTAAAGGAGTATGCGTAGTGTCTGGTCAAGATGATTATCCCGATGATGATTTTTATGACGGCGATGAGGAACCGGGAATAAGCCGGAAGAAATGGATCGGCGCCGTTCTTGCCGCGGTGATCGTTGGTGGCTTCGGCATCGGCATCTGGTATGCCTATGATCAGGGTGTGAAAAAGGGTGTGCAGCTGGCGCCGCCGATCATCAGCGCCGATACTTCCCCGGTCAAGGAAAAGCCCGAAGATCCGGGTGGAATGGATATTCCCAATCAGGACAAGCAGGTCTTCAGCGTCCTGCAATCGGGCGACGCGCCGGAGAAGGTTGAACAGCTGATGCCGCCGCCGGAAGATGCCACGCCGGAGGAAAAGACCGAGCTTACCGTGACCGATGCGGAGAAAGCCTCGGATGAGGACAAGCTTGATAATCTGGTCGAAGAGGTGACAAAGGACGCCGCCGAGGCGGGCGCCAAGGTCGGGGAAGTCGTGGAAAGTACAGCGGAGAAGGTAGAGGAAACCGTTTCTGCTGCCACCACGACGGACGAACCCGCCACCGAAGAGAAGGTCGAGGTTGCGGTGGCGCCTGCGCCGACGAAAATCGAGGGGCCAAAGTCCGATGGTCCGCTGTATCGGGTTCAGGTCGGCTCCTTCCGCTCCCCGGATGCGGCGGAAAAGCAGTGGCAAACGCTTAACAGCAAGTTCAAGTCCATGCTTTCCGATGTCAGTCATCGCGTTCAGGATGTGAAAGTCGAGGACAAGGGAACTTATTTCCGATTGCAGGTCGGCGCGTTCAGCAATCGCGACAGCGCCAACCAGCTTTGCAATGATCTGAAGGCACAGAAACAGGATTGTCTCGTTGTCCGGGGCTGATCTTTCCAACTGCCGGACCGTTATCTTCGGCTGTGAGGGGACGAAGCTCTCGTCGGCGGAGAAGAAGTTCTTCAAGGCGGAGCAGCCCCTGGGCTTCATCCTGTTCGCCCGTAATGTGGAAAGCCCGAAGCAGCTGAAAAAGCTGGTGAAATCGCTGCGCACGGCAGTCGGGCGTCCCGATGCCCCGGTGTTGATCGATCAGGAAGGGGGGCGGGTGCAACGCCTTCGCGCGCCGGACTGGTTCGAAGCGAAACCGCTCGGCTATTTCGGCGCGCTATATGAAACCGATCCCGACCGGGCGATCGAGGCGCTTCGGCTGACAACGCGGCTGATCGCGGCGGATTTGCAGGCGGCGGATATTACGGTGAACTGCACGCCTTGTCTCGATCTTCACCTGCCGGAGACGGTCGATGCCATCGGGGACCGTGCCCTTGCTGCCGACCCGCAGGTTGTCGCCCGTCTCGGCGCCGTCGTGGCGGAGGAAATGCTAACCGCGGGGATCATTCCCGTTGTCAAACATATGCCCGGCCATGGCCGCGCGACTGTGGATAGCCATAAGGCACTGCCGCATGTGTCGACAAAGGCCACGGAGTTGCAGGAGGCCGACTTCGCGCCGTTCAAGGCGCTCTCCCTACTGCCATGGGGGATGACCAGCCATATCGTGTTTGAGGATATCGATGCGGAGGCACCGGCAACCCAGTCTAGGGCAGTGATTGACGGCGTTATTCGCGGGATTATCGGCTTTGACGGGTTATTGCTGACTGACGATCTCAATATGGAGGCATTGAGCGGCGACCTGGCCGAACGGGCGCAGGCGGCGCTGGCCGCCGGGGTAGATATTGTCCTGCATTGTTCCGGCAAACTGGAAGAAATGAAGGCGGTTGCCGAGGTCTGCCCGAAGCTCGGCGACAAGGCCCTGGCGCGGATCGATCTTGGAAACCGGGTTTTCGAGCATACGCCGCCGCCGATTGATACCAAGGCCGACAAGGCCCGGCTGGATGAATTGCTGAGCGCAGAATAGGGATCATTTCGTGGATATAAGCGGTATTCTTTACCAGATTTCTGTCTGGATTGTCCCGGCGCTGGCCGCAATCACCCTGCATGAAGCCGCCCATGGGTTCGTTGCCTGGAAGCTTGGCGATGATACGGCCAAGCGGCAGGGGAGGGTAACCTTCAATCCGTTCAAGCATATCGACCCTATGGGCACTATCATCATTCCGGGGGTTCTTCTGCTGGTTAAGGCGCCGTTCCTGTTCGGCTATGCCAAGCCCGTCCCGGTGAATTTTGCGCGCCTCAACAGTCCGCGCCGGGACATGATCTGGGTCGCGCTTGCCGGGCCGGGGATGAATTTTGCGCTGGCGCTGTTGTTTGCGCTCGGCTTTCACCTGTTGCCATTCCTGCCGGGAGGTACGGTTCGCTGGTTTGCGGAGAACTTCCAAAACGGAATTATTCTCAATGTGATACTGGGTGTTTTTAATCTTATCCCTCTGCCGCCGCTGGATGGCGGACGGGTCGCCGTCGGCATCTTGCCCGATGCGCTGGCCATACCGCTCGCCCGATTGGAACGCTATGGCTTCTTCATCCTGATTGGCGCGATCTTTCTCGTTCCCATGATCAGCCACTGGCTTGGCTCGGACTTTGATCCGATCCGCTGGCTCCTGACGGTGCCCATTGGATATGTGGTCAATCTGATTGCCAATTTGGCCGGTCTGGTCTAAGTTTTGGCCATGTTGACCGGGTCTCGATTTTCAAGCAAGGCGGTGCGCCGTGGATAAGGGCTCCTTCGAGGAGGCGGGGCAGAAAAACCCCGATGTCATCCCGCTGCCGACCCATGCGCTACTCGTTGATCTGGACGGATATGAAGGGCCGCTGGATGTGCTTCTGGTGCTCGCCCGCGACCAGAAGGTCGACCTTCTGAAAATCTCCATCCTCGACCTGGCCGAGCAGTATCTCACATTTATCGAGCAGGCCCATGCGCTGCGCCTTGAGGTGGCGGCGGACTATCTGGTGATGGCGGCGTGGCTGGCGTACCTGAAATCTCGGCTGCTGCTCCCGGCGGAGGAAGATGACGGCCCGAGCGGGGAGGAACTGGCGGACCGGCTGGCCTTCATGCTGAGAAAGCTGGAGGCCATGCGCGCGGCTTCAGAGAAGCTGACAAATGGCAGTATCATTGGGCGTGACCGGTTTCAGCGTGGGCGCCCGGAAGGCGTGCGGATCATCCGCCAGTCGAAATTTGAATGCTCGCTGCGTGACTTGTTGCAGGCTTATGCCGAGCAGAAGGAGCGCAAAGGAAATGACAATCCGCTGAGATTGATGCGTGATGCGGTCTTCTCGGTCGAGGCAGCGCTGGAGCGGCTTGAAAAAATGCTGGGCACATTGCCCGAATGGACAGACCTGATGGCCTACCTGCCCGATAACCTGTCCGATCCGTTCCGCCGCCGCTCGGCCCAGGCCTCGACTTTGCTGGCGAGCCTGCAGATGGTGAAAGAGGGGCAACTCGAACTCCGGCAGGGAGCGACCTTTGGCCCCATTCAGGTAAAAAAGAGGAAAAGCGGGGAATGAGTATCGATCCCGAACATGTGCGCATGGCCGAAGCGCTGCTGTTTGCGGCAAAGGAACCGCTGGATGAGGCGACACTGGCCCAAAGATTGCCCGACGGGGCGGAAATTCCGGCGATACTTGCGACCATTGAGGAGCATTACCGCCACAAGGGTGTGAACCTGACGCGGCTTGCCGGAAAATGGACCTTTCTCACGGCGCCGGACCTGTCCTGGCTGCTGGAGGAAGAGCGGGAGACAACCCGCCGGTTAAGCCGCGCGGCGCTCGAAACACTGGCGATTATCGCTTATCACCAGCCAGCGACGCGCGCCGAGATCGAGGAAATACGCGGCGTTGGCCTCAGCCGTGGCACCATGGATGTGTTGTTCGAGGCGGGCTGGATCCGGCCGCGCGGACGCCGGCGGACGCCGGGCCGTCCCGTCACCTACGGGGTGACCGAGGATTTCCTGATCCATTTCGGGCTGGATGACATCAAGGACCTACCCGGCTTCGATGAAATGAAGGCCGCTGGCCTGCTCAGTACCGAGCCTAGTGGTATTTTCAGTGATCTCGCCAAGGCAGAGGAAGACGAGCTGGAGGATGAGGAGGAAGAGGAGCTTTAGGCAATATTCTTCTGTTTTGCCGGGATAAACTGGTTCCACCACTCGATCGTTTGCTCGGCGGTTGCCTCAAAATTTGGCAAGAAAGCCTGTATTTGATCCAGGTCGTCGATATTCTCTGCGATAAAGGACGCTTCTTCGACAAGACGGACAGCCCCGAGGGAGGCACACATCCCCCTGATTGTATGGGTGAAACGCAGAACATCGTCGTTGTTTCCGTCAATGATACCGGTCTTGATATCGGCGATGCTGCTGGCAATCGACTGGGCGGCATCATCAATCAAGCTATCCATGGCGTCGCTATCCAGTAATTTGTTGAGTTCGATCATTTTCGCCGTATCGCCGATTTCGACGGCGGAAGAAATCACGACCGGAGGTTCTGCCAATATGTCATTGGCAGCATGGCCTCCGGATGCAGTAACGACCGTTTCGATCGTTTTCAGCAGCTTCGGAAGCTGGATCGGTTTTGTTTCCACTGCATTCATTCCGGCCTCAAGAAACTGGGGAATGGTTTCTTTCATCGCGTCGGCAGTCAGCGCCACAATCGGGATGGCGGCATTTTTATGACCGCTGGCCCGAATGCGTCTTGTGGCTTCCGGTCCTTCCATAACCGGCATACGCACATCCATCAGGACGAGATCGAAGTTACCGCCAAGAACCGCTTCTACCGCCTTTTGTCCGTTATCGACAATCTCCATTGTATGCCCGGCAGCCTCCAGCATGGTGGAGATGAGGGTCTGATTGACGGCGTTGTCCTCGGCAAGCAGGATATGCAGGGATAGATCTTGCGCGACCGACGACTCATATACGTCATCTGCAAGCTGCTCAACTCCGACTTCATGCAGCGGGACCGTGAACCAGAAGCTGCTCCCTTTTCCAAGTTCGCTTTTCACGCCGATATCGCCCCCCATCAGGTCGATAAGCTGTCGGCAGATGGAAAGTCCAAGGCCGGAGCCGCCATATTTCCGGGCCGTAGAGGCATCCGCCTGTTCAAATCTCTGGAAGAGGCGCGAGAGCTGATCTTCGGAAATGCCGATACCTTGGTCAATGACTTCAAAGCGGAGAATTTTTCCGCCTTCAGCGGTCGTGTCCTGCATTACGTTCAAGCCGATTTCGCCTGCTTCCGTAAATTTGATCGCATTTGACATCAAGTTGATCAGGATCTGCTGAAGCCGCATGGAATCGATATTGATTCCTGCCGGCAAATCGCCGGTCGGATGGTAGTCAAGAGAGAGCCCCTTGCTTTCAGCCTTGTCCGTCATAAGCGCGAGGGTGTCCTGAATGAGATCGGTCAGGCGGATATCAATATTGCTGAGCTCGAATTTTCCGGAATCGAGTTTTGACTGATCAAGGATGTCATTCAGAATAGTGAGAAGGAGTTCACTTGAATTCTTGATGGTTTGCGCTTTCTTCTGTTGCTCTTGTGTCAGGTTTTCCGCGAGAAGGAGGTCTGTCATGCCGATAATGCCGGTCATGGGTGTTCTGATTTCATGGCTCATGATCGCCAGGAATTCGGCCTTGCTCTTCTCGCCAATTTCCGCTTTGGCGCGGAGAGAATTCTGCTCCTCAGCAAGAGCGACAAGTTCTTCTGCCTGCTTTTCAACCTGCTGACGGGCGAATTCCATATCGAGAATCCGGTTTGAAAGCTCTTCCTGGTTTTGTTTGAGCTGGTTTTCCACGTCATGATAGCGGGTGATATCCTGCGTCAATCCATAGAGGCGTACGACCTTGCCATCCGCCATTTCGCATTGGGCGTGGGAGCGGACCCATTTGCGGTTTCCCTTGGCCGTCAGCAGGGGAACCTCAATATCCCAGCCTTTGCCGTCTACTAGCGCCTGATTGTAGACAGCGCGAATGGTGTCTCTTGCTTCCGGCGCATATAACTCGATTGCCGTTTCGACGTTGGGATTGAAGTCTTTCGGACGTTCGTGGATTTTATATATGTTTTTGCTCCAGCGATGTTCATTTGTGCGCAAGTCAATTTCCCAACCGCCGACGATGGCAAGAGCGCCGATCTGCTCCAGCAGGTCTTTTTGCCGCTGCATATCCAATTCATTCTTTTTATGGAGCGATATATCCTGAACGGCGCCATATACTTTTACGACTTCGCCGTCCTTCATCTCGCATTTGCCGCGGGAGCGAACCCATTTCCGGTTACCTTTTGCGGTGACTACCGGAAGTTCGATATCCCAACCGGAGCCGTCAGCCACGCCCTGACGGAATTCCGCCTTAACCTGCTCCTGGACTTCCGGGGCGAAGAAACTGGTTGCATTCTTGATGTCTGGAATGAAATCGTCCGCAACCTCATAAATCTTGTAGACCACTGGACTCCAAACGAGTTTGGAGCTCGCATAATCATATTGCCAGCCACCAATGTCGGCGAGGGCGCTGACCTCGCGTGTCAGATCGTTTTGAAGCTGCAGGTCTTTTTTCATCTTCCGCTTGGCCGATAGCTCTTGTTCGAGTGCTTCTGATGTTGCATTGACATTTTTTTTCAAAGAAAGCGCCCAGATCAGCATTCCAAGGATAATAAGCAGGGAGGCGCCAACAATTATTTCCAGATACTTTATGCTGTCTGAGGGGGACTGGTCTGTCGCCGTGCTTTCCGCGATCAAGATCGTATCAGCTTGTACTGCAATCGACGTGAATAGACTCTCAGCAACGAGAAGTATCATCCACAGAAAACAGCGAAACAAAGCGCGCGCGGTCATTTAAATCGCTCTCCCCGACGCCTGATGAGAAATGGCGTAGAACTTATTAAAAAAGCATTCCCTAATACGTAACGGAAAATAGTTAATAAAATGTCTGGGAGCCATTCGGAGCCGATTTACATATTTTCAAGCTGTGTGGGTAGGCGCTTTCGTCTGCGAATATATATTAAAAACAATACCTTCCATGCAATTGATGATGTCGATCTGCACGCAAGGGAGATGAGCGCGACGGTCATTTCCGCCAGCGCGGCGATTTGCCGCTGAAATCAACCTTCCCATTCGCATTGCAACTGATTATTATTTACGAATTGTGCCGGACGGCGTATGCAGGCCGCGCACCGCAATCTGCAATGAGGATATTTATTGGCCGTACTGGAATTCGAAAATCAGCAACCCCTGATGCGTCAGGGGCGGCGGCGCAAGGGCATGTCGGTGACGACGCTGCTTGTGCTGCTGACGGCGCTGGTGCTGTCCATTCCGGTACTGGTGGTGTTCGGCTATGTCTTTGTGCCGGCCGCGGATGTCTGGGCCCATCTGGCGAGCACGGTCCTGCCAGTCTATCTCTACAATACTCTGTTTCTGGGCCTAGGCGTGGCGGCGGTTGTTCTGGTTATCGGGGTAGGGACGGCCTGGCTCGTCACCATGTGCGAGTTTCCGGGACGGCGGCTGTTTTCCTGGGCGCTGTTCCTGCCGCTGGCCATGCCCGCCTATATCATTGCCTATACCTATACCGGCATGCTCGATTTCGCGGGGCCCGTACAGACATTCCTGCGCGAGGCGTTCGGCTGGGGCCGTGCCGATTACTGGTTTCCGGCGATCCGGACTCTGGGCGGTGCGATTACCATGCTCGGCCTGGTGCTTTACCCTTACGTCTATCTGGTCAGCCGCACCGCCTTTCTGGAACAATCGATCTGTGCGCTGGAAGTCGGGCGGACCCTTGGGCGCGGACCGTGGCGCGGTTTTTTCTCGATCGCCCTGCCACTTGCCCGCCCGGCGATTGTCACCGGTCTGGCGCTGGCGATGATGGAAACGCTGAGCGACTTCGGTACCGTGCAGTTTTTCGCCGTCGATACCTTCACCACCGGGATCTACCGGACCTGGTTCGGCCTTGGGGAGCCGGCGGCCGCGGCGCAGCTCGCGGCGGTTCTGATGTTGTTTGTTTTCTCCCTGATCCTGATCGAGCGGTTCAATCGCGGCAAGCGCAAGTTCCATCAGGCGACGGGCCGTTACCAGAAGATCACCCGCTATCGGCTTGGCCGGGGACGGCAGCTGCTGGCGATACTGGCCTGTGCTTTGCCGGTTTTCTTCGGATTTCTCCTGCCGACGGGCTGGTTGGTTAAAGACAGCTACGCGCATTTCGATGTCATCTTCAACGAGCGGTTTCCCGTGCTGGTGCTGAACAGCGTCGGGGTGGCGCTGCTGGCGGCGATCCTGTCGCTCCTGCTGGCGCTGGTTCTGATCTATGGCCTTCGCAGGGAGCGGGGTGCCCCTTCGCGGACGGAGCAGGGCGCCTTGCGAATCGCATCCATGGGCTATGCGGTGCCGGGGCCGGTGCTGGCCGTTGGAATATTGCTGCCCTTCGGCTTTATCGACAACACGATCGATCACTGGATGCGGGAGACGGTCGGCATTTCCACGGGATTGTTGCTGAGCGGGACAATGACGGCGTTGTTGTTCGCCTATATCGTCCGGTTTCTCGCCATCTCGCTGAATACGGTGGAGGCGGGGGCGGACACAATTACGCCCAATATGGACCGCGCGGCGCGAACACTCGGCGTGACCGGTCTTGGCAAGCTGACCCGCGTGCATATTCCCATTATTTCCGGTAGCCTGATGACGGCGCTGCTGCTGGTCTTTGTCGATGTTATGAAGGAACTTCCGGCAACACTGGTACTCCGGCCGTTCGGCTTTAACACACTGGCGATCCAGGCCTATGAAATGGCGAGTGACGAGCGGCTGACCGATGCGGCGGGGCCGTCCCTTGCCATTGTCATCGTCGGCATTCTGCCGGTCATCATTCTCAGCCGGGCAATCGCCCGCTCCCGTCCGGGCCAGAAAAATCAAGCGGATCGTCCTGTGTTATGAGTAATCTCGTCTTCAGAAATGTCCGTCATCGCTATGATGGCGTGAACTCGGTCAATATTGAGCATCTGGAAGTGGCTGCGGGCAAGGTGGTCTGCCTGCTCGGGCCGTCTGGTTGCGGTAAATCCACGACATTGCGCCTTGCCGCCGGTCTGGAGGTGCCGTTTTCCGGGGACATCAGCATCCAGGGCGAGGTGATGGCGAACGATGCCGTTTTCGTTGGGCCGGAAGACCGCCGTGTCGGGCTGATGTTTCAGGATTACGCCCTGTTTCCGCATCTGACGGTGGAAGATAATGTTGCGTTTGGCCTGTCGAACCAATCGCAGGATGTGCGGCGAAAACGGGCGCGAGCCATGCTGGAAACTGTCGGACTTGCCAGCTCCGCAAGGAAATACCCCCATATGCTGTCCGGCGGGGAGCAGCAGAGGGTCGCGCTGGCGCGGGCGCTGGCACCCAATCCCCGGATCATGCTGATGGATGAACCTTTCTCCGGGCTGGATGTGGTGCTGCGTAACCGGGTGCGGGATGAGACGCTGGCGCTGCTCAAGGAAATGGGAACAACCGTGCTGATGGTGACCCATGATCCCGAGGAAGCCATGCGAATGGCGGACGAGATTGTCCTGATGCAGCAGGGCCGTATTGTGCAGAAAGGAAGCGCCGCGGACCTCTATAACCATCCGGTGAATGAATTCGTGGCGTCTTTTCTCGGCGATGTGAACCGCCTGCCGGTGCGCTCAGAGGCGGGAGAGCTTATCTCCGACCTTGGCCGGATACCGGTGCCGGACGGTGTGAACGCGGCGGCGATCAGCGAGGTTCTTGTCCGACCCGAAGCAATCCGCTTCCTGCAGGAGACTGATTCCGCAAAACCCGGTGGTAAAGTCGTGTTGTCGCGCACTCTCGGGGCCTATAGCCTGGTCGATATCGAGTTTGACAGCGGATACCGGGCGACGGCGCGCGTGGCCTCTGCCTATCAGCCGAACGTCGGGGAAAACTGCTCTATCAGCCTCAATATGAGCGGAGTTTTTGTTTTTCCATCGGCCGGAAATGCCAAAATCGTTGATAAACCCGTATCAAACGTCAATTAATTGTCGTATAAACCCCTATAGACCTTTATATAAAGCGAAGAACGTTTCGCATTGTTCTTTCGGAATTGTCCCTAAATGGGGCGATGAACGGGCAAGGCGGGCGGCAAATAAATTTATGATATTCTCGATACGAGAACGGGAGCTTAAAACATGAGTATTGGTCCGTGGCAAATTATACTGATCCTTGTCATCGTGCTCATCATTTTTGGAGCAGGCAAGCTGCCCCGTGTCGCCGGTGATCTGGCGAAGGGCATCAAGAACTTCAAAAAAGGCATGGGCGAAGAAGACAAGCCGGAAACCGCCGAAGGCGAGAAAACCGAAGTCCTGGAGTCCACCAGCAATGACGATAAGGTGGAGAAAAAGGACAAGGCTGCTCAGGGCTGAATGCCCGACGGTCAATTACGTGAAACCCTTCAAGTCGGATGAAGTGAAAAGCCATGTTTGATATTGGCTGGTCGGAAATGGTGTTTGTGCTGGTGATCGCGGTTCTCGTGATCGGCCCGAAGGATTTGCCGCGTGCTATTTCGACCGTCACCAAATATATCCGCAAGGCCCGTGGCATGGCACGGGAGTTTCAGTCCGGCATCAACGATCTCGCCCGCGAGACGGAAATTGATGAAATCACCAAGGACCTGAAGAAGGACACGAGCTTCAATATCAAGAAGCAGGTTGAGGACGCCGTCGATCCGACCGGGTCGAAAGACGGGCTGTTCAACGATATAAAACCGCAGATTAAAGACCCGCGCGACAGCGCCAACAACTATTCCGCGCCGCCGGCAAAAAGCGATACAGCGGCGGTGGCGCCGGAAAAAGCAGAGCCCCCGGCCCAGAAACCGGCCCCTGCCAGCGCCGATACGGCGACGGAAAAACCTTCTGAAACCAAGCCAGAACCCAAGCCGGAAACCAAAGCATCGTGAGTGAAACCGATATGGAAGAGGGCAAAGCTCCCCTGATGGAGCATCTGATCGAGTTTCGCAACCGGCTGGTTTACTCGGTTCTCGCACTCCTGATTGCCTTTATCCTTTGCTACCTTGTATCGGAAGACCTGTTTGCCTTCCTTGTCCGCCCGCTGGTTGAGGCGATGGGCGATGATGTGGAAAACCGGCGCATGATCTTCACTGGGCTGCATGAGGCGTTCTTCACCTATATCAAGATTGCGTTCTTTACGGCAATGTTCGTGTCTTTTCCCATTGTCGCGTCGCAAATCTGGATATTCGTGGCGCCGGGCCTCTACAAGAATGAAAAATCGGCCTTTCTGCCGTTTCTTATCGTAACGCCCATCCTGTTCTTTATGGGCGGGGCGCTTGCCTATGAGATTGTCATGCCACTGGCGTGGAAATTCCTCCTCAGCTTCGAAAGCAGCGGGGAGGCGACGCTCTATGCCCGCGCCTTTGCCGCATTGATCAAGGAATTTCCGAGCCTTGGTGGCTATCTGCCGACCCCGGCGGAACCCATGTCGCTGCCGATCCAGTCTGAAACCCGGGTGAGTGAGTATCTCAGCCTGTCGATGAAGCTGATCTTTGCCTTCGGCTTGTGTTTCCAGCTTCCGGTCCTGCTGACGCTGCTCGGGCGGGTGGGGATCGTCTCTTCGGCCGGGCTGAAAGCGAAATTCAAATATTCAATCGTCTTTGCCTTTATCGCCGCGGCGATCCTGACGCCGCCGGACCCGCTTAGCCAGATCACCCTCGCCATTCCAATTATTGTGCTTTACGGGATCTCCATTGTCAGTGTGCGCATGGTTGAGAAGAAGCGTGAGGCACGCGAGGCGGAAGAGGACGACGACCTGTAATTTCCCGTCGGTCCTGTGGGTCTGTCACAACAAATTCCGGATAATTTTGCCGGTCTGCGCAAACCCCTCTGGACGGCGGGCGGCCGCGCCCTTATACACAAGGCATCCATCCTTCAGAAAACCGAAATGACGTATCTATGCTCGATTTAAAATGGATCAGGGAAAACCCGGAAGCTTTTGATGCCGCCATGGCCCGACGCGGCCTGCCGCCGCAATCGGACAGGTTGCTGGGACTGGATAAAGCGCGGCGTGAAGTTCAGACAGAACTTCAAGAACTGCAAGCGCGGCGGAATGCAGCCGCGAAGGAAATCGGCAAGGCGAAGGCGTCCGGCGGTGATGCCGATGCGCTGATCCGCGAAGTGGCAGACCTTAAAGGGACGGCGCAGGAACTGGAAGCGCGCGAGCGTGACTTGCAAGATGAATTGGACACGGCACTCTCCGTGCTTCCCAATATCCTTGCCGATGACGTGCCGGATGGCGCGAGTGAGGACGAAAATGTCGAGCTTCGCCGCGTTGGAGACATCCCGACCTTTGATTTCAAGCCGAAAGAGCACTACGAGCTTGGCGAAGCTCTGGGATTGATGGATTTCGAGACGGCGGCGAAAATTTCCGGTTCGCGCTTTGTTGTCACCAGCGGCCAGATTGCCCGGCTGGAGCGCGCCCTTGCGGCCTTTATGATCGATGTGCATACGCTGGAAAAAGGCTATCTTGAAGTCTCCCCGCCCGTGATGGTGCGCGGCGACAGCCTGTTCGGTACCGGACAGCTCCCCAAATTCGAGGAGGATCTGTACAAAACGGGGGAGGGGCACTACATGATCCCGACCGCCGAGGTGCCGCTCACCAATCTTGTGCGTGACAGTATCCTGAGCGAAGATGACCTGCCGAAGCGCTTCACTGCCCATACGCTCTGCTTCCGGTCTGAGGCGGGCTCGGCGGGCAAGGATACGGCGGGTATGCTGCGCCAGCATCAGTTCGCGAAGGTCGAAATGGTCTCCATCACCACGCCGGAGCAATCCGCCAAAGAACATGAGCGGATGACCGCCTGCGCCGAGGATATTCTCAAGCGGCTGGAACTGCCTTATCGCGTCGTTGTACTTTGTAGCGGCGATACGGGTTTCGGCGCGCGCAAGACCTATGATATCGAAGTCTGGTTGCCGGGGCAGGACAGCTACCGCGAGATTTCAAGCTGTTCTAACTGCGGCGATTTTCAGGCGCGCCGGATGAAAGGGCGCTATCGGCCGGAGGGT
>TARA_R110001606_G_scaffold76262_4_pt1 | contig 13696 bp, 10 predicted proteins | sample TARA_R110001606 | Tara Oceans TARA_R110001606 (sample SAMEA4398315) | marine metagenome | biome: Polar Biome; feature: [SRF] surface water layer (ENVO:00010504); material: water (ENVO:00002006), including particulate matter (ENVO:01000060) such as... | depth 5 m | reverse complement strand
GGCTACTACGTGCAGCTCGGCTGGGTCATTACTGGCGAAAGTCGCCCATACAAAGCAGGTGTGTTTAAGCGCGTGAAGCCGTCGTCGCCCAAAGGTGCCTGGGAGGTGATCGCCCGCTTTGAGGACGGTGATGGCAAGTACAGTGACGTGGGGCTGGCCACAACCGACGGCGAGCAGACGACGCTGGGTGTCAACTACTACGCCAATAAGAATGTTCGACTCGGTTTGAGCTATATGGATGGCGAAGAAGCCAATGGCGAAAGTGGCGATGAGGTTCGTGCGCGGTTTCAGTATGCGTTTTAATAACGCATGATTCTTGATCCTGCCCGCAGTTAGCACGAGCTTAACGACAAACAGGGTTGCTGTATGAATGTTAATCTGATGATTCAGCTTGGATTCAGTCTACCCTGTTAGTCTTTATCGCGAGTTAGAGAGTTAATCAGGTATTTAGGGCAGATATTTCTGCCCTTTTTTTGTTTGCGCTGCGAAGCCGGCAAACCCGGCCACCTGAGAGAGCGTGGCGACACCTCAACCGGAGACGTTGCCCGTGCGGGCAACGTCTCCTCGGGTGTCCATTTCTGCTGACTGGTTCTTTTTGATGGCCTCAGAAGTCAACACTGAAGCCAACTGACGCCAAACGAGGCAAGTTGGGCCTTGCGCCATCCGGTGACCGGGAAACAATTTTTTGATTGTCGAACACATTGTCCAGCTTTGCGAAAACTCGGGCGCCGTCGGCAACCGCGTAGCTTCCCGACAGATCCACTACTGTGAGAGCTTCGGTCTCACTGAAGGTATTATCGCCACCGCGATTGCAGGTATTGTCGATGCACATGCTGTCGACGTAGGCGACGTTGACATACACATCCCATTGATTGCCTCGCGTCAGGCCAGCGCGAAGGTTAACCGTGTTCTCTGGCAGATAGACAAGATTATCGCCTTTACGTACGTTTCCGCTTTCGCTGTCCTTGGTCACTTCCGCATCGGTATACGTCCAGGTTGCTTCGAGTGGAACGTTCAAGCCATTGGTCAGTGTGAAGACATGGCCAGCCAGTGCCTCAATGCCCTGGATGCGTGATTCGCCCTGACTCACACTGCCGGTATCCTGGCCACCGGCACAAGGCGTGGCGATCGTGCAGTTCTGGACCGTATTCTGATAGTCACTGTAAAACCCGATTAACTCGTAGCGACCGGCGCCGCGGTTCAGGCGGGCACCCGCCTCATAGTTAACACTGATTTCGGGTTCGACATCCGTGCCGCCAGCACCTGCGGGAACCATGCCACGATGTACACCACTAAGCAGCGTTAACCCTGGGCTCAGCTCGTAGGTAACACCAATGCCTGGCAGTAACTCGCGGGTATCGTTACTGTCTCTGTCCTTGACCGTTAGGCGAGCCTCTTCATTATATCGTGTGCGCTTGGTTGTGATGTCTTCGTACCTTAGCAGGCCGGTCACTGCCAGTCGCTCGGTGACGGATACTCTGTCTGCTATGTAACTGCTCCATGCGTCGGCCTGTTCAAGCGCATTGTTGCTTCCATTGATACCGGTGCCTGAGGTCGTGGATACGTATTCCAAGGTTGGCCGACCATTGTTGATGATCTGATCAAAGGTATCGATTGGCTGGAAGCGATCGACTTCGTCTTCGTGATATCGGGTTCCGATCTCGACATTATGGTCCATATCCGCCAGCGCTGTGTTCCAGCCAACCTTGAAATCCAGGCCTTGAGACACGTACTCGCGGTTGTTGTTCTTGATTCTCAAACCGTTAATGTCAGCTTCACCCCGTAACTGCTGCTGGGCCGTTGTGTCACCATTGTTTGCGTCATCAACCAGTGCGCCGAGGCCGTCGGTCTTGTACCAGTTGCGTTGAAACTCATTACGATAGACGGTTGTCGTCAATGTAAGGTCGCTGGTGAGATCAACCAGGTGTCGTGCCATATAACCGACGCGCTGGTTGTCCATGTTGTCGCGCTCAGACGCAAAGTAACGTTGGTCCGGATCGGATTGGAAATCGGCGTCTGTTAGCCCCAGATATGTCTCCAGGCTGAGCTCTTCACTGTAGTCCACTTTCAGATCAAGCTGTTGATAGATATCGGCGTCGGATGATGAGTTCAGTCTTAACTTGGCGACAAAATCCCGTTTGTCAAAACCGGTTTCACGGTCTGACTGGCGAATGTCTTTATAGCCGTCGGTTTCCTGCTGGTGGGTTTCGATCAGCCATCCGACCTGTTCGCTACTGGCGCCGTACCAAGCGTGGATACGCTTACCGTTATCTTCGGCAATTTCGGTCGTTACATGCCCTTGAGCCTTGCTGGGGATGGGGGTTGATCGTAGATTAATTGCGCCACCGACGGTAGCAGGTCCGTAGCGCAATAGATCAGGCCCCTTGAGGACTTCGATACCGCTCATGCGACCGAAGGAAGGAAAATAGTATGCAGAGGGGCCGGAGTAGGGAGCCGGGGCGAGAAGCACGCCGTCTTCCATTAACGTAACCTTGGAACTGCGGCCGGAGCCTGAGCCACGGATGCCGATGTTTGGTCTCAGTCCGTATCCGTCCTCTTCCTGAATATAGACCCCGGGAACTTCCCGAGCGGCCCGCTGGATATCGGTGTACTTCATGTTTTCAAGCTCGTCACTGGTTACCACGTGGGCGGAGCCCGGTAGTGCGGAGGCGGACACTTCGTCGCCAATGATGACAAGCTCATCCAGTGTCCGCTCTTGTGCGTGAACTGGTATCGCGCTTGCTGTGATGGCTAGCGCGAGTAAAGGCCTTGAAAATAAGCGTTCCATATTGCGTCCTTAGCGAATATACGTAGGTGCGCATCATAACGATAATAATACAAATTACCAAGTGTAAATCATTCTCGAATGAGATTATTTTCAGTGTGGCTGATCAAGTTACAGATTCCGGCTGCGTTCTCGGTAATGAGTGCTTATTCTCTGTCTTGCATAAAGTTATAAACTTGTCTAATTTTTGAGGTACACGTCGGTTCGGTTTCATATTAGGTGCCAGAGAGCAAATAGACCTTAATGTGGCCTGTCAGGTTGCGACAACCTACCCATAGATGTGTCGATAAGGCGAAAAATAGGGGCTATGTATGAGTCAGAAAGATGTTGGTAGAGGGTTGTCCCGGCGGCGGCTAATCCAGGGATCTGCCGCGATGGGGCTTCTCGCCGGTTTTGACAGCATAATGCCGGCTTTTGCCAGGGGGAGGCTGGATAACTCCAACGTCTATCATACCGCGCGTGACGGTGTTGATATCTACGATATGACGATTGCACGAACGCCACTCACAATTGGCTCGAGAGTCTCCTCGCAGCCCATCACCATCAACGGTACCTTGCCAGCACCGCTGGTTCGGCTCAAGCAAGGCCGCGAAGCGATCATGCGCGTTACCAACAGGATGGATGAGCCAACGTCGATTCACTGGCACGGTGTGCTACTGCCGTTTCAGATGGACGGTGTTCCCGGGGTCAGTTTTCCCGGCATCAAGCCGGGCGAAACCTTCGAGTACCGCTTCCCGGTCAAGCAGCACGGTACCTACTGGTACCATAGCCATTCCGGCTTTCAGGAGCAGCTTGGCCATTATGGGCCGATAATCATTGACCCTGCCGAGCCCGAGCCGGTCGCCTATGAGCGTGAATACGTGGTGGTGCTGTCTGACTGGACCTTCGATGCTCCCGGCGATGTATTTCGTAACCTCAAGGTGGCTGAAGGCTATTACAACTACAACCAACGCACCGTTGGTGATTTCTTCAAAGATATAGAAAACATGGGCTGGGGTGCCGCCTGGAGCAAAGCCGACATGTGGGGCAAGATGCGCATGAGTCCCCGGGATATTCTGGATGTCACGGGTTCTGAATATACCTACTTGATGAATGGTTCGCCCTCGGCGACCAACTGGACGGGACTGTTCCGGCCAGGCGAAAAAATTCGCCTGAGATTCATCAACGCATCAGCCATGACCTTCTTTGATGTGCGTATTCCCGGGCTCCCAATGACGGTGATTTCCGCTGACGGCCAGCCCGTACGCCCGGTTGAGACCGATGAGTTTCGCATCGGTGTGGCCGAAACCTACGACGTTATCGTTGAGCCAACGGACATTGCCCATACCGTGTTTGCGCAGTCACAGGACCGATCCGGGTTCGTGCGTGGCACACTGGCCAGCCGCCAGGGTTTGGAGGCACCGGTGCCTCCCATGTACCCGCGAACTGAACGCGGTATGGCGGCCATGGGAATGGGCGCAATGGACATGAAGGGCGGCATGGAGATGGGTTCCGACGCCAGGGAAATGGCCCATGGCAACATGGCGATGGGATCGGGCGGCATGGACACAGCCCACGGCCAAATGAAGATGAATGGCCATGGCGCCAAAATGACGAAAATGGATGCGCCGTCCGACAAAGTGAGCCTGGGTGCTGTCCCGACCGCCGGGCGCCCTATATCCCACGGCCCGGACAATCACGGCCCCGGAGCGGCAATGGTGGCTTCTAAACCGCAATCTCGCCTGGATGACCCCGGTGTTGGTTTTGAAACCGTGAACCACCGGGTACTGACCTACTCGCAATTACAGAGTATTGATGGCTGGCCTGACAAACGTCCTGCGGAAAGGGAAGTGGAGCTCCATCTTACCGGCAACATGGAACGCTATATGTGGTCGTTCGATGGCAAGAAATTCTCCGAAGTGGATGGCCCGGTCAAATTTTATCATGGTGAGCGCTTACGGTTGATTCTGGTCAACGATTCGATGATGGATCATCCGATCCATTTGCATGGTATGTGGATGGAGCTGGAGACTGGTGCGGGTGAGTACCGCCCACGTAAACACACGATTTCTCTTAAACCCGGCGAACGAGTGTCTGCCTTGATAACGGCAGATGCGCCTGGAGATTGGGCATTTCATTGCCACCTGCTCTATCACATGGAGGCAGGGATGTTTCGTGTCGTGTCGGTTGTCTAACGAGTTCAGGGTGTGATTGCTATGATGAATCGAATAAAACGGGTTACAGGCATTTCTCTTTTCACGTTAGTAGCCGGCGGGGCCTCCGCCGCTGGCACCGGTGTGCAAGCTGAACCGAACTGGACGTTGCCTGTTCACGATGACAAGGTCTTCGGTCAGATACTATTCGATCGGCTGGAATATCAACGCGACGGTAATGATGAAATGGCCCTGTGGGATGCCCAAGCCTGGCTTGGCAAGGATCGCAAGCGGCTCTGGATCGAAACCGAGGGCGAAACAGATCTGTCCACCGAGAGCGGCGAAATCGAAAACTTCGATGTTCAGTACAGTTATCGTCTGGATGCTTTTTGGGATATTCAGACGGGGCTGGGCGCTCAGTCGACTTTTGGTCCAAGTCCCAACGAGGAGCGTTATTCGGCGATCATCGGCTTGCAGGGCCTCGCCCCTTATTGGTTTGAGGTAGACACAAACTTCAGGGTTACTGACGACGGCGATGTGTCGTATGATCTTGAAGCCGAATATGACTGGTTGCTAACCCAGAGGCTGGTTCTTCAGGGCCGCGGAGAAACCCTGGTCGCATTCAGTGACGTAGAGGAATGGGGAGTGGGCACCGGCATCAACAATATTGGCCTCGGACTTCGGCTGAGATACCAGTTTTCGAGGGAGTTCGCTCCTTACATCGGTGTTTCCTATACGCGCTACCTGGGTAATACCAAGGATCTTCGTGAACGCGAAGGCGAGGACGTCGAGTCCTCGAGTTTTGTGGCGGGTGTTCGGTGGTGGTTTTAGAACGCTTTCAAATCCGTTATGAGAACTCGGCCTGATGCGCACCGACTGGGAGGCAAATATTCACACCTGAAACACGGGCGCGAAGCCACCGCCAGGCGTGCGAAAGTTGGTGGTCTGGCCCTGGTATACACGTGCAGCGGCAAGCAAACGTTTTCCCGCGTAGGTGTAAAGGCGAATGTCGACCTTTCTCGTGGTTACGGTGCCGTCAATTCTCATGGTTCGTTCTCCTGCAGGAACGAAGTTCTGCGCGATATAGTCACCCTGCAGAATGTTTTCGAAAACGCGCCGGGTTAACTTGTTGCCGCGGTAGACGCCCTTGCTGCCATGGCCGGCAACCGGTTTGAAGAACAGTTCACGCCGGGCACTCCATAGCTCCGCCGCGTCGCTTGCTGAAACCAGCCGGGTCTTGGGCACGGCGTTTTTCAGATATCCGGCCTCAGCCTCACTGAGTCCCCAGTCGCGCAGGGACGGGGGATCGGACAGCAGGATCAGGTTTCGTTTGTCGGCCATGAGCGCATGCACACGGGGATTGGGTGTTACTACCACCGCGCCGTCGAGGTAGGCGTGTCTTAGCGCCTCATGAGCCGGGGCCTCCAGTGTGAAATCCACCAGCCGATTGTACACCATGTCTATCGGCTTACCCTGTGCTGTCAATGCACCGTCGACATATTCAAGCTCCGATGGGTCGAGTATCAAAGTATCAATTCCTCTGGCCTGGAGTAGCTGTTGGGCCAGCTGGAATTCGGGGAACATAAACTGGGTCCCCGGGGCATCGTCCACGATGGCCAGGCGGCTGGGCATCAAGTCGGCACGTTGCCTTTGCCACTCCTGTTTGAACATCGCGAATACCGCATCCTCAAATCCATCCAGCGCCTGCTTGGTCTCTGCGGTCTGTTGAGATGGACCACAGCATGAATGTTGAGCCCGAGCCAGCACCGTGTTCAAAAACGCGCCGCCGGCATTGGTATTGATCTCGATCAGCTGAGGGCCGTCTGGGCCCAGGTGAAAGTCATAGCCCATGAACGCCCCTATGGGGCCCGGATTGAAATGTGCAATCTCCGGCGCCCAAGACAGGGCGTGTTCCTGATAGGGCGAAAGTCCGGCGGTTGATTCGATCGCCTGAACGATGCGTTCCATCGTCTCGATATCAGCTCGGGGGACGAAAACCGGTGTGTTTGAAAAAAGATGGTGAAGTTCGGGAACCGCTGATAGATCGTTTTCAGCATCTACAAATTGATTCCGGAGGCTCTCGGTGAGAGCTTTGCGGTCAAGGGTTACGCAGTAGCACTGCTGGTTAAGCTGGTCTGCGTGAGTATTGCTTGTTCGTTGGCATTCCTGGGTCACGTCTTGCATTTGGAGCCCGTAGCGTAAGTTGTTCGGATGGTAGTTTCAGCCTTGATCCTCGTCAAACAAGTACATGTTTGGCAACTGTTTTCAGATCTATTTCAGCTTCGTGTGTTGGACTGCCTGAACCCCAACTTGCTCCAAGCTGATACATTTACGATATATCGTACCTGTATTAGAAAGTGTTTTGGATTTTGGAGCATTTTTATGGGTTGGTTAACAAAAAACAAGGTCCTATCCCCCATGGAGATTTGTCATGATCGTCAATTATAGAAGCATATTTCGCCGAATTCCCCACATCTTCTTTGCAACCGTCTATATGGTCCTGATGTCTGTACCTGCAGGTGCAGCCGAGTATGAGAATGCTCTGAAGGGCGTTAAAAACTATGACGCTGTCTACGAGGTGAGCCAAGGAGATCCCAAAGTCGTTAACCCCGTTTTCTTGGTAATAAAGAATTCCTACGAAGCACCTGAAGTGAAGGCGCTTTCGAAAGATCCCAACATCGCCATCGTTTTTCACGGGCCGGTTGTGAAACTGCTCTCGACTGACAGCGCATCGTTTAATGAGGCAGAGCTGGTCGAGGTACAGAAATTCCAGGCGACTCTTAAACAAATGAAGAAGGACGGGGTGACGCTGGAAGTTTGCCGTTACGCTTTGAAAGGGATGGGTGTAGATGAGGCGACGATCATTCCGGAGATCGACCCGGTAGATAATGGGTTCGTCTCGGTCATCGGCTATCAGATGCAGGGGTACGCGGTTGTCCGAATCCCCTAAACAAAAAAATCGGTTGTTGCTCTGCGAGATCAAGTTCACCTTGAGGTCCGCTGGTCAAGATTGATCGCATAAAAGACATATGGTCGTGAGCAATTTCTGCTCGATAACCCTTCATATCTTTGGCCTTGATTCCGGTCAATTAAATACATGTTTGACGGCTGTGTTCAGGCCCGTTTCAGTTTTGTGTGTTGGACTGCCAGCTAATGACCACTCACGGGCGAAACCCTTGTTAGCCGGATCGGAAAACTGTACTGAAACCCTCGTACCAAAAAGGTGACGCAATGAAACATCCGTTTTGCAAACGTTGGCTTGTCGGGCTGACAATCAGCGTTACGATGAGTTTGCCGCTGATGGCGGCTGCGGATACCAGCCGGGCATATGTTCCTCTGGGAATGGTCGATTCCGTGGGCGTTATTGATCTGGAAAGCCGTCAGGTAACGGCGTCAATTACGGGAACAGTGAATACCCACGGTTCCGCACTGACCCCGGAAGGAAGGTATCTGGTTGCAGGCAGTATGTCTGCTCATGAGGGCCAGCAACCGGTAAGCCGCCCGGAAGGTGTAACAGAAGACGAACACGCGGCCCATCATGGCGGTGGCACCGCTGCGGTGTCGGAAGAATCGAATACCGGGCTGCTTTATGTGGTGGACACTGCTACGAATGCGATTGCTCGCAAACTTGAGGTTCCGGGGCCGGTGCACCATGTTCTGGTGACATCGGACGGTCGCTATGCCGTTTCCACTCATCCGATGAGCGGCGGTATCAGTGTTGTTGATCTGGACTCCGGAAAACTGGTTAAGTCTGTAGCGACGGGGCCGGCCCCCAATTTCATAGTGGAAACAGACGACGGTCAGTCTCTTCTGGTCAGCAATAGTGGCAATGGCACAATCAGCGAAGTGGACATTGAGCACTGGTTCGTCAAACGCAACCTGCGGGTTGGTGGCGGGCCGGAGCATATGGTGCTCGCCCCCAACAACGAACGGCTTTATGTCAATAGTGGCACCTCCGGCCAAGTGTTTGTTGTTGAGCTCTCGAGCGGCGCCGTGGCGGCAACGTACGAAGTTGGGGACGAGCCCCATGGCGTTGGTTTGAGCGACGACGGCCAGATCCTTTACGCAACCAGTAAGGGGAGCAACCGAATCGTCCGTATTGAGCTCGCCAGCGGAGCCCGACACAGCGTAACGCTGGCCCCGGCACCCTATCATCTGGCTGTATCGCCCCATAACGGCCAGTTACTGGTTACCAGTCGTAGCGAGAGCAAGCTTTGGGTGCTCGACCCGGAATCCCTCGACATAATTGATGAGATTCCGCTGAAAGGCATAGGCCATCAGATATCGCTTGAGTCCCACTAATATCGGGCTTTGCCGGTGCTGTTTTTCTCTAAAAGGGATTACTCATGGATCGACGTTTCAAGATTACTTTGGCAATTTTTGCCGCTATCGCGCTGTTTTTACTCTGGGGGGAGCACAAGGTTCACTTGCTTGGCGCGTTGCCCTGGTTGATCCTTCTTGCCTGCCCTCTGCTTCATAAGTTTATGCATGGCGGGCACGGTGGCCATGACCACCATGAACAGCTGCCCGGCAAGAGTGGAGAGCAGCGCGATGACTAGCGGCCCATCGGATTATGGCCTGTGGGGCCTGGTGGTATTGAATTCGGCGATTTTCATTTTCTTCGCCTTCAGTTTCTTCAAACCGCAGACCCGTCGGGACTGGCGGTCTTTTGGTGCTTTCAGCGCATTTCTCGTGGCTTTGTTCACGGAAATGTACGGGTTTCCGCTCACGCTCTATTTTCTATCCGGCTGGCTGCAGAGCCAGTATCCCGACGTGAACTGGTTCGCTCACGACAGCGGTCACTTGCTGGAAATGCTGTTTGGTTGGCAAGGCTCCCCGCACTTTGGACCCTTTCATTTGTTGAGCACGGTGTTTATTGGTCTTGGGTTTTATCTTATTGCTGCTGGCTGGCGTACGCTATATGCAGCACAAAGGGCAGGGCAATTGGCGACAACCGGACTTTATGCACATGTCCGTCACCCCCAATATGCCGGGTTCGTGCTCATCATGTTCGGTTTTCTCTTACAGTGGCCTACGCTGCTGACCCTGGCAATGTTTCCGGTGCTGATTTGGATGTATGCACGTTTATCTGCTCACGAGGAGCGCGAAACGGAAAAAGCGTTTGGCAATGATTGGAGGGCTTATGCGGCGAGAACTCCTCGTTTCATTCCGCGATTGAGGAGTATAAGGCGCCAGACGTAGTGGCGGTTGCTACATCGGTGTAGAAAATTCATTTTGGAGCAACTCTTTGGTGTCATCTAACCAGTCACTTTCACTATCAACCATCGTCGGAATGGTGGTTGTCGCGATTCTTTGGGCCATCTGCTTTCCGTTTATAAGTGTTGGGTTGCCGGATGCGCCTCCTTTACTGTTCGCGTCTCTGCGGGCGCTGTTGGCTGGTATGTTTTTGATTGTAATCGGGATGAAAATGGGGCGCAGACTTAATTGTTCATTCCGAAGTCTGGTTATGCTTGCGTTAATTGGTTTTAGTTACACTGGCATGGGTCTTGGAGGCATGTTTCTAGGGGCAGGCAAGGTAGGCCCAGGCGTCGCAACCGTATTGGCGAATGCGCAACCGCTCTTCGCCGCCATCCTGTCGATTTTCGTTCTTAAGGAAGTAATTACCGTCCGTTTGTATTTGGGGTTATTCATTGGTTTTGTGGGAGTCGTTGTACTCGCTTTACCCGGTTTTGACTTTGGAGCGGATCGTTTCATAGGCGCACTGTATGTGCTTGTTGGTGCAGTTGGGACGGCAATTGGTAACGTTCTTTTAAAGCTTCAAGCAGGTGAGGAAGATGTGTACTGGCCGATGGGAATTCAGCTCATTCTGGGGGCAACATTTCTGTTTGTTGCCTCTTTGTTGGCGGGTGAAGGCTTTAAGGTTGACTGGACATGGTCATTCGCAGGGGTTGTTTTCGTGCTTGCAGTTCCGGCAACTGCGTTGATGGTTGTGCTCTGGTATGAGCTTCTGGCCAGAGCACCTTTAAATAAACTCAACCCGTTTACGTTTCTGACACCGGTCTTTGGTTTACTTATCGGGGCTCTATTTTTTGATGAGACATTCAGTGCAATCGAAATTACTGGGATTGCGATCACTGTTGCAGGGCTGATTGTGATTGTCATAGTTCCAAATCAGGAAAAACGTGTTGCCTGATCCTAACTTTCCAGATGACGAGTATATAATCAAACCCATGTCGCTAAACCAGCCGTCGAATCAACCAACCTGCCAGCTAGAGAGTAGCTCCACGACCAGAAAAATCGTGCCAGCGATGAGTACGCCGCTGGCGTCAATCTTTGGCAGTGGCTTTCTGGTCGTCGTGCCCATTCTGGCAAGTGCGGTGGGGCCTTTCGCACTTCCGGCTATGGCGGTGGTGGCGGTTATCGCTTTTATGGTTGGCAGCATAGTCCGGCACAATATCCTTTGTGCTGAACCGGTGCTGAGTAAGGGCAGCAAACGACTCACCGTGTTACTTGAGCGGGTATCGGGTTTTGCGCTTGTTGCCGCCTATGTGGTTTCGGTATGCCTGTATATTCATATCCTCTCGGCCTTTGTTCTTGCCAATTTCGAACTGGATACCGCGTTCAATAAAAGCCTGCTGACCACGGTGATCATCGGCGTAATCACCGCTATCGGGTTGCTGGGTGGCTTGAACCCCCTGGAAAAACTTGAGCGCTGGGCACTTTATGTGACCCTGGCAATACTGGTCGCACTGCTCATCGCATTCGCGATTTATGATGTCGATCAGTTTTTGACTCAGGATCAGCTAATCTTACCTGCCATGCCAGATCGGTCAGCATGGGAGATTGCAACGATTGTGGCGGGGGCATTGATCATCGTGCAGGGTTTTGAGACAACCCGTTACCTGGGTGACAGTTATGACGCATCTACCCGCATTCGCGCTTCGCGTTGGTCGCAATACTTCTCACTCAGTGTGTATGTGTTATTTGTTGCGCTGGCTCAACCCATTGTGCCGGCTCTGAATGGAGATTATGGTGACAACAGCCTCATCATTCTGGCGGCAACGGCCTCACTACTTATGCCGGTGCCTTTGATTGTGGCGGCCAGCCTTTCGCAGTTCTCCGCTGCTGTCGCAGATACCGTTGCGGCTGCCGCCAATATGAAGGAGGGCAGTCAGCAACGTATCAAGCTGCGTTGGGGCTATTTACTGGTAGGTGTGGCCGCCATGGCGCTGGCCTGGTCGGGCTCGACCTTTGAAATTATTGCCTTGGCATCCCGTGCCTTCGCTTTTTATTACCTGCTGCAGTGCCTGGTCGCGCTATCAGTTTGCCGCAAACTTCGCGAACGTATCTATTTCGTGTTTATTGCGCTTGTTCTCGGCTTTGTGCTGGTTTTCGCTGTACCAGCGGGTTAAGGGGCCGCACACCGGTTATCCGTTGGTCACCGCAGTTTCTCTGGAATCTGGAGGCACTCAGTCAGTTAAGCTGATTGAGCAGCACCTGTGCCGCCAGGCCTATGCCCAATGTAAAGGCGAACGCGGTGGCCCCCACCAATGTAACCAGCGGCATGGGCGTAAGCCCCGTGGCCCCGACAGAGTCGCCCTGCCGATACATTGACACGACGATGCGCAGATAGACTGCCAGAGACAGCACGCTGTTGAGAATGGCAACCACCACCAACCAGGTAAAACTGGCATCTATCGATGCCGCAAATAGAAGGAATTTTCCAACGAAACCGGCCAGAGGCGGGATGCCGGTCAGCGACAGCAGAAAGACCACCATCGCCACGCCCAGGACAGGGTTTGCTCGCCCAATGCCAGAGAAGGCATCGAGCGTTCGCCCGACACGCATGACGACGGCAAATGCGCCCAGGTTCATCGCCACGTAGGCGGCCGCAAAAACAACCATTGATTCGAATGCCAGCGAACTGACACCCACGGCGACCATGCCAAGAAGGAAATAACCGGCCTGGGCAATGGATGAATAGGCGAGCAACCGTACGACATTGTCCTGCACCAGCGCCGCCAGGTAGCCATAGGTCATACTCAACACAGAAACTACGGCGATGATCAGAGGCCAGTCCATCGTTACAGGTAAGTGACGAACTACCTGCGCCAGCGCGAAAATTGCGCCAATCTTGGGCACCACTGACAGATACCCGGCAATTGATACAGGCGCGCCTTCATAGGCATCCGGTGCCCAGAAATGAAACGGAACCAAAGAAGCTTTATAGCCCAGCCCGATAATCACGGCGATCAGGCCGACGGCAGCGATCAGGGGCTTGCCCTCCAGGCTGGCCAGGTCACTGAGTAGGGTCGAGCCGGTGCCGCCAAACCAGTAACTGAGACCGAAGACCATCACACTGCCAGTGACCGAAGCAAAGACAAAAAACTTCATTGAGGCTTCAGTGGCTATGTTGTTGCGCGGGTAAGCGACCAGGGCAAAAGAGCCCAGGCCGGACATTAATACGCCCAGCACCAGTAGCATGGTGTCACCCGCGCCGGCCAGTACTAACGAGCCCAGAGTAACCAGCGATAGCAACACATAGACAGTGCCTTCGCGGTCACTGTCGGCGAGCTCTGCCCGTGCCAGTATAAGGGCAAGGGCCGTTGCAGGCAGCAAAATCAGCTTTGCCCAGACACTCAGTGTATCGATGCGATATGTGCCACTGAATATGCCGGTGTCCTGGCCTAAAAGCGGCAGAGTCAGCACGGTCGCAACCAGCAGGCCGGCAAGCATAACCAACAGCGCTGTACGGGGCAGGCGCAGCATTTCGGCCACCAGCGCAGCAACAATGCTGAGAAGTAAAATGATCTCGGGT
>TARA_R110001606_G_scaffold234721_2_pt1 | contig 13701 bp, 10 predicted proteins | sample TARA_R110001606 | Tara Oceans TARA_R110001606 (sample SAMEA4398315) | marine metagenome | biome: Polar Biome; feature: [SRF] surface water layer (ENVO:00010504); material: water (ENVO:00002006), including particulate matter (ENVO:01000060) such as... | depth 5 m | reverse complement strand
CTGGTGCTGGTGGCGCAAAAAGCCGATGTGGATGAAGAGTTAGACCGTCTCACCGCGCATATCGAAGAAGTCAGCCACCAACTCGCTCAAAAAGGCCCCAAAGGCCGACGCTTGGACTTTCTGATGCAGGAACTCAACCGCGAAGCCAACACGCTCTCATCAAAATCCGTGGTGGCGGAGACGACCCGTTGTGCGGTGGAATTGAAGGTGTTGATTGAGCAGATGCGGGAGCAGATTCAGAATATTGAGTGATGTTTTCAACTACTAAAAATCGCTGTTAACCACCAGGCAGACGAAAATCAGTATGGAGACGCTGCCAATGTTCACGCAGTACCTGCTTATGGGGCTCATGCATTGGTAACTCCGTCAGTGCTTTAGGCCATAAGGTGCGGGCTTTATCAAGCGTGTCATCTAGGTGAGGCTTGATTAAGCGCCAAGGAATATCGGCTTTTTTAGCCCACTGCTGAAAGCTTTCCATGGAAGTTTGATACCACGCTTTTTGGCCCGCCAAATTGAGCGCAGTAGTACGCTCGTTTTCCAGATATACGCTGGTAGTCACAATATCGTAAGCGGGTGATAACCGTGGTGTGTAGCGGTCAGCGTACAAAAGGCTCCAGTTTTTTAAGTGCGCATCGCCATTGGCTAGCAAAATATTTACCAGCAGGCGTCGGGCAAATTGCTGGGCATCCGCAATAGCATCACCGGAAAACTGGTACAAAATACGGCCAATTTGTTCATAGTTAGCCGAGCCATACTTCTCATGAGGATATTTCGCCAAAACTTGAGCAAAGTCTTCCATGTGAACGCGCTCGGTACCTGTCACTCCGCTCTGACGATCGAAACGCTTGATAGCAAACGCCATAGGCTCTTCTGGTAAACGGATAGCAGGCAGATTGTCTAACGTATCAAGCGCAACCAAGCGAGTTTCGGGCATATCAATGCCTGCCAGGGCCGCCAGTTGCATTGCCGAAAATTCGTTTAAAGGAACGTAAGCATGTTGGGTGGAGGGCGTTTTGATAATCCACTCACCCAACGCCTCATGGTCATCATTTACGGCGCTATGGACTAAGTTATAACGGCCATCTTTCTCCTTCATGGAGAATTTCATCTGTACGCCAGCCAACGAGAATTTATTGCCAGGCGTTAGTATAGGTGGGTATTCAAGGGTTTCAGATCGTGCATGTGGTAACCGAGCCAGTACTTTCGCCGGGATGTTGTCTGTGGTGAGAGGGCGAGCGATAAGGGCGCCGGGGAGGTCAAGACCAAGCCATGCTAGAAGAGAGAAATCATGGTCAATATGGGTTTTCAAACTATGCGCTAGCAGTTCACGCAGCGCACCTTCAGGCAGCAGGTTAGACAATAAGGGATGCAGCCGTTGGTGCCTCGACCAGTCTCTCGCTAAAATCTCTTCAGATTTAGGGAAATTAGGGTGCGTAATCAGGCTAAGCGTTGGCCGTTCAGGGTTGTGGCGAAACGCATCATCGAACAGCAGGATATTCTTGCCATGGGAGTAACCCGCAAGATGGCCCACCACGCTCCCATGCAGAGAGAGCTGCAGAATGCTCAATCGATCCATTTAGCCCGCCTTTGCACGGTTAATCATCCCCTAATAAGCCTTTCCAAGGGTCATCAATGAGGCTATCGCTTTCATCCGCCATATCAGAGGCAGGTTTGCCAGCGGCATGACCCGCGAGCAGAGCCAAAACCGCGTCGCGCTTCTCTTGAGGGATCAACATAATCTCGCTGTTCAACCCCTTAGCTACCAGTTCTAATGTATTAAGGCGCGGGTTTCCGCTAGCTTCAAGCCGCTGATACTGCTGGCGCGACATTCCCACCCGCATCTGCATGTCACTCTGCTTGAAACCCAGCTCAACACGGCGCGTTTTGATCTGATCCAGTAGCGGCATAGTGATGTCGTCAAATAAGTTGCTTTTTAGTCTATGGCAACACATTAGTTGCTATCTTTTTAAAAAGCAATTTATAAGATGACAAAGATAGGCGAGCGCGTAGTGCTTGATTGGGGTTAAAGCTTCGGTACGTGCGCCGGGTCTTTTCGCTTTTTTAGCCCTTCAAAAAATTAATAAAGCCAATGGTTATGGGCCAATGGCATGCTATTAAGCAGGTTCCGGCGTTCACGCCAATCGGGCAGGTATTTGTCCATATAGGCCATAAAGCGCTCGTTGTGATGGCGTTCCAATAAGTGCACTAGCTCATGTACCAAAATGTACTCAAGGCATTCCGGTGGCTTTTTTGCTAGTTCGAGGTTCAGCCAGATGCGTTTCGCGTCGGTGTTACAGCTGCCCCATTTGGTTTTCATTTTTTTGACACCCCAGCCAGACGCTTCAACGCCGATTTTATCCTGCCAGTAGGTGAGCAACTCGGGGATGCGGGATTTGATTTCTGCCCGGTAAAACTCGATTAATACCCGATGTTTATTATCGAGCGATGTGCCTGGATTTACATGCAAATTGAGCTTGCGCCGACTGGCTTGGATGTCATGCTTGCCGCTTCGCTCAACAAGGTTAAGACGATGCGCTTTTCCCCATAGGTAATGGCACTCACCACTAACCATTTCGCGTTCGGACTGGCGTGGTTGTTTCGCAAAATCACGCTGCTGCTGTTTAATCCAGGGAATGCGGCTGATGACCGCCATGCGTATCGACGTGTCTGACATGGCGGTAGGCGCAGACACCCGCACACGACCATCCGGCGGCAATACGCTGATATGCAAATGCTTGATCGCTTTACGATTAAGTTGCATGGCTATCGTGCCAATCTCGATATTTGCCATCAGGTTGCGTCTCTACTCATAAGTAATCTTTTTGGGCTTTGGCGAGTTCCAGTACGCTTTGGATATCTACCTCGTAACCGGCGGTTTCTTGGCGTACGGCATTGGCAATTTCGCGTTCTTTAAAGCGATCTCCCACCCAATCCGCTTTTTTGGTATGGCGAATCGCTTCATCGATTTTCATGGCAAGCTGCTCATCTTTGCCAAAGTTATCGTAAAGCGCACGCTTAGTATTCGAATCAATGGTGGCTGGATAATCCGCCGTACTTTGTTCAGGGCGAATCACCCTTCTTGATAAATCACGAATGCGCTGCAGGTATTCCTTATAGGTTATGGCCTGTTGCCTGCGCTGTTTGATGAGCTCATCCAGCAATACCGACATCTGTTCGTAATACCTTGGGTTGACCGGGTTTTCATCAACAATCGTTTTACGTACGTTGTTTTCGATGGTTTCCGCCATGGCCTCGGTATTATTGCGAATATTTTCCGGCAGTGCCTTCACCGCATCCTCGCCTTTCTCGACGATCAGCTCAATCAGCCCCAGCTCTTCAAAATCCATCAGCACTTCGCTGTCGTCGGCACGAATATACATATCCAGCAGGTGGCGCATGGCCGGTTCAAAGCGCTTCATTTCGACAAGATCACCGCTCGCCAGCTTCACTTCATCGCGTACACCTTCAAAATGCGTGACTTCCCGGCGTACAGCGTCAATCTCAGCGCTGGAGTAGCCCGCGTCAGGCATCTCATTGGCGATATTGGCAAAGGCGCGCAGCAGCTTAGCGACGTACTGATAAAGGGTTAAACGCAGGGCCTCTTTTTCCGTTAACTCCTCTTTATTGCTACCCGACTCACCGCAGAAGTAGTGAATATAGTCTTGGGTATGTCGGGGGGCTTTTACCGGCTCGCATAGCGCGCGCACCATTTCCAGCGCGTTATCGAGATCCTCACGGGCCTGCTCTAAACGGTCTTTGAGCAAGCCTGCGACATCTTCCTTGTCATAGCCGTCAAACGCCTCCTGGGTGTAATCAGTAATCGCTTTATCTAGGGAGCGGAACAGATCTTTGTAGTCGATAACGTAGCCGTACTCTTTGTCATCCCCGTCCAGCCGGTTGACGCGGCAGATAGCCTGGAACAGGTTGTGATCGGCCATTTGCTTATCAATGTAGAGATAGGTAGCTGATGGGGCATCAAACCCTGTCAGCAGCTTATCGACCACAATCAGCAGGCGCATCTGCCCTGGTTCGCCGACAAAACGCTTCTTCACCTCTTTTTCAAACGCTTCTACTTGGCTGGCTGCTTTATCTTCGGGCTGCTCGAAGTAGTCCGCCAGCATCTTGCGGTAGGTGTCGTACTTGAAGAGCTTTTCGGTCAGGCCTTCACCCGTTGCCTCGCCTTTAATGCTGGCTGCCGTGGGCTGAAAGCTGGTGACGATGGCAACTTTACCCACCAAATCTGACTGATTGAACATCTCATAGGCTTTACAGGCTTGGTAGACGCTGGCGCACACCAGCATGGCGTTGCCGCGACCGTCCATCAGCCGGGGTTTGGTGTCCATATCCAGCAAAATATCGTTAACGATCTGCTGTAAGCGGGACTTGCTGGAGAGCACCTTCTGCAGGGTGCCCCACTTCTGTTTGAGCTGCGTTTTAGCAATATTGGATAAGCCGCGTGTTTTGGCGTCAAACCAGTCATCCACTTTCTTCTGCGAGGTAATGGTCTGGTCGATATCACGGGCTTCATAGCGTAGATCCAACACAACGCCATCGGCCACCGCCTCATCAAACTTGTAGGTGTGAATATAGGCACCAAAGACCTCAATGGACTTTTTCTTATCCTTTTTCATCAATGGCGTGCCGGTAAAACCGATAAACAGTGCATCCGGCAGGAGCACTTTCATTGCCTCGTGCAGCTTGCCGGTTTGGGTGCGGTGGCACTCATCCACAAACACGAACAGGTCTCCCTTGGCGCGGAAACCTTGCGGTAATGACTGCTTTAGCTCTTCGATAAACGCATCGGTGGCGGCGTCGCTTTGCGACTCTGAGTGATGTCCAAACTTGTGTACCAACGAACACACCAGCCAAGGGTGCGGCTGGTTGAGGGTGGCGATAAGATCGGAACCGCTTGTTGTGCGGTAAATATCCTCATCCACGCCGGTAAACACCTTCTCAATTTGCTCGTCCAGCTCCGTTCGGTCGGTCACGATCAACACGCGGCTATCTTTTATATGTTCGCGAATCCATTTGGCAAGCCATACCATGGTGAGGCTTTTTCCCGAGCCTTGGGTGTGCCAAATAATGCCGCCTTCACGCCGGGCAATATGCTGTTTCGACGCTTCAACGCCGAAGAACTGGTTATGACGGCAGGTCTTTTTAACCCCGGCATCAAAAACAATAAAGTCATGGATCACTTGCAGGAAGCGCGCTTTGTTACAAAGGCGGCTGAGGTGAAAGTCCAGGGTGTAATCAAACTGGTTGGCGGTGTCTTCTTTCCACTCCAGGTAATACTTTTCCGGGGTTTCGATGGTGGCGTAGCGCAGCCCTTGGGTGTCATTGCCCGCCATCACCAACTGAATAGTGCTGAAAAAATCACGGATAAAGGCTTTTTTCTGGTTATCCAGGTTCTGACGAATGCCTTCCGCAACCGACACCGACGAGCGCTTAAGCTCGATCACGCCCAACGCAATGCCATTCACGTACAGCACAATGTCCGGGCGCTTTTTGTTTTCACCCTTGATGGAGACTTCTTCCGCAATGGCAAAGTCGTTGGCTTCCGGGTATTCCCAGTCGATCAGCCAAACGGTCTGGTTCTGTTCGCCCGCGCCTTCCTTGCCCTTTACGCCATAGCGCAGTAGCCGGTAGACCTCTTTGTTGGCGTAGTAGAGCTTTTTGCCTTCGCCCAGCGCTGCGGCGATCTCCAACTGGCGTATTACCCGCGTAATCAGCATTTCACTGGTACCACGCTGCCTCAGCCAAGTGCTGAGCTGCGCCACATCAATATTCTTGTTGTCCTGATCATGCTTATCGCCCAAGTAGCGATAGCCCAGCTCGGACTGAAAAAAATCAACGATACGCTGTTGGGTGGCACGCTCACGCTGGCCGACGTTGCTCATAGCCCTGTTCCCTTTTTTATCTTTTACACAAGCCTGCTAAATCAGCCTGTGTATTGGCGACTTAAGCGGCTGGCGCCACCAAGCGCGTTTTGCCCGTTAGCAGCTCTTGCATCATACCTTGCTTAATTTGGCGGGTTTTGCCAAGGCGTTGTTCCAGGGTCTGAATTTCATCGTCCATTTCCGAGAGAATGGTGGCGATGGCGGTTTGTTCTACTATGGACGGTAGAGCTAGGCAAAACTTTTTCATATCACTTCCATAGAGGTGATAAACAGTTGAACCAGTTACTAATTGCATTACTTGATGATGCATTACATTTATTAAATATGAGAAGAATACTCCGTTAAGCGATTTTTTATCTCCCCTGATAATTAAAATATCACCACCTAGTATGACTTCTGATTCTGTAATGCTACTAGCAGTAGCTAATCCATTCGGAGTTACATCAGAAGTAGGCATTAAAATATCGTTAGCTTCTGATTTAACCCCACCAGGCGAATTGGTTTTCGAAAGAATATTTTCAATTTTAGGGCCATAAGTAGTAAAAAGTTGGCCATAGTGAATACATGGTGACAAACCATCTTCGACTAATTCACTTTTAGGAAGACCAGATCCTTTTAAAAAAGTCACAAGTTTCCCAAGAGTTATAAACTTCCAATCCTCTGGTATCTCCCCCAGCTCACTTTGCTTATAGCCCTTTGGCATACCATCTTCGCGCAAAGAAAACTGTGGCAGTCGAGTGCGGCCAGTGAGTAGCTGCTGCATGGTGGCGGTTTTGATGGCCTGCTTTTTTGCGGTCAGTTTTTCCAGCTCGCTTATGAGTGCATCGACATCAGAGAGGGCATTGGCGATGGCGGTTTGTTCTACTTTTGATGGAAGAGGAATAGTATAAGGATAAATATGCTTATTGTTGATCTGCGGAATAGATGTAGTATCTGCTACAGAATCGAGGCCTTTATAATTTAATTGATTATATAAATAGAATTCGTTAAGGCATTGAGAGCAAGTCAATGTCATCAGGTTTGTATCCATAAAAGAATCATTTTTTAAAATTCTGATCTTATTGGATAAAATTGAAGCGCCTCTCTTAGGAAAGATAATGCTACCAGCAGGAATAGCTTTAGAAGTTGCTATAAAATAAGAGGTTGCTTCTGCATATACAGAGTCGTTATTGAGTTGTTCAACTTTGAAATATGGAACACCTTCTGAAAGAAACTGGAACTTAGATGGACTCTCGCCACTAGATATATCAACTAAATTACCTAGCTTTTCTATTTCCCAGTCTGCTGGAATAATTCCAATCTCTGTTTGCTTATACCCCACCGGCACGGCATCCTGCGCCGCTTCAACCAAATATGTTGCACTCATTTCCGCTACTTGATCACTCATCCTCTGACTCCTTCTGCTGGAGTTGTTCCACTGCCTGCGCTCGCTCGCGTTCCAGCTCGCGTTTGAGTTCTTCTTCGCTCGGTAAATAGGGCAGATATTTTGCCGCAAACAGCTGCTTCTGCTCGGCCAGCACCGAGTACTTCACCACGGCTTCGCTTTTTTCACTGCATAGCACCAAGCCAATGGTGGGGTTATCGTCGCTGCCTTTGCGTTGCTCATCGTATAAGCGCACGTAGGTATCCATCTGGCCGATATCCTGGTGTTTGAGCTTGCCGAGCTTGAGATCCACCAGCAAAAAGCACTTCAGTTTGAAGTTGTAGAACACCAAGTCAATGTAGAAATCTTCGTCGTCAAAGCGGATACGCTGTTGGCGCTCCACAAAGGCAAAGCCTTTGCCCAGTTCCAGCAGAAACTGCTGCAGGTTGCTGATAATGGCCTGTTCTAACTGGTTTTCCTGGTAGGTTTTATCCTGGAGGTTCAGAAAATCCAGAATGTAAGGGTCGCGCAGGTAGTCTTTGGCGGTTTCCGCCAACGGCTGGGTGTTGTCTTTTGCTTCCTGTTCCACGAGGACTTTGTTCTGGCTGGCCAGCAGGCGCTCGTAGTAGAGAGTGCTAATTTGGCGCTCTAGGGCCCTGGCGCTCCAGCTTTGGTTGATCGCTTCTTGCAAATACCAATCGCGAGCTTGGGCATTTTCTATTCGCAGTAGTGTGCGATAGTGAGTCCAACTCAATTCGGTACGCACTGCGTTCCGTTTTGGAAAGCGTTGATAAAACTGGCGCATATTGCGTAGGTTGCGAACATCAAAGCCTTTACCCAGCCGCTCGGTAAGCTGGTGCGAAAGCTGCTGGAGCTGCTGTTTACCGTATTCGGCACGGTTGCTGCCTTGCTGCTCATGCTCGACAATCAGGCGGCCTATTTCCCAGTAGCTTTGTACCATGGCCGTATTCACAGCTTGGCGCACCTGCCCGCGTGCTTGCTCTATCTGCTGGGCAATCGCGCTTACCAGACTATGCAATGCCGTTGGGTTCTGCTCCTTCATAGGCTTAGCCCCATGGCGCGTAAATGCTGCGCTACTTTGCCACTTAACTGCTCGACCGACTGGGTGATGGTAGGGAGCGGCTCGGCATAGCGCTCCTCTAGTTCTTTTACGCGGTTGGCAAGCTGCTGGGTCACGCGCTCGATTTCTGCTTCAATCTGGCTTTTCAGAGTGGCGAGCCATTTATCTTCGACGATCAGCGTTTTGACCGCGGCTTCGCTAAGCGTTGGGTAGTGCTTGAACACTGCAATATCCAGCGCTTCTTGGGCCTCTTTGAGTGCTTTTTTAGCATTAGCTTCGGCATCAAAGCACTTTTTAGCCTGCTTGAGCGCTGCCTTTTCATCGGGGTCGGTGGCAAGCTTTAGGCGCGCTGTAACCGTGGCCTTAGTGACCTTGTCTTTATCGTTCAACGCATCATTTAGCAGGCCATCTTCCCCGCTGTTTTCCTCAATATAGCTTTCTAGCGCTTGTGTGGCGGTGTCTACGGCGGCTTGCAGCGTATCAATGTGGGCTTGTTCGTCCGCAAAATAACGCGCAACAATCAGCGTGGGTGGAATAAGCTCGGCCTTGTATTTGGTTTTATTGATGATGAGGTCTGGCGTTTCTTTTAGCTTCTCGCCTTTTTTCACCACCAGTTTGCGCATGACGCTACCGGCTGCCCAGCCATCCTGCACCAGCACATAGACATCGTCCTGCATCTCTTCTGCCCAGTAGTCCATCAGGATCTGGTAGATGTCGTATTTACTCAACAAAGGCTGGCCGGTGTAGCTTTCCAGCAGGTCTTCGCTAATGGTGTGAATCAGCTCTTTGGGTTTGTCGCCAATGCTTATTTGCTTCAGGACCGCACGTTCACGCCAGCGTGAAAAGGGCTGCAGGCTTTGGCGGGCAAACGCAGTAAATTCCGGGTGGTTGAGTATGCTGCTTTTTACCTCGGCAGCGGGCACTAGCGAGCGGCAGTATCCCGGGCGGGCATCGGCAAACAGCGTGGCCCGCATGGCGGGAAATACCTGCCAGTAGTCGTTTAGTGCATCTACATCACGCGTGGGGATACCGCCCTGCAAGTGGGCGCTGAGGTCGTGCAGGTCTTCCGGCTCGCTTGAATCGATGTAGCGCGGAATATTGAGGTTGTACTCATTAGCGGCGATTTCAGCTAAAGGCACCATGCGGCTATAGCGCGGCAGTGTTAGCTGCTTGGTGAAGACATCGACAACTTTGTGGATATCCTGGCTGCGCAGGCGGTTTTTGTTGCCCTCTTTCATAAAGCCTTTGCTGGCATCGATCATAAAGATACCGCTACGCGCGTGGCTGTTCTCTTTATCAATCACAATAATACAGGCCGGTATGCCGGTGCCGTAAAACAGGTTGGCGGGCAGGCCAATAATGCCTTTGATGTAGCCCTGCTTGATGAGGTTTTCACGAATGCGGGCTTCGGCATTACCCCGAAACAGCACGCCGTGGGGCAGAATGACCGCGCCTTTGCCGGTGCTTTTCAGGCTTTTCAGTATGTGCAGTAGAAATGTGTAGTCGCCGTTTTTTTCCGGCGGTATGCCCCAGGTAAAACGGCCAAACTCGTCTTCGTTGGGATTGAGGCCGCTCGTCCAGTTTTTGTTGGAGAACGGTGGGTTGGCCACGGCGAAATCGAAGGTTTTCAGCTGGCCGTTGGTGTCCTTCCACTGAGGGGCGCTTAGCGTGTTGTCTTGCCAGATTTTGGCCGTGGCAGTGTTATGCAGGATCATGTTCATACGCGCGAGGGCGCTTGTCGCGTTGTCCATTTCCTGGCCGAAAATAGACAGCCCCCGCGGTGCCTCATCACTAACTTTAAGCAGTAGTGAGCCCGAGCCGCATGTTGGATCATATACAGTAGTGCTGGGCAGCATATCGGGTTTAATACCGATCACTTTCGCCAGAATGCGCGAGACTTCCGAAGGCGTATAGAACTGGCCCTTGGATTTACCTGATTCGGTGGCGAAGTGGCGCATCAGGTATTCGTAGGCATCACCCAGTAGATCATCGCCATCGGCGCGATTGGCGGAAAGGTTCAGCCCTTCAAAGATGCCGATCAGCTTGGTGAGGCGATCCACCATCTCTTTGCCTTTACCCAGCCGGTCTTCATCATTGAAGTCGGCCACATCAATCACGCCTCTTAGTTCGTTCTGTTCGGCCAGTGCGCTGATGATTTTGTTAATACGGTCGCCAATTTCCTTATCGCCTTTAAGAGCGACCATATCGTCAAAGCTGGCTCCTTGTGGCACCACAATCATGCCGTAGGGGTCACCTTTGTATTTATCTGAAACGTATTTCATAAACAGCAGGGTCAGCACATAGTCTTTGTACTGGCTGGCATCCATACCGCCGCGCAGTTCATCACAGCTTGCCCAAAGGGATGAGTAGAGCTCGTTCTTCTTAATGGCCATTTGGGATCCTTACATTACGGTCGTGTCGGCGCCAAGCGAGATGCCACACGCTTAAAATGTCGTGTACTTTGCAAGCAAACAGCACATAAAGCTAATGGGGGCTTCAGTATCAGCTTGGCGCTTAGAAAATTGGAGCTGATTATAACTTTTTGGGCGAGCGATAACGCTTGAGTGTGAGGCCGATTCCCCGTTAGTTCTTAATTTTATATGGCACAGCCAATGAGGTTTCCCCATGCCCACCCTGCGCCACCTCGCTTTAACCTTACTACTCACAGTGCTGGGTGCGCTTCCCATCGCTCAGGCAAACGACATAACATGGCAAGCACTCCAAGGAGGCGGCTTGGTGATTCTTATGCGCCACTCCCTGGCGCCTGGCATTGGTGACCCGCCGGGTTTTGAGATTTCCCGATGTGATACCCAGCGCAATCTCTCTGCCCAGGGTCGCGCCCATGCGCAAGCCGCGGGTCGTGAATTTCGTGCGCGGGGTATTCCCATTACGGCCGTGTATTCATCGCGCTGGTGCCGGGCGCTGGATACCGCTGAGCTGATGGCGCTGGGGCCTGTAACGCCTACTCCCTGGCTGGATTCGTTCTTTCGTGGGCGCGGTGATCAGGCGTCCATCACCCAAACGGCTCAAGAGCAGATCGCTGCCTGGCAGGGGCAGGGCAATTTGTTGCTGGTCACCCATCAGGTGAACATCACGGCGTTGGTGGGCAGCGGTGTTGGCTCGGGTGAGATGATCGTGGTGCATCCAACGGATGATTCGTTTCAGGTAGTGGGGCGGTTGAGCGTTAGGTTTTGTACGAAAAGTTGGCTCGCAAGCAACGGTCGATGCACGCGACGCATACCATCGCTCTAAAGCTACTGGCTAACTTTTCATATCGTGTGGCGATTCGGCGTAACTCTTTCAGCCAACCAAAGCAGCGCTCTACTGCATTGCGTTGCCGATATTTATGTTTATCAAACCGTCTTGGTAATCCAGGACGGGCTCTTCGATGCATATCACGTTGAGCTATCACGGGCTTCATACCGTGCCTGTCACAATAGTGGCGTAGCTCATCGCTGTCATAGCCTTTATCCGCCACGATGTAGCGACTACGCTTACGGGGCCGCCCCGTTCTACCTGGCAGATGAATCCTTTCTAAGGTAGAGATGAAGTGTCGAGAATCTGCTTGTTGGCCGGGTGACAAAGTGAAGCTCAAAGGCCAGCCGTGCCGGTCACATACCAAGTGAATTTTGGTGGTAAAGCCGCCGCGGCTACGGCCAAGCGCATGATCTACCGGTTCTTTCGAGCCCCCTTTTTAGTGCCACCCGCGGCAGCACGTGTCGCTCGAACTGAGGTGGCATCAATCATCCATGTATCCAAGTCCATAAGCCCATCTTCACGCAACCGAAGCTGCAGGCGGGCCAAGATGGCCTCGAAAGTGCCATCATCGCGCCACTGGCGAAAACGTTCATAGGCGGTAGACCAGGGGCCATATCGTTCAGGTAAATCGCGCCACTTGGCACCCGAGCATAATATCCAGAAAATACCATTGAGCACTTGCCGGTCATCGCGTCTGGGCCTGCCCATGGTTTGAGGAGGCGAGACGATATCTTCAATCTGTGCCCAACCGTCATCAGATATCTCGTAACGTCCGACCATCGTTTTCCCCTATGCTGCTATTGCATAGGAAAAGTTAGCAGATAAGACTTTTCGTACAAAGCCTAGCGGTCAGTAATTTGCTTCCTGTCTGCGGGAGCCGTTATAAAGTAAAAAGATTCAGGTTAGGAATTCGTTATGAAAGCCGTTGTTTTTGAGCAATTTTCCGCCCCTCCCCGCATACAGCAGTTGCCTGACCCCACCCCTGAGCCGCATGGCGTGGTGGTGAACGTCAGGGCGACCGGCGTTTGCCGCAGTGACTGGCATGGCTGGGTGGGGCATGACACCGATATCCAGCTTCCCCATGTGCCGGGGCATGAGCTTGCTGGCGTTGTGGAAGCCGTGGGTAATGACGTCAAAAAGTGGCGTATTGGTGACCGTGTCACGGTTCCATTCGTGGGTGGGTGTGGTACTTGCCCTGAGTGCCACTCCGGCAATCATCAGGTGTGCGATAGCCAGTTTCAGCCCGGTTTTACCCATTGGGGCTCATTTGCCGAGTATGTGAGTATTCACTACGCTGATGTGAATTTGGTCGCGCTGCCAGAAACACTGGATTTTGCAACGGCGGCTAGCTTGGGTTGCCGTTTCGTCACTTCGTTTCGGGCAGTGGTGGATCAGGGCAAAACAGCGGCAGGCCAGTGGGTGGCGGTTCACGGATGTGGCGGTGTTGGGCTTTCTGCGGTGATGATTGCCAATGCGATTGGCGCCAACGTCGTCGCTATCGATATTTCAGAAGAGGCGCTTGATCTTGCCCGTCAATTGGGTGCCACTGCCACCGTGAATGCCGCCAAGGTACCCAATGTGGTCGAAGCGGTGGCGGAGATAACCCGGGGCGGCGCTCACGTGTCGCTGGATGCGCTAGGCCACCCAACGACCTGCTTTAACTCCATCAGCAATCTGCGTAAACGTGGCAAGCATGTTCAGGTTGGGTTGATGTTAGCCGAGAACAGTATGCCCGCCATTCCCATGAGCAAGGTGATCGCCAACGAACTGGAGATACTGGGTAGCCATGGCATGCAGGCGCATCGCTATGACGCCATGCTGGCGATGATCGAGTCAGGAAAGCTGGCGCCTGAAAAGCTGATCGGTAAACGCATCACGCTCGAGCAGTCGATTGATGCGCTGATGAACATGGATAAGTTTGAAGGGGCGGGCGTGACGGTGGTGACCGAGTTTTGAGAAAACCGCTCAGCTTGTTAATAACAATTTCCTGCAACGAAACGAGGCAAATTATTCGCTCCTCATCTTTGGGTTGAGGTTTTACGCTGGGCAGTATTGATAAGGAGCAAAATATGCCATCAGACACTATTCAATCAGCACGCCGC
>TARA_R110001606_G_scaffold30432_6_pt1 | contig 13707 bp, 17 predicted proteins | sample TARA_R110001606 | Tara Oceans TARA_R110001606 (sample SAMEA4398315) | marine metagenome | biome: Polar Biome; feature: [SRF] surface water layer (ENVO:00010504); material: water (ENVO:00002006), including particulate matter (ENVO:01000060) such as... | depth 5 m | reverse complement strand
TAGTCGTGGGTATACACTATGCATAGCACAGTGTATGTATAGCTCGTACAGCCCTTAGGGTCTTATACTACGTAGCTTGAACCTATGCTAGCTACTGGCCTATCGAAGTCGTACATGCCATCCTGCATAGCATAACCATCTGCACCAGGAGGTGTAACACTCTCTATCACATAGTCAACCAATCCATCTACAGTTCTAACACCTTTGTCTAGCAGCGATTGTATACGAAACTGTGCATCGTCAGCATCAAATGCTTTAATGAATAACCCATCTGTGTGGCCTGGGTATGCATTCGCTGGACGAACATTAACTATATAGTCACTCTTTAGACTTGCTACTGTTATGTTTGTATTCATGTCGCTCCTTTATTGTTTAATATAAGTATATTATACACTAGATTAGCCCAAAGGTCAACCGAAATGTCTTGGTTATACTCTGGTTTATTCTAGGGATATAAGGTATAATACCGCTGTAGAATCTATTAAAGGCAACAGGTTTAAGCTACCTGAGGTCTCTACAGAGGTATTAGTTAACATCCGTACCAGTTTTAGTGGTACTCTTTAGTACTTTAAGCGTTGCAGCTGGCAGCTTATAAGCACTCCCAACCGTTTCAACCACAGTGGCCCAACCCTTGTCCAACAGTGTTACCTGTCCTACTATCTTTCGACCGGCGCTGTTAGTGAACTCAACAGTACTACCTAACATACAGTAACTAAGGCTGCTGGTACTCTCCAACGTCCTGCTCCAGTGTCAATGGTAAGATTCTTGATAGCTTTCTTGGTTACCGTTCCGCTTACAGTAGCTCCACCTCGTCCTTCAAACGTTACATTATCACCCACAGATACCTGTCGCATCTGTTCGTGACCCAGCGCATTGCGCCTTAGTTTAATTTCGTTTGCAAGCACATTTAATGTGGCTTTATCCATGTGTCGAATCGCATCAATACTTCTATCAATTTCCTGTTCGCTTACTCTGTTCATAATCAACTCCGTTTATTAGTTAAAGTTTTATTGTTTATACTACTATTATACGGCAAGATGTCTTGATTGTCAACCTTTATTTACACTTATTATTGATATAAAAGTGATATAAACCACTATACTATATAGTCTAATACCCGTATACACACATTACATTATACCTGGTTAGTGCTACATACACATTACATTATATACTATACTATATAATACTCCACAAACTATATATCATACTATATAATAACTAATACAATAGTAGTAACAACACAGTAAGAGAACTATATAACTAACACTATAGTAGTACTACACTATATAGAGATCACACTGTATACGCACTATATAGTATGCAATACTGAGGTTACACTACGGTATTACATAGTGGTTTGAACCGTTGAAACCGTGCGGTAATGTGGTGAATCATCGAGCATTAAGAGAACTATATACTGTGAATAGTGGTTTATGGTGGCTTCAGAGCCATACAACTAGAGAATACAGTGTGGTTTATAGGGGTTTAGTTGGCTTCTGGTTAGATTCGACGCTGATGCCAACCACGGTTTTAGATAATTTAAATGGTTTCTTTATTAATTCTTTCTTTTAAATACCACTATGCTTTCGGTATACTATATAGGAGTACATTACCGCTACAGTCCATACTATACGCAGTGTTACTATATAGTGCTCAACTGTTATTCAGTATACTAGTGTGTATAGCGTCTATGTCTCTGGGTACTGTAGGCTTCATACTAAGACTGGGGATAGGTTGTAGTTCACTATAACTATAGTAACGCTCACTACTTGGTGGTGTAGTATGTATTTCGTGCTCTAGTCGTTCATCTATCACGACAGTAGGAACCATGCTAGCTATACTCATTAGTATATAGTTTTGTTTATTATGTACTATACTAGGATACAATGTATGACTACTCCAACTACCATCTTCACTCATTAGATCCATGTTCGATTCACTGTATAGTGCGTTTGTTACTCGTGTGGTTGAGTTCTCTGTGGTCATGCTGCGCAATGTATCCATGTTATAAACGAATGTATAATCACTTACATAACGCTGATGCATACTATCTGGAGCAGTCCATGTTAGTTTATGCGTTAGCACACTATTGGGATTGTTATCCAGTGTACTCTTGCTATCTGCATAAAAGCTCTTGTGTACCCAATGGAATAGTTCTGGACGTGTATCTACTATTAAATCTGGAGTATAGTCGTGAAGGTTACAGTACTCCAACAGTTGATCTTGAGCTCTTAGATCAGCTATTATTTGATTTAATACACTGTATACGACTACAGGACTCCAATCAACACTCTGTGCAAATGGTATTATCAAGTCTTTGTAGTGGCTATCATCACCTATGGTGAGTGTTTCTGGGCTATATAAACTATTTAATTGGACAGCTAATGCATCTGCATTTAGTTCTCGAGTAGTATTAGGTTGACCTCTGCTGCTATCGTTAGTATGATTCCAAGTGTATATGTGTAGGGTATGGTCGTGTTCTAACAGTCGTCCACGAGTATATTTGTTGAATAGTCTAGCACTAGTAATGGTGTTACGAGTTTGACCTCTGAGTATATAAGCTATTTTCATACTAGTACTTATCTTTAAAAAATTGGCGTAAGCGCGACTGTTCGTCGCAGTGCATATTCTTTATTTAATTCTAAGTGCGCTTGACCTTATTAGAATTCTAGTGTATAATAAGTGTAATAAGTTTGGCAATAAACATAGTATATAAATAGTAGTATGATAAATGTAATAGTTCCCATGTGTGGTGTTAGCAACCGTTTTACAGCTGCAGACTACACAGTTCCCAAATACGTATTGGATGTAGACGGTGTGCCTATGTATGCTGCTGCAGTAAATAGTTTGAATTTAACTATAGCACACCAATTATACTTTGTTGTTACAGTTCACATGGATGCTGAATACAACTTAGAATCAAATATTAAAAGCCATTTCCCTGATGCAATTGTTGTTAAACTACTACACGCTACCAATGGACAAGCAGAAACACTAATGAAAACACGTCAGTATGTCCATGCTTCAAGTGGAACTCTAGTGTTGTGTTGCGATCAAATGGTTGAATATAACAGCATAGACTATAATAAATTATTATTGGATGACAGCATATCTGGTAGTTTATTAACATTTGATAACTCAGGAGATGAGCCTGCATGGACTTATGTGCGTATGGATATGATGAATACTATAACAGATATAGCATGTAAGGTACCAATTAGTACTACACCAATAGTAGGAACATATCATTGGCGTAGTAGTGATTGGATGTATAGAGATTTAGCTGAACTAATAAGACGAAAAATATACGTTAACAACGAGTTATACATATGTCCAGCAGTGCTGATAAGTATGCGTAATGCAAACAAACCATGGATAGGATTTCCAGTGGAACGTATGATAAGTTTAGGGACACCAGAGGATTATGAAGCATATACACACAATAATATTTGACTTTGACGGCACATTAGCTGACTGCAAAGAACTACATCAACGTGCATTTCGTAATGCATTGGCCAGTGTATGTCCAGAAGCAGACTATACGGATGAGGAAATAGAAGGTAGACCAACACGTGAGAAGATACGTATACTACATTCAAAAGGATATGAATTTAATGGTGATAAATTAAATCAATTAAAACAAGCAGAAACACAAGCACATCTAGAGAAATATATAGTATTTAATGTGAGACTATTTGATATATTACACGACATGGCTGCAAGTTACAACATGTGTATAGCATCAAATGCCACAGACTTGTTTGTTAATCGTAGCCTAGAGATACTACAAATTAAACATTTATTTAAAAAGATTAATACTGCAACGGACTTTCCTGCAAAGCCAGACACTACATCGTTTGAAGATTGTATGAGTTACACTGGATCAAACTATATGAATACACTTATAGTAGAAGACTCGCCAGTGGGAATACAATGTGCTACAGCCACAGGATGTCAAGTACTAGAAGTCAGCAATCAATTGGATACAATAAACAAATTAAATAAATTAATTAAATTACCCTGGCCCTTGCCAACAACACAGGAACATCCATAATGAATTTAAAACTAATAATGCCTATGGCAGGAATGGGCAGTAGATTTGCCGAAGAAGGTTATACTGTACACAAGCCGTTGATAGATGTAAATGGAATACCAATGTTTGTGCATGCAGAGCGTACAATAGGATTAGACTTTGATGAAAGAATCTTTATAGTACGCAAAGAACAAAACCTCAGTGAGGAGATATTAAAATGGTATCCTGATGCATTAATTAAAGAAATTGATAGCTTGACACAAGGTACTGCATGTACTATACTAACTGTGAGTGATTGGCTCGACGCCGACGACAGTATATTTGTAAGCAATTGTGATCAACATACAGAGTGGGCCAGCTTAGATGCAGTTGAAGATGCTGTTAATAACCCTGACGTAGATGGGCTAATTAGTGTGTTTCATTGTCCTCAACGGGACCCTAAATGGAGTTATGCACAATTAGATGGAAACGGAAGTATAACTAGAGTAGCAGAAAAGGATCCTATTAGTGAATGGGCCACTACAGGTTTTTATTATTGGCGCAGTGCAGATATGTTTAAAAGAAATGCAAATCAAATGATACTTGCAGACGATAGAGTTAATAATGAATTCTATACTTGTCCAGTATTTAATTATTCAATAAAAGAAAACAATTGTAATATTATACCTGTGTTGGTAGACCGCATGGTGGGATTAGGTACTCCAGAAGAACTTGAAAAGTATTTAATGGAGAATCAATGACAATCTTTATAGCACACAGAGGCAACATAGCCGGAGCTGATCCTACACGTGAGAACACACAAGAATATATGGAACTAGCAATATCAGCAGGACATGGAGTAGAAGTAGACATACAGTGGGACAGAGGCGTGTTATACTATGGACATGACTATTCATTAGAACCAGTTGATGATAAGTTTATTACCAAGCGTGATGTGTTTTGCCATGCTAAGAATATAGAAGCAATACCAGCACTGATGGCATTGGGATGTAATGTATTTGTACACGACACTGATCCTTGTGTTTATACAAGCAAAGGACATCTATGGTGTTATCCTGGAGTACATGTTAAAAGTGACAAAGCAATATGGTTAGACCTACACAAACAACCGTTGCCAGAAGATATTCCTAGTAGACTATATGGAATATGCGGTGACGATGCAACTATAATCAGCAGAGTAAAAAACTAATGATGGACTGGGCAAAAGATGTTCACTATTTGCAAATCGACGCTACAAGTTATTGTAATGCAGGTTGCGGAACGTGTGTACGTTTTGTCCCAAAGACTTTAGAACTACAGCCTCACTTAGAATTAGATCATTTCCCATTAGATATTTACACTAGATTAATTAAAGAAGATATTAAAGATTTAAATATAAAAGCATTGTTCTTTAATGGTAATTGGGGAGACGCATGCATGCACCCTAAACTAATAGACTTTGTAAAGATAGCCAGAGAAGCAGACTTATATATTAAAATAAGCACAAACGGCAGTATAAGAACTGAGAAGTGGTGGGCCGAGCTAGCAAGTGTAATAGGACACAGAGGTGATGTTACATTTTGTATTGATGGAGTAGGTAATGAATCAAATGCAATGTACAGAGCTAAAACAAGCTATGATAAGATAGTTAAGAACATGACTGCATTTAATGATGCAGGTGGAAGCAGCCGTTGGCAACTAACAGTATTTGATTATAATATAGATCAAATAGACGAGGCAGAATCATTAGCAAAGACCTTTGGATGTAATTCATTTGAAGCAAGACCCAATTATAGTGATGCAAAACAAATCATTTATCCAACGCACACTATTACCATGAATAGTGTAAATACTAGTATGTACAAAACAACATTACTAAAAGAAATAGACGAAGAAACAGCAAAGTATACCAGTTTATATTGGCCGCATCAATCAGAGAAACAAATAGATAGTCAATGTCCTTGGTATAGTGAAGGTGGAATACAAATAGATCCATTTGCAACAGTATGGCCTTGTTGTATTACAAGTCAAACAAAATATGGATTAACTGAAACTGGAGATAAGGTTAGCGATGCAGACTTTGCAGATGGAAGTTTAGCAGATAAGTTTAGTCTTAAAACAAGAACACTAAAAGATATATTAACAGACAAATGGTATACAGATTATTTAGATAATAAAGTAGAGAGTGCAGGTTATAATATATGCGTAGAAGAATGTGATGTGGAAAATAGATTATGATTAGATGGGGAATTACAGCAAACGCACATGATGCTGCATTGGCAGTATTTAAAGACGACGAACTAAAGTTTGCCGCTCACGCTGAACGTAGCAGTGGGATAAAGAATGATAAACATTTAAATCAAACAATAGTTGATCAAGCATTGGAGTTTGGTAACCCAGATGACATACATTGGTATGAAACAGATTGGCTTAAACGTATACGACAGGTACGTAGCGGACAGTATAGTACTGCATTTAATAAAATAACTCCACAAGCATCACTATTAGAATTTAACATTAATACATACGCTGATTCATACAGTCTACAAAGTGGTCCACATTTTCATTATCATAGACATCATGCATCGCATGCCGCTGCAGGTTATTACACTAGTCCATACAAAGATGCTGCAGTATTAGTTGTAGACAGCATAGGTGAGTTTGAAACACTTACTGTATGGAAAGGTGCAGACAGAGAACTAAAGCGTAAGTTTAGCCAGAAGTATCCACACAGTTTAGGATTGTGGTACAGTGCTATGACACAACGCATTGGACTAAAGCCCAACGAAGATGAATATATTCTAATGGGCTGGGCCGCTATAGGTGATCCAAACAAATATAAGAAACGTATATTTGAAGATTTCTTTTATCCATTAGGTCATAGCTCACCGCGTGTAAAATTTAGACAAAACCTACACAGAGGCTGCAAGCAGTGGGCACCAGAGCTTAACTCAATACAAGACTATGCAGACATTGCTGCAGGTGTTCAAGCAGTATACGAATATGTTTTTGAACATCTAATACGTCAAACACGTAACCTAGTGCCAAGTAGAAACATTGTGCTAATGGGTGGGTGTGCATTAAATTGTGTAGCAAATAGAATAGCATATAAATATTTCACTAACGTTTGGATTATGCCTAACCCAGGTGACGCAGGAAGTAGTATTGGTTGTGTACTAGACAGTACTAAAGACTTTATTGAATTTAATAGTCCATATCTTGGTAACAGCATTAGAGGAAACTATCCAGTTAACAGTGCATTAAAGATTATACAAGAAAGTGGAATGGTTGGAGTAGCAAACAATAGAGCAGAGTTTGGTCCTAGAGCATTAGGCAACAGAAGCCTACTAGCTGACCCTAGAGGGAAGGACATGCAAGACTTAGTTAACACAGTAAAGCAACGTCAATCGTTTAGACCATTTGCACCTGTTATTATGGAAGAGCATTTACATGATTACTTTGAGATGCCCGAGGGTGTAACTAGTAGTCCGTTTATGCAGTTTGTGGGCCGTACTAAAGATCCAGAAGCATACCCAGCCATAACTCATGTAGATGGAACAGCAAGGGTACAAACTGTAACACGAAAGCAACACCCTGGATTGTACAAGTTGCTAGAGAAGTGGCACCAAGCCACGGGTTGTCCTATGTTGCTTAACACAAGTTTAAACATCAAAGGCGAACCAATGGTAGACACAGAACTAGACGCAGTGAGATGGACAGAGAAATATGGTGTCGCAGTGGTTACCAATGAACCGTCTAGCATAGGAGAATAAATTGAAAGTTTTAGTTCTAGGTTGTAGCTACAGTCTTGGAAGTTTTAGTTTCCACCCCAACGGAGATGAAGGAATAACAGGTAGTGCAACATGGTTAGACCAATTACCAGCAGACATAACTCATTATTGTGGCTGGGGAGTAGGTTACATACAATGGGTAGACATACTTGAAACTATAGACCTAACACAGTTTGATGCAGTTCTATTACAAGAGAGTGTTGAACCTAAGTTTCAATTAACTAAAGATGCACAATGGATAACAACCACACAAGCTACAGAATTTAGACCACCGCTAACAAGAATAGAATTAGAAGAGTCTAGTATTATATACAGCAAAGGTATTAAACATAGACAAGTACTACAAGAAATGCTAGGACTAGAAGATTCACTTGATTTAGATTATATACATGCAATAGGCAAAAATGATAGTGTACTAAACATTACCAAAGCATGTGTTAGTCACATAAACAATATGCTACAAAAATACAATATTCCTAGCTATATTATACGAACACACGAATATGTAGATTATAGTAACGAACATACACACTGTGAGTATTTAGATTTTGATCCATTGTTTACAATTGTAGGAACTGATCCTACTCTAGTAAATTTATTAGACAACGGAGACCAAGGACATTTTACAACAGCAGGTAATAATCTATTAGCAACACATGTTGCTGATGCATGGGACAGGAGAAAACAATGAACCCAATTAAATTAGTTAAGCAGTGGATATCACGCTACAAGTATAAAAAGAAACTAGCAGCCAAGCTAAAAGCAGCCAAAGAAAAGGATCCATATATCTATGATTGAAGTAGCTGGAGTATACTGTAACATAAATGAGTTACAGTTGGACGCTAACCAACGCACTGAGCTAAAAGCCATTGCTGACCGTCTAACATTTAATCGATACTTTACTCGAAACAACTCAACTCTAACAGATAACAACTTTGTAGGAGAGATAAAAGAACTAGCATTGCCTCAATGGTTTCAAATAAAAGCAAAAAAGTTCTTAGCAGAAGGTTGGCCTATATTCTTAAAAAACAAAGGTGAAGTCCCACCGCATATAGACAACAATAGGCAGTGTAGTATTACAATTCCTTTAAATGAAAGCATCACTCCAACAATATTTGACCGTGATGTAAAGTTGTTTCATAACCTTCAATCATATTTACAAAACAATATGGTAAAACATGAAGTTCCACATGCTGCAGAAGATAGATATTTTTTACAAATATCATTTGCAAAACCATACGGATATATAAGAAAACTATTATGAAACTGTTGACATTAGTCTAGTTTTATAGTATAATATATACATAACAAAGCGGAATTACAATGAATATTAAAATCTACAATAGAATACAAGAACTATTAAAAGCAGCACCAAATATTATGACCAACCCACAACATCTTAAAGTTGTGATACAGGCTGAATTTGAAATTGTTATGAATGGACATCCTTCTAGCATTGAATCCTTAGTACAAACTGTAGACGAAATGGTACTTGAGAAATACTTTGGTAAAGTATGGCAACCTAAAACAAAGAAATACAAATACAGTGGGTTAGATATAATTGATGAGATCAATGCACTAAAGCCAAATAATGTATTAGACTTAGGATGCGGGTACAATGAGTTTAAAGGAAAGATACACAACATAACTGGAGTTGATCCTTATAATGATAAAGCTGATATAAAATCTGGAATTCTTGATTATCATCCAGAAACTAAGTATGATGTTACTATTTGTTTAGGTAGCATTAACTTTGGCAGTACTGATAAGATCATCGGAGAGCTAGCACATGCTGTTACTCTAACAAGCCCAGAAGGTTTGTTATTTTTTAGAGCAAACCCAGGCAAGCAACACGAAGCACCAGAAGCTAAATGGATTGACTTTTTTGAATGGACTCCAGAGTTTATTCTTAATACAGCTGAAGCCTTAAACTGCATTGTAGTTACAATTAGGGCAGATGCAAACAGATTATTCTTCATATTAAAAAGAAGGAATGAGAAGTAAATGGGAAAACAATTTTAACAAAACCTCTTGGACGGTTGGCAGAGTAAATCCACATGGACAGGACTGGGCAAAAGCATACGCTCAGAAAGACTTTAGCAGACAACTTATAGCAAAAGAGTCATTTATTAAGAGATTACATTCCTTATTTTTTAAAAGAAGATAAATAAATATAACAAACAATCGATATAGATTATATTGATTCGTTATCACATTACACAATTACCGCATGCGAGCGCAACAGGTTCATTGGTGTATATCCCCAAAAAAACTAGACGAAACAGTATGCCCACTATGGGCGTCTTACTGTGATGTCTTTTTGAGATAACTTTTTAAGAAGGATTGAAGAAATGGAACAGTATTTAATGTTCTTACTATTAGGTTGTACCTATGGGTTCTTTGTTGGGCTTGTACCAGTTGCAGGTGCTACCACAGGACTAATAGCTATATATGCCTTTGTAGGATACTTTGATGACCCTTACATGCTAGTTGTGTTTACAACGGCTGTAGTAGTTACCAGTAGTATCGGAGATAGCTTCTGTGGGGTAGTAATGAACGTTCCAGGTGCAGGTGGTGCCGCTGCTACAATGATTGATGGGTTTCCTATGAGTCGTAGAGGCGAAGCTGCTAGAGCATTAAGTGCTGCAATTAGTACAAGTTGGGTTAATGGATTGATATGGGGTTTACTTGTATTCATGTTCTTACCTTACTATGCTAAAATTGTATTGTACTTTGGCATTAAAGAAATGTTTACGTTCTTAATATTTGCAATGACATGTGTAATATTCATTAGTAGCAAGTATTATATACGTGGATTTATTGCATTAATAATGGGCTTTATGGTTGGACATATAGGCATGGACCCAGAAACTGCAGCACCACGTTGGACAATGGGATGGGAGTACTTAGGTGACGGAATACAAATGATACCTGTTATGGCAGGTGTGTTAGCGTTTCCAGAGTTACTAAGCGCATATCGTATGAAGGCTGAAAAAATATTCTTAGACAATGCAATGATCAAGTCACAATTGATTCAAGGCATTAAAGACAGTTGGAAATACAAATGGGATGGATTACGTGGAGGCTTTATTGGAGGCTTCATTGGATTAATTCCAGGCATCGGAGGCAACATTGCAGACTGGTTTGCTTACAGTCAAACAGTTGCAGCCGCAGGCAAAGATGGCGACAGTATAGGTAAAGGTAATGTACGAGGAGTAATTGGATGTGAAGGTGCAAACAACGCACAAAAAGCAACCAGTTATGTTCCAACAATTTTGTTTGGTATTCCTGGTGCACCATTTGAAGTAATAGTAATGGGCCTTTTAATGTATGTCGGACTGGAGTTAGGCACTCCAGCAGTATTAGCAGACGGTGTGTTTTTTGATCATTTACTTAGCAGTTACATGTTAAGTTTAATAATCATTTTACCAGTATCATACTTGTTTATCAAGTATGCTGTTAAGATTACAAACATACCATTTAGATATTATTTTTGGCCCATACTAGCAAGTCTAGTTTGGAGTTGTACACAATACACAGGATTAATTGAGGACTATTATATGTTCGCTATCTGTTGTGTAGCTGGAATAGTACTAAAGTATTGTAAGTTTAGTCGTGTAAGTTTTTTAATTGGCTTTATTCTTAGTGCAAGAATAGAATCAAGTTACTTTCAATTTACAGGACTGTATGAATGGACTGACTTGATTACAAATTGGTTACCCGCAACATTCTTATTACTAGCAGTTGCCGCTGCAGTATGGGGATTGTTTTATAACAAAGCAAAAATAGATTTCGTATAGGAGAAAAATATGAATAAGATAACAAAAATGGCAATGGCCGCAATTGTCTCAATGGCATTTGTAACACCTGCAGTAGCAGATTATACGTTTGTAGTTCCACAGAAGCCTGGTTCAGGTACATCTGTTTGGACATCAATTGTAGCAGGAGAGCTTGAAAAGCACTTAGGCGAAAAGATTAAGATTATTAACATTCCAGGTGCAAATGATATTCCTGGATTTAATAAGTTCCACAACGACCTTCAGGAAGATGACAAAGTTGTAATGGTATCACACGGTGGTAATGGTGTAAGTTATCTAGTAGATGACGTAGACTATGATTACTATCAGTATGATCCAATTGGCATGATGAACTTGACTATTATTAACGGACATCAAAAAGACTTTGATCCGTACACTGGTGAGATTTTGTTTAGTGCAGGCTCTGGTATGAATCCAGATATGATGGCACACATCTTACTAAAAGGTGGACCAGGTTTAACAATGGCACAAGGTAAAGAGATCTTTGAATCTCAGTATCGTTATATTAAAGGTATGTCAGGTGGTGAGCGTAGACTTAGCTACCAACGTGGTGAGCTAAACGTAACACGTGAGTCAACAGCGGCTTACAACAAGTATTACAACGATGCTCCTTACTCAAAAGTATGGTTCTCGCAAGGCGTATTTAACTTGGAAACAGGTGAAATTGATGCAGATCCAAACTGGCCAAACCAATCAATTCACGAAGTGTTTGAAGCTAAATGGGGTGTTGCTCCATCGGGTGAGTTTTGGAATGCATTTGAATTAGTACGTAACTTCCGTGACGTTATGCAAAAAGCATTATGGACACAGAAGGACAATCCAAATACACCTGCACTAGTTGCTGCGTTTAGAGCAATGGCAGCTGACCCAGTGTCAATGGCAAAGATTTATGCAAAAACTGGCAAGTATGATTGGATTATTGGTAACGATATGAAAGATGCACTTGACATTTTACGTAGTCAGATCAAACGTGATGCATATGCTGACTTAGTAGACTTCTTACAGTTTACAGGCAAGCCAGCTATTTTTAAAGAAGCAGTTATACCAGCTACTTCTAACTAGTCCTAACTACCTTAGGAACGTAACTTAGGTTACATTAAAAGGGAGCAGCAATGCTCCCTTTTTCTTTGTCTTATTAATATAAAGCAAGATTCGTGCTAACCGGGTCATACTTTGTCAACTTTCTTTAAGTATAACGTTAATATAATTAACAATAGTTATAAATACTACAGTATTGTAGAGCATAAGTCTTTACTAATACAACAGCTATTTGAAAATTATTTCGAACTTAATTAAGAAGGAAATGCAATGAGAAACATAAGAATAATATCAGTGATCGTTCTATCACTATTTGGTTTTAATAATGCACTCGCTGCAGATCCAATTGTAACACAAAGTACTAGTAATAGTACAGTCACAACAAACGGAACAAACAAGACAACAGTCAAAAGCCCACCACCAAGCGCAATATCACCTAGCATCAATAGTAGCAATAGTGATTTATGTACCGTAGGTATTTCAGGAGCAGTTCAAACACAGATACTTGGTATCAGTGGAGGTAAAACTGTTCGTGATTTAAATTGTGAAAGACTCAAACTATCCAAGACAATTTATGACATGGGTATGAAGGTCGCTGCCGTTAGTATCATGTGTCAAGATGAACGTGTGTTTAATGCAATGGAAATGGCAGGAACTCCTTGTCCGTATTTTGGTAAAATTGGTACAGAAGCCCAAGCAAGTTGGGAAGCAAAACCAGAACTAAGACCAGAAAACATAGTAGAGGAGAAACGTCAAAATGACAACCGCAGGACTGTTGAAAAAGCTCTGGGTTGGAGTGCTTTGTTGTATTTGCTTCTTCTTTAGTAGCATAGTATACGCAGACACACCAGCACCAAGTTATCCAACCACCACAACTAAAACCACAATAGATTTAGATGATGGAACTATTACCAGTCCGTCTGGCGGATGTCCGTCTGGTACCTCAACAGCATATGTATATGGATCAGGAAGCACCTTACGGTTTGGTGAGTGTATTAACACATTCGCAGTAACATATGCAATCAATCAAGCACTACAAGGTTCA
>TARA_R110001606_G_scaffold113590_2_pt1 | contig 13709 bp, 19 predicted proteins | sample TARA_R110001606 | Tara Oceans TARA_R110001606 (sample SAMEA4398315) | marine metagenome | biome: Polar Biome; feature: [SRF] surface water layer (ENVO:00010504); material: water (ENVO:00002006), including particulate matter (ENVO:01000060) such as... | depth 5 m | reverse complement strand
TATGACTCGTTAGCCCACATGGCGGCGTATTTGCTGTTAGTCGATGCGTGAAGAGCTGCGGCGTGTGCCTCCTCAAAATCACGTTCAACGAACGGCCTATAAAAGTCGACCGACTCGCCTACTTCTTCATAGCCATGCTGTGCGGCTGTTCTAACTATCGCCCGGTATTCTGCCATGTTGTGCGATCTTGCCCGGTGTAGTAGTCCTGTTGTAAGCATTGCGTGCCATTTGTCGTGATGATAGGTACACAACACAACTAACGGCCACAAGTCGGCGTCGTCTGCGTACGCCCTTGGCATAATGTGATGTCTCTCCGTCTGTGTGCGTTCACAACCGCTGTAACTGCACGGCACCGGCTCCTTATCCGGGCCTAAATCGATAACCGGGTTTTTGCCTAAATGCTCATCTAGTTGTAAACGTTCTAAATCAATTTCTTTAATCCATGAACCATGATTTTTAAACGTCAAAAACCTTACTTTTCTTTCTCCTGTTTCTTCACGCCTGCCACACAAAAGATTTTCGCAGACAATGCCAATGTGCAACACGTTAGGGACATCAAAGCCCTTGTAATAAAACCGAGCAAACAGCACATTAAGGCCGCATATGTGGCAATTAGTAGGGACTTGATTCGGTTCCACTACTTTCTTCTCTGCTTTGTTACTCATTGGTAGCGCTCCATGTTTTTAGCGGCCGCTACCCATACATATTCGTTATAGCCGTGAGTGGTTAACGCATGGACTCGGCCCGTGTTGCCCTCTGTCGTCTTATGTTCTAACGGCTGTAATGTTGTTACGTCTCGCACAAAATCAACTAGGCCACGGTCTCTAAGTTCCTTTAACCTGGTGTTCGCTTTCTCTGGTGACAGCTCTTTTTTCCCTGTGGCTAAGCTGTGCTCTGCAACTGCTCTAGCGGTCATGCCCTGTGGGTAGACAAGCCCTAACGTGTGGACAATATCGGCGTGATAGCTCCCTATCTTTACGCCCTTAGCTGCTTTCTTTGACGTTTGCGGGTCGGTTGGTCGGTAAGGTCCGCCAGTAGCGCCCTCATCAACTCCAAATAGGTTTACCATTCTTCCTCTTCCCAATTATAGACGCCGGTTCGGCGGGTCTCTGGTTGTTGTTTCGGGCGGTCATTCCACACCCACCAACCAAAATAAATAGTTAAGCCAATAAGAAACAGAACCGCAAAATTATAAAGATTCACTGTGTGCCCTTCGTTAAGAATCCAAAACAATACTTCTCGCCATCTACCACAAAATCAGAAGAACAGCCGTAAACCATGACAGGTTTAATCTTTCCGCTCTTCAACGTAACGTCTATAACAGCCGGTTTACCGTCCATAGCTTGCCGTACATGACGGGACGGGCCTTTAATCTGCCAATTCCCGTCCTTGCCTTTAGCAAATGACGTGTTGCCTACGTCTATAAGTCGTTGGTCATTTCTCATCTTCTATCTCCTGAATAGTTTGTTGCTTCGGTGTCGTCGCTTGTAGGAATCAAAAACATGCGTGTCAAAAGTTCCCGTAAACAATAGCTCCGGGCTTTCCCTAGTCCCTTGTCTCCGTTGTCTAACGCTTGACCTACCATTTCGGTAGATATCCACTGCCCGGAACTGTGCACAATCGTAAACACCATTCGCACGTTCACTTTGTGCCACTTCTCAGCCCACGGCTCCGTCTTAGTTTCTAAATCAAACGGCACTATTACTAGCTGCTGCTCAATAAGAGCTGGTGAGACGGCGTTAACCACGTCATCAATTCCACGATAGGCGTATCCTCCCATCTGTTGAGCAGCTTTCCCCGATTTACCGACAGCTCCTATAGAGGCACTGGCACGGGTAAGCGCAGACATCACAAGATCTATTTCTTCGCTAAATTTTAGGCAGGTCATACCCGTCAAGGTACAGCATTTTTTTTATGTGTCCAGCTAATCCGGTGTTTTCCCACAAATACCAACAAAACACAATCAGCAACGCTACGACTAGTAGCCACGTCAAAACTACAATTATGTTACCGAACCACACTTTTTAATCGCATTCAAGTGAACGTTTCGCCGATTCAAATACGCCCCATTCTGATTCTGTCCAGTTAGCTATAGCGTTAGCGTTTAACGTGTTGAACAGTGCGACGCATGGCGCCGATTTATCGGGTGGGGGTGGGACATTTTCGCTACTGTTAGGCCAAAACGCTATAAACGCCACTATAAGACCCACAATTAAAGCGCCTATGGCTTTAAGGTTTTTAACGATTAGTTCTATGGACTCCCGCCAGGCGTTAGAACGCTCGGCTATGTCCTCTATGGTCATCGGTCAGCTAGTGAGGCGGTGCCAGTCCCTAAACGGCTAGCTAAACCAGATTTAACGACTGATAAGGCTGCGCCCACACCAGCGGCTATAGCCATTTTGTAGACGTCGGCGTCCATACCTAAAGTCTGGTCTACTGCCGTCATACCTAAGAAACTTTGTATACCTGTTAACGCTGCTCGCTCAATTAAATCTCTATAAAATTCCATTGGGCCATCTTTCTAGTATTGGCCGTTTCTGCATCTCAAATAACTTTGCGTAAGTCATTTTACCTACGATGGAGTCGGCCGCTAAATTATGTTTCCTTTGAAACAATAATACCGCTTGGGCCGTCACAACGCCATAGATACCGTCAGCGGTGATATTTAGAACCTTTTGTATACGGGCCACGTCGGGGCCACGGCTTCCACGTTTGAGCACTCGGAACGGTTCCGGTTGTTCTGTTTCTTCTTCTCGCTCGGGTAGCTCAAAACTGCCGTTCATACAGCCATCTATTAGGCGGCGCCACGGTATGCGGCTGGAGGGGTCTATTTTTCGTTTTGTCCATTCTCTATGCATGATTACACGGGTGAGCGGGTTCCAGTTGTGGAGCTGGCAGAGCACAGCGCACGTTCTTATTGTTGCGTCTATTACTTCGTCGCTGTATGGCTCGCCGATACCATCATTTTCTATTTCGATCCCTACCCAATATTTATTACCGCCTTTAAACGAGCCTATCTTTTTGGCGTCGTACGCTCCTTGTCCGTCGTCGGGTGGCAGTACGTCGTCTATTGCGTTGTTTAGTACGCTTGTTTGCCCACGTCCGGCATGATGGCAACGCCCGGCAGCTATCAACAAAATAGCGCCGTCTCGCCCTATCAAAAATTGAGACAATGGCCCTTTTAGATCGCTGCGCCCGAACTGCACAATATCCCTAGACGGCATTGTGCGGCCCGTGTTGCGATTAGACGCCGTGTGATGCAACATAACCCCTATCGGGCTAAAGCTGTAACGTGAAGCGGCGTTAGTTTCCCAACCGGGCCGAGCCTCCACATTAAGGCCAGCGTCTATTAACGCCGTTTCCCAATTAGTCATTATCTATTTCTTGCCATTGTTGGCTTTCTTCGTCCCAGATGTAGAACTTGTCGTCGTCAGGCCGTGGCGTGGGTGGTTCCCAGTCGCCGTGGTCACTGAGGACTTTGACCCATGAAGGAAACGGGGATGGCGTGATGAAGATGTCCGCTTCGAGGTCGTAGGTGTAACCGATCCCGGCGTATTGCCTGCGAATGTTGTCGTTGTAAGAGGTCTGAACCCAGGTGCCACCGAGAAGGTTTTGGCAGAAGGTGATGCCTATGGCTTCGACCTCGTTGCCGTCTTCGTCAGCGGTGTCTTCGTTGCCGATGACGATGACTCTGAGCACAATGTTGTTTTCGTCTAGTTCTGCAAAGTGAGCCACGGTTTCTCCTTAGGCTGCGTAGAGGTAGCGGACGATGAACACACCGGAGCCGCCGTCGCCGCCGTAGACGTAGGCGTTGCTGTTCTTTCCGCCTGCTCCGCCACCGCCGCCAGTGTTAGCGGCCGCATCAGCGGCGTTGCCTTCGGTGCCTCTGCCGGTGCCAGCGGTGCCGCCACCTGTGCCACCTGCGCCGCCGTACATGAGGTTGCCTGAGTAAGCGCCACCGCCGCCTCCGCCTGCGTAGTAGGTGCCAGAGCTGGACGGCCATTCGGCGCCTGCGCCACCGGCTCCAGCGTTGCTGCCGGAGCCAGCTTGTCCGACCGCTGATGCGCCGCCGCCGCCTGCTCCCAGGTAGGTCGTGCTGTTGCCGTTTCCTCCGGCGTAACCCTCAACTGGTGTATAACCGCCCTCGTTTCCTGCTCCTGGACTGTTGGTGCAGCTCGAATGACTTTTTCCGCAACCGCCGCCGCTGCCACCAGCGGAGCCGCTCGAACAATACGTTCCTGCGGCATAACCGACGCCTCCGCTGCCACCACCGGTCGCCGTGTAGGCCATGCCAGAGGAATCAGTGCCGTCGCTGCTTCTGTTGTAGCCGTTATTCCCGGCCGCACCAGCGCCGACAACAATCGGGTAACTCGCTACGGCGATGCTGGCCGAATTGTTGAAACGGAAACCACCGCCGCCGCCACCACCGGACTGCTGTTCGGCTGGTTGAACGCCATTATAGAAGCCGCCGCCACCGCCGCCGCCAGCGACAACTAGGAACTCTGCGGCTCCTGTTTGTGTGCCTAGGTCTGTAACTTGGAATGTGCCCGATGCGGTAAAGGTGTGGGTGCGGTAGCCGCCAGCGTCAACAATCGTGCCGCCGGTGGCTGTGATAGGTGCTTCGCCGCCCTGTGAAGCAAAAACGCCGTGATCGGATGGTCTTATAGGCATTATGCTAATGCTCCAATAAGCGTCCAAGTGTTAGTAGCAGTTTTAATACAAGTCGCTGCTGCAAATTGTCCATCGATTTCTTTTTTGCTGTCTTTCGACTGAATGGTTACGCCTGAACCCTGCGCTAACGTTGCGTTAGCCGACCCGATGTTTTGCACCATGATTTGCGTGCCAATAGCGAAAGCAACCGACGAGTTTGGCGGAATCGTAATAGTTTGAGCAGCACCATTAGACGACGTAACTAGTTTCCCGGCATCAGCCAAAACAAACGTGTACGTTGTGCCGGTCTGAGCATTAATCTGTAACGGCGCTACAAGCCCGCCGCTAACTGTCAAACTGTCAGTTATTGTTACGTCCCCGTCTGCTACTTCTAACGAGTTTTGGCCGTTCGTGCCAGTTATTACTAGTTTTTCTTCTGAAGCGTCCCAGAGCATGCTGTCGCCTGCTGTTGAGCTGTGGAACGTCACGTCTACGCCTGAGCCGTCGGCGCCCATTGACACCGCCGAATCTATCGCTAACGCTACGCTAGGGACCGGACCGGTGCCCGATGTTACGTCTATGTTTGTGCCTGCGGCTACTTCGGTGATGTCGCCCGTGGTAGGTGCGGACCATACTAGGCCGCTAGCTGTAGAGCTGTCAGCGGTCAAAACGTGCGTGTTCGTCCCTACGCTAAGCTTTACTGAAGTGTCGGCGCCTGTTCCTACCAATAAGTCGCCTTTAGCGTCTGTATCTAGTGTTAATGCAACGCTACCGCTAGTCCCTGATCCCGCTAAACCGTTACTGGTCGTTATGCCTGTAATCGTTCCGGTGCCGTTAATCACCCATCCGCTACCGCTATAGGTATAGATCGAGTTGTCGTCTAACAAATAGCAAATTAGACCCTCAGCTAAGCTACTGCCCGGTATAGCTGCGTCTCTCGCACTTGCGCTAGCGAACACGTTAACCGTGCTAGCTGCTACTTGATTCATGGCAGTACTTGTGAGCACTTCGCCAGTTGTAAAACTTTGCCAGCCCTGAGTCATTTAAAATCCTAGTGAGTTGTTGTCTAATTGTCCTAATGTTGCATTATTTAGCGTTAAATAGCTAGTGACTATTTGTGGAATTAGCCCAAGTGTAACCCGCCACGTCATGCCGACGCTGAACATGTGTTCTATAGATTCTATGTGGCTTGCTGCTATTTGTTGACTGGTTCCGGGCGGCGTAAACTCTACGGTTACTTTGTCTACTAGTTCGAGCTGAGCTATGGCTGTTATGTCGCTTGCGCTTAACGTGTCTAAAACGGCTGTTATTTCTGCTATCCGGGTTTCTGTGCTTGCTGTTTTGACCAGCAACAAATTTAATAAATCGGTTACGGTCGCGTTGTCTAACACTAGGACTTCACCGACATTTAGATTGCGTATGCCGTAGCTGTCCTGGCTGCTTGTATTGTTGACTAATACCGGGTCTTGACTTGTCCGGTTTGCTGATAATTGGTTGAATAGTTCGGCGGTGGCTACTCGCCTGTCCATGCGCTGGTAGGCAATGTCTAAGCCGTCGTCGCTGAACGTCGCTTTATTAGTGTCAGCTAATGGCCCGTACCGATTCTCAAAAGTTAGTACGCCGCTACGATTAGCGTACATGTAGCCCTGTTCACTGTTAATAACTTTTTTGAAATAGGCTCTTGCGTTTGTGGAGCTGGTTAACGTTTCGGCGGCTAAATCGCTTAAACCGGCGTTTATAGCGCTAGAACCTTGATAGTCGACGCCTGCGTTTGTTAGGACGGCGGTTACTCGTTCGCCTGATTTTTGAGCACTGAAAGCGGTGTTGTCCGGTATTTGTCTGGTTGCTAAGTCTGCTAAACCGTCCGCTGCTCTAACTATCATCCAGGCGTCACCGTTTACCGTATAACCAAGTTCTATGTTTGTTACGGTGCCGTTAAAGACACTGTGCCCGTTGCAATCGATCGTCACGGTTCGGCCAACTGTCACGCCGGGGTAGTAAATGCTTGACGTGTTAAGCGGGTCTAGTTCGCCGTCTATGTTGCGTAAAATTAGGGTGGCTGTTCCGGTCCTAAACGGTTGTGTAAAGTCTTTACGTCCACGTTTAATTTTTAGCGACGTAGTGCGGCTGGTTAGATCTACTAGGATCTCTGTTCCACCCAAAACGTAGTCTGTGTTATCTAACCGGCCGTTCGTAGCGCTGTCTAAAGTAAAAGCGTTATTAAAAGATGGCCCTATAAACCCAATTTTGACGGTAGGGGTAGGGGTAGTCATTAGTAAAACCCTATATCCGCCGCTATAGCGCCGTTGTTACGGTTGTCCTCTCTCATCAACGGCTGGAAGCTTTCAGGATCTATATTAGGCATGACGAACGTGTTGTTATTAATTATCGGCGCCGTTGAATTACTAAGGCTTGAACTACGTTCTCGCACTGCCGCCGATGACGGGACACTAGGCCGGGCCGCCTGCGGTATCGCTATTGTTGGCACATCAGGCAAAATAGGAATTTTGTTGTACAAATTAATAATGCCGTTTGCCACTTTCGCAAATTCGGTAAGTATTGCGTCAAACATGCCACGGGCAAACGACGCCACCCGGCCCGGTATAGCTTTAAACATTCGCATAATTGCATCTAGAGCGATAGAGATACCTGTTTGGACGGTATCGAGACTAAAGAAATTTATAAAAGCGTCTTTAATTGTGCGTAACGGAACAAACATTTGACGAACAGCGCCCGACAGAATCCCTTGTATACCCTGCATTGCTAAATCAAAATCGCCCGTAAACACGCCTTTAAGAAAGTCTGTTATACCTTTAAACATCATTTTAAGGTTTTCTAACGTGTCCATAATGCCGTTAATTACGGGAATGGCTACAGCTTTGACGCCTTCAAAAACTTTAATAACTACGTCTCTGAACTGTTCGCTATTTTGCCAAAAGTGAACTAGAGCTGTAACGCCCGCCCCAATAGCTACCACCAAGAAACCAAACGACGTAACAACTCCGGCGATAGCCGTCACGGTAGCAATTAAAGCACCGCCTAACACAACGCCTAACACAGTCGCTATTCCCGCTATCACTGCCGTAGGGTTTTCTCTTACAAACTCTTTAATTTTTTCTATCACCGGTTTTATCGCTTTAACTGCCTTGTCAAACTGCACTTTTAGCTTCGGCATTAGTTTTTCTGCCAACGCTTTCACACGGTCTAGTACCGGTTGAAGTTTTGGCGCCAGCTCCTCAAATTTTGCTATAAGAACAGACACCATTTCCGCTAGCTTGGCCGCCACTGGTAAAAGCTGTTGCCCTATGGTTATACCTACGTCTTTTAACCGTGCCGCAAGGATGCGCTGTTGGTTAGCTAAGCCGTCTGACGTTTTAGCGAAATCGCCGGTGGCTCCCTGGCTGCCTAAAGCTTCCATGATTAGGGCTTGGCGGGCTAGAATCTTGTTGCCTTCTGAAACGGTGCCGTTTACGTCACCTAGCCCCATTTCTAACGCTTTGGCTTCTACTTGTGCGGCGTTGATCAAAATACCGAGAGACTGTAACGGCTCACTGCTGCCACGTAGCCCGGCGCTCAGCTTCTCGATTGCTTCGCCCGTCGTCAGATTGTTAAAACTTGCTACATCCGCCGCTGTTTTCACTAAATCAGACGCAAAAGTACTCAAATCTTTACCGCCTAAATCAGCGGCTTTACCAAACACACCGAACCCGCTAGCGGCGTCTAAAAACTCTGCGCTTGATAATCCGACGTCTTCGGCCGCCGACTTGCTGGCCGCTTTTATTCCTTCCATGGCGTCACCAAACACGGCTTCGGTTTTGCTCATGGATTCTTCAAAATCAGACGCCAAATTAACAGCTGTGGTACCTACCTTGGCGGCTGCTATTGCTATACCACCGGCCATTACTCCAAACGCTTTGCCGACTTTACCGGCCGCTTTTGCTGCGTTTTTCGAGAACTTGTCTAGGCTCTTTGTTGCTTGTTTTGTGGCTTTGCGTAGACCGTCGGCGTCTCCGCCGATAAGCATACTTATTGACGCTTTTTTACCTGCCATCAGGTGCCGCCTTTGACGCCTTTAACGCTCTATCCAAAATTTGTTCTAGTTCAACGTTATAGTAGTCTACGACTTTTTTGAATTCACGGTCCGCCGCATCATAAAAGAACGGGTTACCTTTAATCTTTATGCCGCCGCCGCCCGCTATACGCCCATAAAGGCTTGTCGGATCTCCGAACGTGACACGCCCGGCGTACGGAATCTTTTTTTTGCCTATCCGAATTATTCCGCCTTTGTTAGTGCCAGAAGTCCTAATGCTTTGACGTAATCGGCCTGTTTTGACGGGTGCGAGTCGGCGGGCTTCTTCGGCCACAATATCGGCCGCCCCTTTATGTATGTCTTTAAATTGTTTCTTAAAATCTCCGTCCAAGTCTTTCATTAGGCGCATGGCACGTTTAAGACCAACGATTTTTATTTGGTCTGTTTGCCTACCTTGCCTTGCCACGCTTAGCCGCCTTTTCTTCTGCTTTAATTTTTTCGTTGTGAGCTGTTAAAAGCCCTAAAACCATCAGCGACGGTGCATCCATAAGGACATCTAATGGCTGGCCGGTGGCAATCGCTAAGACTCCTAGCTGGTAGGCGTAACTCGTTCGTCTAAAGGGTTATCATCTACCTCAAATTCTACGGTTTCCACACCGTCAGCCCACGGGTCAAACTCAACGCCGCCGTGCTTCTTCTCGGTTTTAGCGCACTGGTAGCCAAGCCACCAGATATGCTTCATTCTCATTTTTGCTTCAAGTTCCATAATCGAAATATCAAACATGTCTTCAAAATCGATCCATAAACGGCCCTTTCCGTCAAACTCGACAACTCGACCATCTAAATATGTAACCTTAATTTGTGCACGCAGCATTTTATTTATCCTTTTTAGCTAGTCGCTTCTACGACAGCGGTTGTTATAGGCCATGACACGGACGCTGTCGCAAGTTCTCCGACTGCGTTTCCAAACGTTGGCCATTCAGTCACAAGAACGCTAAACGTGTAGCTAGGGTTAGTAGCTGCTAACGATCCGGACGTTGGCTTTAATACGACCACCACAACGGTGCCAAGTAGTGTCCTGATCGTGGCTTGTACGCTTGACGCCGCAAAATCTTGATTAAAATCTACGTCCAAACTTCCGTCTTTAAGGCCACCAATACGAGACCGGAACGACTGCCCAAAAGCGGTAGTTTCCAGCTCGTCGGCGATCTCGCTAAACGTAACGCTAGTTACGTGGTTAGAAAGATCAACGGCGTTAATAGTTATTGATACGTCGTCTGACATGTATACGGCCATTTTTATGACTCCTTAATTGTTTTGATGTCGGCTATATGGCCGCCCTGGATTAAAGCGCTAATGTCTGCGCCGTGTTCTTCAAGGGATTTTTTGGTAATTTTAGCGCCTTTTACTTGCCCTAAAATCTTGGCATCTCCGATGATTTCGTAACTCATACGGCGTAAACCTCCAGTTCGAATCTTGCGCCTAAAAACTCGCCTTCGCCCAATACTATCTGACCGTAGTCTAACATTCTAGTTATGCGTGCGTCTGACACGGTGCCGCCTAACTGCCTGTCCGCTGCTATGGCGTTATAGACCGAGCCTGTGCCGCTCACATAGGCGTCTAGACCGTCTTGGCTGTATTCTGAGTTGAAACGGCCTGCCAAAATTAGCACATCAAAGTTAAATCGTTGCAACATTGAATTATGGGCGCTGTTTCCCATAGACACGTTATATTCAACTTCTGGTGATCTAGGCACCACGACAGCGACGGGCGGGTAAACGGTGTCTGGTACTGTGTCAAACGTGGCCAGTAAATCGCTTAACGTATCTAGTCGGGTTTTAATACCGCTTTTGATAGCTGAGTAGTCGGCCACTATGCGGCGCCTAAACGCCTGAACCCGGCTAACAAACTCCTAAAATCCGGATCTAACTTGTTAACCCTGATAGGTCCAAAATCGTTTACTACTCCGGCCATTACTCCTAAAGGTGAGCTGCGCCGCTGAAACAGACGAGCGCCCATAATCAGAGCAGCTTGAGACACTGCCGCCGGTACCGTCGCCTCATATCCCCACTTGGCGGTAACTTGCACGGTTGGGCGGGCGTTTAAATAGCGTGGGAACGTGCCGGAAACGTTGTAAAGAATATTAAAAGGCGCAGCGTTTCCGTTATAAATAAAATCGCTTGAAATCGTTAACGTCGTGGCATAAGTGCCATCGTTCGACGTATCGGTTTTAACAACTAAACCTGTATCAGTATAAAAATCGTCTATTAGAACTTTTACGCCGTCATAAGGTTGAAACACACGAGCACTAGCGGCGCCGTCAGCTACAAACGTTCGCCCGCAATAGTTGTCTATCTCGGCTTCTGCTGCGTTTATAGACGCCGTTATATAGGTATCTTCGCCGGTTGAACCGTTTGGTATACCTAAGCTGGCTTTTACGTCCGCTAGTGTCGTGTAGTTCGGCATTTACTTTTTAGCCGCTGCTTTTTTTGCAGGCGCCTTTTTTGCTGGCTCTTGCTCAGTTTTTTGTATGCGGCTAGCTGCTTGTTTTTCTGCTAATCGTTGGAATGAGTCCATATTTACCTTTCATAGAACGGCGGGCGTTGTCCTGCCGTGAATCCCGCCCGCCGTCCAAATCAGCCTAGAACGTAGGTGCGATTAGACCGGTTCCGACAATAGCGCTGATCGCTTTTGGATAGCGGCCCGGTACGAACCCGACGTAGGAGTATGCCACAAGCGAAAGCGTGAGGTTTAGTCCGGCCGTTTCGTCCATCCTCATAAACATAGGTCCGCCGTCTTCAAATAGAAGCATGTCACCACTCGACACCACATAAATGGCGTCTTCGGTTCCGGCTCCAAGATCGGTCCGTACGTTTGCGTCGGTAACGATTGGAATACCTGCTATTTGCAAGCCTGTGTTTCCGTAGCCTGTTGTAGGGCCTGTTCCCATAGCGTTTTGTGGCACGTTAGCAATAGGTACAACAATCGGGCGCCCTGTGGTATCTACTGCCGCTGAAATGCTCGCTGCGCGTCTCGGGTGCATTACGATTAGGTCAGGTGCTCGAAAGATACCGGTGTTTATTTGCTGAATGGCATCTAGAAGTTTTGGATATAGTTCCGCAACCGTTGGGCTAGCGTCGTTATACGTCACAGTGTTAATGCCTGATACCTGTGAAATGCCAAGCAGTTGACCGGATGAGCCGGAACCGTTAATTAATTGGTTGTCTAGCACGGTTGCCATTGCGCCTACCATGTCGCTGGTTATAAGTGCGTCTACGCCGGTGCCTCGTTCCATTGCTTGGCGGCTGATCTGCTGAGCAGATGCCACGGTAGCAATTGTGGACGTAAGCAACGTGTCGTCTATATCGGTGTTTGAAACGGCGCTGTTTTCGCTAGCTTGTACGGCTGCGGTTGCTCCAGTTGTGACACGACTAATATTAAGAGTCATGCCAGAATCAGGCAACGGTAGCGCTCGGCACTGGTCCGCAAATGGTCGCCCTGCTCTAGCGAGAGGCGCCGCCAAATCTGTTAAGTACTGAGGTACGACAAGCCCAGAGAAATTTCCGACGGCGCCAGCTCTTGTTTCTATTGCCATTTCTTGCTGGTGACGATTGATTCGGTCTTCAGCGTTTCGGTCTTTTACAATGTATGCAGCAAACACGTCATTAAAAAACGAGTGATCCGAACGGTTCTGAGAGTAGGTTAAAGGTTCGTTGCGTACTATCGCTCCGCCTACAGACTTCGTTTCTGTTTCTTGTCCGCCCATAGCTTTTACTTCTGCTTTCATTAATTCGGCTGCCATGTTTCGCTCTTTAATTTCTCTCAGCTCGGCTATGCGACTGTCAAGGGTTACCGAGCGTCCTTGTAAATCGTTAAGATTTTTGTCTTCGACTTCTGTCAGATCCCGGGCTTCTTCTGCTGCACGGGTAACGATAGAGTTTTGAGTTTCGCCAATTTCGGCTCGCTCTGCGATCAACTGATTTAAGAGTTGCATAATTTGTCTTTCTGGTCACGTTTGTTTTGGTCAAAGGTGCCAGAGAGTGAATCAGATCGGCGCTCAGGCGGCGTTTGTAAATATGTTAGCTTGATTCTTTCATCAAATGTCGCCATTTTGCAAGCATCGGCGCTTGTTCTTTATCGTCTGCGTTAAACGCTCTAGCCATTACTAGCTGTGCGTCTCCATAGGCCGGTTCGTTCGGCGACGTCAAAAGCGCTACATGGTCAAGTTTTGCTTCTAAGCGTGTAATTTGTCGTCGGCCGTCTTGTTTACTCTCCGAACTGCGCACCGGATGAAAGCCCACACTAAAGCCAGTCACATATCCGTCTTTCGCTAACGCTAACGCTTCGGCGCTTCTTTCTGTCGGTGCCATCCTAAAATCTGCTATTAAGCCGTTGTTGTCATTTGACCAGCTCCCCGCCATGCCGATAGGGAACCGCTCCCGGTCGTGTCCGTGCATTAACGGGATCTTTGAGCCACGTTCCTTAATACTTTTATCAAACACGGAACGGCCTAGACGCTCGACGTACTGCCCGGTATCAAAAGTTGCGTTCCACGGTGCCACAAGTGCGATTATGTGGTGTTCTCCGTTGTCTTCCCGTATCTCTAAATCTGATAGCTCTAATATCCGGTTCTCTAACATTTTTAACTCCTCTAGTTGAGGTCGTCGGTCGCTACGTCTCGGCTAATATTCTCAAGATCTCGTACTTCGTCCACAGTGAGCCATCCGCCGCTTATGCCTATGGCGTAACTATCGTATCTTTCTTTTCTTGATCCTCTTAACAGTGCGTCCATCTGGAATTTGGCTTTCTGTCCTCTAGGTAGCTCTCTGGTGAAAGCTTGTTCTATTCTTGTAAGCCATCCACGCAAACAGAACCGAACAAAGTTTAGGCTGTCTTGCGTCACGTTGGCGTACGTCTTTGACCCTTCGGACGGCACGTTAACCATATGGGCCGGTACTCTAAACATTGTTGTAATCTCTCTAGCTGAGTTTATGCGGCTATCTATAAACTCTAAATCTTTAGGGCTAAG
>TARA_R110001606_G_scaffold8001_12_pt1 | contig 13755 bp, 11 predicted proteins | sample TARA_R110001606 | Tara Oceans TARA_R110001606 (sample SAMEA4398315) | marine metagenome | biome: Polar Biome; feature: [SRF] surface water layer (ENVO:00010504); material: water (ENVO:00002006), including particulate matter (ENVO:01000060) such as... | depth 5 m | reverse complement strand
ACTTACTTCATGCAGCCAGTCTGTCTATTGAATGCTGACGGGGGACAGCCTCGACACGAGTTAGGCTTTGTTCATCCAGCTGATAAAAATAATATTTTGTCTTATTGATCACTTTTACCCGAGCTCGAACCATCATCAGACCGAGAAATTCCAAAATTTCATTCAGTTGCTGCATCGGTTTTTTGTCAATATCAGCGCGTTGTTCCAAATCAAACTGCCCTTCGAAATATATCGCAAGAGCTTTGTATGCTTTCACAAATTCATTCAGATCATGGCTTGAGACCTCGATATCTGGATTAAAGTTCTCGCCGTCGAATATTGGCGTACACTTCAACACGGTAGATATTAGATAGGAACCATATGCGAATTTTTTGCATGTCTTAAGCTCGAGGCTTGTGCCATCGGTGCTTTCATTATTTTTTATGGCGTCGAAAGTGTTGTTGTTAGCTGCACTATCTACAACCTTTCGGTATAAACTTATCTGTTTTCGGAAGCTCCCATTTCCGTCTTCACGGACTAAATCTTCAGTTATTGCCTCACAATAGAATAACTCAATTTTGGTCCGATGATATCTGTCTAAAAAACTCAATGGGATAGAGATATTCAGATGATTTTTGGCATCTTCCAATTTCTGAAAATAATAGAGATTTAGCTGCTTGGCGTTAGCAATTCGATGGACCTGCTTTTCAAGCACCACCATCGAGGCGGCATCATTCAGTTCTTTCCCTTTTTTTGAGGAAATCTGGTCAAATTCCTTATAATTTATATAATATGACTGATCTCTTTTATATTGAATGAAATGCTTTTTTAGGTTGTTTTTAGAATGGCGTTGAGAAGCTACAATTTGAGCAGCCATTATGAGAAATGGCCTTATCTCATATGCGGTTTGGTTCGTTTGGATATTAAAGTTATTATGAGACAAATCTTGAAGAAATAGGGCCTGCATGTCGGCTTGCACCACGCCGAACTCAGTTTCAAAGTTATATACTTTACCTGAAACCCATACATTTATATCCTTCGGATTGCGAACTCGACCAAGCTGCTGATCGATATCAAAATGAGTGTTTATTCGATCTGCAAAAATTCCATATACTATATCGATTTCCTGGCTGTCGTTTTGAAAAGTGATATCGATTCCGGTCCCTAAAGAGGGTGACGTAAGAACCACATCATAATTTAGAATTTCCGTTTCAATGTTACTAATAAAACTCTTGATCGGTTTGCTGGTTGAATTCTCTGATGTAACTACAATTCTCTTAATCGTTATGTTATTTTTAGACTCAATCGTTCCGAGAATCTCATCCAATCGCTTAATTTGAGCTTTTGAGTTGGAAGTTACAAAGACCCTTTTTTTCGATACAACCGATTCAATAAGATCATTTATTAGATGGTCTCTGTTCCCATAGACATTGATATTTTTTTCTGGAGGTTTGTACTGGTTTACAAATATGGTGATCGGGAGTTCGGGAGGCAGAGCTTCGTCATGTTCACCGGTTTTCCGGATCATTTTTTCCATAAAAATCGATATGATGGTATCAAATGTAATCCAGCCAAGGTCTGCATCCAGAAGCACCACTTTTGACGCTTTGCGTAATAGCGCGCTGAAATTTGCAAATAGAGAGTCTCGTCTTGACCCGATAGTTGCCGATAGAAAGTGGGATAAAACTTGCTCAGATTCGTCTATTATCACCCAATCATAAGTTCGACCTTCAACTTTCCAGAGACTATCCAGACAAACTCCGTAACGATTCCGTATTTCATCGAGTCTGTGCTTTTCGTGGTTTTTATCATTGAGGTAGCAATTTAAATCCAGCTTGTCGCATAAGCTCCCAATCAGCGCTTTTCTGTGCCCAATGAGAAGCACCGACCTGTCCGGGTGGTAAAATGGAAATTCTGTATCCCCCTCTGAGTTGGAATATTTTCTTACAGGATCGTTGGGTTTGTAATGACCATCAGGATCAACGCGAATATATTCCCGTACATCGTTGGCGATGAGCGTCGTTTTTCCGGTGCCTTTTGGGCTTTTGATGAAGTTAAGTCCTGCAGGCAAACTAGCTAAACTAGAATATCTCTGATTTTGAACTTCAACATGCCGGGCCTCAATTGTAACCTTCGAACCCGATTCAAGGAAACGCTCTATTCCTTGCTTTGGACTAGTAGCTTCACGTGTCGAAGTTTGCTTTTTTAGGCCAACGACGACGTTTTCAAAGTCGTTAAAATCATAGCGGGGTGGTGCAGACTTTTGCCACCAAGTCAGCTGGCATTTGGAGCAGTGAAGATACCTGTTTCTATGCTGGTTGAGTGCGACAAAGGCACTGGCATTTTTGTCATTATGAAACGGACAATGTACGGAAACCTTTTTATCGATTTCACCCAGTTCAATTATCGACCCATCGTGCAATTTAATGTTCGTAGTTGGCTTTAGTTGTAGGTCTGATCTGTTAGCGGTAGCTATATTTCCAGTGATCGATTCCCTTGTCGGAACGACCTGACCGTCTGTAATTAACTCAGCTAAATACTCATCGGTTAACGAATTCGCGAGCAATTTATGTCGACAGTTAGTTGATCCATAGAACATCCTCGCAGGATCTGTAACGCTTGGATCACCTCCAAGGCGCCTAGCTAGTGATGTCATGGCACATCTAAGTTCGTTCGGGTCAGTTATGGTTCGTGGTAAAATGAACACGACCCGAAATCGATCTCCATCAGCAGAATGAGACGGAGTGGTGTAATAGAAAGATCCGTAGGATTTGACGATTGGATCATCCAAAGTGTCTTCGATGGTTCGCCCACCATCCATATCGGCACAAAGAATGTCAGCCGCTAGGAAATTTTCTGTTTTGCGGACGTTGTCATTGAAATCATACGAAAAGGCACAGCCTTTCGAGACGATCTTCGCAAACTCCTGAATTGAAAATTCATACGTTTCAAATCCCTCGGTATAATGACGCTTGTCCTGAGGTGGAATTTTGTCAATCAGTTTGGAGTTGAATGAAATACGCAATTTTCGTGATGCATTGGATTTTGAAGTTTTTTTGGTACCCAGCATCATCAGATTCCTCATTTCAAAATCTGTAGGGTAATCCTAGAACAACTTCCAAACCAAATCATCAAAGGATGGAGTTCCAGTCGCGATTGGTTGGCACAATAGTGGTAAGCCAAGCTACCCTTTAACTTGCCATATTGCTATATCCGATGAGCGTAAAAGCAGACATTGTGGAGGAGTTAGCTGCCGTTCCGCTACCGCCCCAGGTGCGGACTTTAGGGTGATCCATATCAATGCCTGAAAGCTGCCATTTATCGGAGAAAAATCTTTTCGGCTTCAACGAAAACCAAAGTTTGCCGTTCGCGCCGACCCAGAGCATGATAGCTTCGAGGTCACATCGCGACGTCTGCTCACATCGCATTTAGTGCCTTGAACTGGTTCATTCTATCTATATCACAATCAACACCAAGAAAGGGCTATTCCGACCGGCTTTTGGAGAACAGACATTGAATCGCATTAAATCGCTCTCACTCCTTACCGTGTTGATGCTCGGAATGAGCAGCGGTGCCAACGGTCAGGAAGCTGCAGATGAATGCGCTCGACCCAAAGTCGAGAAGGTCGAAAGACCCAATGTCGTGTGGCAGCCGGGGCCGGGCGGGAATCAAGTCCCTCTGTGGCCGGAAAACCTCAAAATCCAAACGCCAGAAACCGACGGCAATCCGGAAATGGTCGGGAATGGCTCCCCGCTCGTCGCAGGACGTATATGGAATTGGGCGACCTATGTTTCCCGCCCAACGATGACAATCTTTCCACCGAAGGGTGAAAATACAGGTGCAACCATGCTGGTCTTGCCGGGCGGTGGCTATGTTGCCATCGCGATGGACCTTGAGGGGACGGAGATCTGTGACTGGATTACGCAGCACGGCGTGACGTGTGTCGTTTTGAAGTATCGGACGCCACAAATATGGGGTCGAGGGGAAGACGGTAGTCGGCTGCCGCCGGAAGGTGATCTGCTTCCCCTACAGGATGCTCAGCGCGCGATGGGGCTGTTGCGATCCCAAGCCTCTTCCTACGAAATCAACCCCGACAAAATCGGCGTGATCGGCTTCTCTTCCGGCGCACATCTTGCGGCTGCAGTCAGCAATGCGAACGAACGCACTTATGATCCGGTTGACGCGGCAGACGAAGCGTCCGCACGGCCCAATTACGCGATCGTCATGTACCCAGGAAAATTCATGTCCGAAAGACGCCCGAAAAGACTGGAGCTTGCTCCATGGATGGAGATTAGCGCTGAGGCGCCTCCAACACTGTTGATTCACGCGATGAACGATGACTCCAATGATATCCGCAATACCATGGCCTATGCTCTGGCGCTCAACGATGTTGGCGTTCCCGTCGACATGAGAATTTTTGCCAAGGGTTGCCATGCGTTCGGGCTTCGACCAACCGACGATCCCATCACGACCGAATGGCCCGGGCTGGCCGTAGAATGGTTGCGGGATATCAAAATCTTGTGAATACCAATGTCCGTTCCCTTGGCTGCGGCATCAAAAAGCTGCCGTTCAGCAAACCACCCAGTTTCGGTCATTCCGACTGGTGAGATGGAAAATAGAAGCGGTTGGTCAGCAACCGCCCCAATAGCGGTCGTTCCGGCAGGCAGTGGCCAGTATTAAAAGCGGACAGACGGTTAACGACCCAGTCTGCAATATTGCGGCCGCAGGTTGATGCTCGAACCCAGCAATTCAATCATATGCTTCATTTCAGCACTGTCAGATCGCCATCGATTTCGGAATAATTGGCAGCTTGTTTGGCCCAACCGCATTGAACCGTAAAATCACAACTTTAGCCATTCATCCGCTCTCTAGATCTTTGGAGACGGACTCAATGAGATTTTCGATGCGCACAACCCGCGCAGGCAATGTTCGGCCACGTCGAGAAATCATCCACAGATCATGGCGGAGCCTGACGGAAAGGACCGCGATCTGGAGCCTGTCTTTGTCAGGGTAGCTGTTCACGCCGCTGCGTGGCAGCAAAGTATATCCGATACCGTTCGCTACGGGTGCAGGAATCTGGCTGATCTGGTTTACAAAAGTACGAATATGCAGACGGTCCGATCCCTGAAACTCTTTCGGAAAATTCAGCGAGAGCAGACTGTTAGCATAGGCAAACCCGTCAGGATGCGCCACAAAACCTAGGGCTTCGAGCCTCTTGAAGCTGATCGGAGACTTCATCGCATTACGCGGAACAACTAGGCAGAGTTCCTCTTGTCCCAGATGTTTGGCATCGAGCCTTGGATGATACGGATCATGGTCAGCAACTCCGAGATCAAATTGCCCGTCCAGTACACCGGCTAGTACCTTGTCCTGCGGAGTTGCCTCGAGCCTTATGGTCAGTTTCGGGGAATCCTGCATTGCCGACAGGAGATGGGGAAACAGAAGCATCGCAAAACTACCCGAACACGCAATTTTAACTTCTCCGACCGCCGGGTCATCGCGCAGGACGGTTTCGAGCAGTGCTTGTTCCTCAGCGCGTCTCGCGCGGCCTACGGCCAGAACAGCTTCGCCGGCCGAAGTAGGGCTAAAGCTTTTTCCCTGGCGCGAGATCAGCGATTGACCGACTTGGGCCTCAAGCTTTCGCAAATGCTGCGAAACGCCCGGCTGGGTCATATTCAACTGCTCTGCAGCCCTCGTAAAGTGGGCGGTGTCGCAGAGTGTGACGAAAGTTTCCAACCATTGCGCATTCAACATTATGCATTACTAAATGTAATGATAAGATATTCAATTGATTATTTCTAATAATGGAGAAATTTCCTTATTTCCATCGGCACACGGAATAGAAGGAACTCCTTGATGCTGCCTACACCACGCGCTTTTTCCCATATCGGCCTGTCGGTCCCTGACCTCGATGCCGCGGTAAAATTCTACACCGAAACCCTCGGGCTCTACATCATCATGAAACCGACCGATGTGACGGAAGACGAAAGTCCGGTCGGAATCATGTGTACCGACGTTTTCGGTAAGGGATGGGGGAGTTTGCGCATTGCCCATCTTGCGACTGCCGACCGTGTTGGGATCGAAATCTTCGAATTCCCGGAAAATCGTGCGCCTGACAAGAATCTGGATCATAAGCGCCACGGAACTTTCCATTTTTGTATTCAGGATCCGGACGTCGAAGGCTTGATCGAGAAGATCGTCGCCGCCGGAGGAAAGCAACGGATGCCGGTTCGAGAATATTATCCGGGAAAAAAGCCTTATCGCATGTGCTATGTCGAAGACCCGTTCGGCATTGTATTCGAAATCTATAGCCATAGCTATGAACTGACCTATTCCGAAGGAGCCTATTCGTAGCAATATGGCTGGATAAGGTACGCGGTCTTGAGCCAGAGCTCCGGTCGCGCATCGGAGTAGCTGAAACTTGAAGTAATGTAGAGAATCAGATCAAATTGGAGTTAGACGTCAGGAAAGCTCAATTGTTTCTTACATCTCGCGACCAAATCCGCCACACCGGCGGACAGCCCGTAACAAGCCCCTGGATGGAGAAAATTGTGAATATTCTGACCGAAATATCAGTCGAGGCGGTGTGGGCAGGTGGCTGACAAGCAGAATCTGACTGACGATAATGCCGGTTATAAGTTCAAGCAGCACGAACTGCCGATCTTGCCCGGATCGCCGGCGAACCCGGACCATCCGGCGTGCCGCAAATTTGCTTATCTGGTAATCGGGCTATTTCTGGGCCTCGTCGGAGGAGCCCAGAACGGATTTTTGCTAGCCAACACGGCCGCGCTGCAGGGCGAGTTGGCGCTGACTCCGGTACAGGCCGGGTGGATCAGCGTTGCCTTCTATTCGACCTATGCCTGCATGAGCATGTTGCTGTTCCGCGTCCGCCAGGAATTCGGCATCCAGCCATTTGTCAAATATGCCATGATCGGCCTTGTCGCAGCGAATTTTATCCAGCTGCTGGAACTCGGCTATTATCCTGAAATCGCCGCGCGAGCGATGGCCGGGATCGCTGCTGGCGGCCTGTCCGCGCTATCGATTTATTATCTGATGCAAGGGCTGCCGGCATCCGCACGGATTGGTGCGCTCGTCCTCGGCATCGGCCTTGTCCAGACGGCTTTCCCGCTAGCGCGCGCCATATCGCCATATTTGCTCGTCGACGGGAATATTAGCCGCGCTTTCCAGTTACAATTTGGTCTGTCCATAATTTCGCTTGGAGCGGTCTATCTTTTGCGACTTCCCATAGGGTTCAGGAAGAAGACATTCGAGAAGCTCGATCTGCCAAGCATCACGTTGTTTCTGCTCGGCGTGGCGGCATTGCTGGCCTTCCTGATCCAGGGACGGATCCAGTGGTGGGATGCCAGTTGGCTTGGGTGGGCGCTGGCGCTTGCTATCCTGTGTCTCGGCGGCTGCCTTCTTATCGAGATGAACCGGAAAAGCCCGATGCTCAATACGAGCTGGCTATCGAGCCGGGCGATCCTGTCTCTCGCAATCACCGGCGCAGGGGTGCGGGTTCTTGTCGCCGAACAAAGCTTTGGAGCGAGCGGACTGTTCTCCGCACTTGGCTATGGCAACGAGCAATTGACCGGCTATTATTTTGTGCTGGCCGGGGCAACCGTTGCCGGCAGTATCCTTTCACTAGTGCGTTTGGACCCAAAAGACCTGACCCGACCGATCCTTTTTGCCATAATGGTTATTGCGATCGCGGCATTCGCGGATACGCGCACCGGCATCATGTCTCGTCCCAGCGATCTCTATTGGACCCAGGCCGCAATCGGTTTCGCTGCAGTTTTTGCGATGGGGCCGGTGATGATGGAAGGCATGTTGCGTGCCCTTGCAGCCGGCCCCGCTTACGTGATCAGTTTCATCGCGGTCTTTTCTCTCTCCCAGACGCTAGGTGGTTTAGCGGGCGTATCCGCGCTCTCCGCCTTTCACACCATCCGGCTCAAAACCCATCTGATCGACGCCGGTGCCACGCTGACAGCTACCAATCCGCAACTCGCCAGCGAGATAGGACAATTTTCGACCCGTTTTGCGGCGACAATCACCGATCCGCTGTTACAGCAGCAGGCAGCGGCTGCGCGCATCTCCCAGGAAGTCGGTCGCGAGGCAGCGGTATTGGCATTTAACGATGTCTTTTTTCTTATCGGATCGCTCGCTTCCATCGCTTTTGTCGCGGTGCTAGTGCCCTGGGTGATTAATCGCGTCCGGGGACGGAACCCACTCAGCAAGGAACTCGTCTTTCTCGAGAACATGATCGCCAGGAGCAAGCGTTGAAGCAGCAGACGAATAGCGACAAGCCAGATGACGGCGACCCGGAGGTGGAAAATATTTCCGATCCTGAAGAGGTGCCAGAAACAGGCTCCGAGGATGAGGGCGGTTGGAAGCCTGACGTCTCTCGCAAAAAACTTGTGCTGGGCATACTGGTGATATTCGCGGGCGTGTTGATAGCGCTTTTCTCTTGGGGACTAACCCCATTCAACAGTGGTAATCAAACGACCAACAACGCCTATGTCCGCGGGATGACGACGGTGATCAGTCCGCAGGTCTCGGGTTATCTGACCGAAGTGCCGGTCAAGGATTTCGAGCGCGTTAAGAAAGGGCAGTTGCTCGCCAGAATCGACCCGGCGCCCTATCGTCAGCGCCTGCAACAGGGACAAGCCAATACGGCGGCCCAGCGTGCAAATCTTGCCAACAGCCAGCAAAGCTTGCGCTCGGGCGAGGCACAGATGCGCCTGCAAAACGCCTCGGTCGCCAGTGCCCAGGCTGGCTTGCAGAAGGCACAGGCCGACATGCGACGGATTGAAGAACTGGTTGGCCAAGGATCGGTGTCGCTCCGTGAACGCGATCAGGCTCTTGCGGCATTGAAACAGGCAGAAGCGGGTGTTCTGCAGGCGAAGGCACAGCGCGCGATCGCGGCTGAACAGATACGGTCGGTTCAGGTCGGGCGCGGCGCTCTCGAGGCACAAGTGCAAGGCGCAAATGCATCGGTGGAGCTGGCAGAAATCGAGCTGTCTCGCACAAATGTCCGTGCGCCCCGCGACGGGCGGCTTAGCGAGATTTCGGCCCGTCTGGGCCAATTGGTGACCGGCGGCACCCAGCTGATGTATCTTGTGCCGGATGATCTTTGGGTTACCGCCAATTTCAAGGAAACCCAGACTGCCAAAATGGCAGTCGGCCAGCGGGCCACCTTGACGGTCGATGCGCTGGGCGGAGCGGAGTTGACCGGTAAGGTACAAAGCATCGCACCTGCCGCAGGCAGTGAATTTAGCCTGGTCAAACCAGACACCGGTGCCGGCAATTTCGTCAAGGTCCCGCAGCGCATTGCCGTGCGGATAAAGTTCGATCCCGATCAGGAGCAGGTCAAGCGGTTGGGTCCGGGCATGTCGGTTGTCGCTACGGTGCATACACGGGCAGGGCAGTGATCCGATGAACATTTCATCCCGCCCTATGCTGGCCGTTGTCACACTGGCTGGCGCTATCGCGCTTAGTGCTTGTGCGCCTGGCGTGCGCCCCTTGCCCGCGTCGATCGGCGTGGAACCAGCGCTCGAATGGCGGACCGAACTTTCGATCACAGAAGAGCTGGAGCACAGTTGGTGGCAAAGATTTGGTGATCGCCGGATGGTGGCGCTGGTCGAGAAGGCGCGAGAGAATAATCCCGACATGCGTCTAGCTGCGGCAAGGGTGGAGGAAGCCCGGGCAACGGAAGCGGTGTCCCGTTCTCTGTTGTTGCCAACACTCGAAGCAGGACTAGCGGGAGGAGCGCGACGCGAAGTGTCGGCCTTTGGCCAAGGGCAGAATTCACTGGTGGCGGAACCCGCGTTTCGCGCATCCTATGAAGTGGATTTGTTCGGTAAAAACCGAGCCAATATTAATGCGGCGGAAGCGGGCGTCGCGGCAAGCGAGGCAAGCCGGGAAGCCGCACTGCTGTCGGTTACCGCGGCAACGGCCAGCGGTTATGTCAGCTTGCTGGCGCTCGATGCCCGGCGCAAGGTCCTGAGCGATACGCTGGAACTGCGCGCACAGGCATTGAAGTTTGCTCGCGACCGGGCCGAGGTCGGCTACACCTCGCAGCTCGAGTGGCGCCAAGCGCAGGCGGAGTATCATGCGACGGCACAGCTCGTGCCGCAGATCGAGGCGCAAATCGCGCGGCAGGAAAATGCCCTGTCCGTGCTGACAGGCGAGATTCCGGGCGATGTTATTCGCGGTGGCTCGCTCGCCGACCTTAAGCAGCCACCGGCTCCCGATCTCGTCCCCTCGGAACTCTTGCGGCACCGACCCGATATTGCCGCGGCAGAATATCAACTGGCGGCATCCGACGCACAAATGCGGGCTGCACGGGCGGGCTTCATGCCGAGCCTGAGGATCAGCGCCTCTGCGGGTGCGGCAATCTCCGATCTTTTAGCCGACCCGATCTCGATATGGTCGGTCGGCGGAAGTCTGCTCGCGCCGATATTCAATGGTGGCCGGCTACAGAGCCAATTTGATGCCGCAACCGCGCGGCGCGATCAGGCCGCATTCTTCTATCGCTCGACCGTCTTGAACGCCTTTCGGGAAGTGGAAGACCGGATGGCGGTCGTGGCTCGACTGGGTGATCAGCAACGCGCTCTGGAAGCCCAGCGCGCAGCTGTAGCCGACGCATTGCGCCATGCGCGCAACCGTTACCGGGCAGGCTATACGCCTTATATTGAGCAGGTCGACGCGCAGCGTAGTCTGCTCGGTGTCGAACTGTCTCTTGTTCAGGTTGAAGCCGACCAGATAAACGCAATAATCGGGCTCTATCAGGCCGTCGGTAGCGCACCCGATACCGAACCGACGGTAAATTAACTTCCTGTGGTAGCGTCATCTAAAAGAGCATGTGTCTCTGGGCATTGAACCTGAAGATCAGCAGGGTAGCTGTTTTTTCAGAGCCTGCGTTCCGGGTTTTGGTGCGACCAGATTAGGATCAGTATTTGTGCACGAGCCGCCTGCGACCGATTTATCGCTCAATGGCTCGGTACGTCACTTTGCTTTCCAAAGCCGGAAAGTTTCCTTTGCATCCGGTCGTGAATTTCTGAGAATGGCAAACCTAATGTTCGTTTTCGGCAAGTTGCAGATATAAGGATCAGGCACGAAGATAATGCCTATTGCGCGCGCGTTGCTGTGGCGCTGTACCGACCCTATAAATGTCCGTTTCTTCCGCCTGAGTGCCCAACAGCAGACGGACAACTACCCACCCAGTTTCGGTCATTCGACAGGGAAAAAACTAAAGTCCGCTTATGAGATGAAGCAGACATTTTCTAATCTTCAAACCGTTGCTGAATTGGATTGGTTGTTTGAGGTTTCTTCGCTCTGGTTTTGGTAATCTGGGCTGCTGCAGAAGACGTTACGGTTTGGCCATAGTGCTTCTCAAGCATTTCAATCGATGTCCCCATTTGCTTTGCCAGATGAAACGGAGATACATCCTCATATAATCTCTGCGTGGCGTAAAGATGGCGCAGGGAATAGATGGTCCGAGCTGTCCCGTTTTTCATTATCGGCACATTTGCAAATTCCAGCAACGAGTGAAAAGACCGTTTGAAGGTTCTAATCTCAGTCCCATCAGGATGACAAAATACTAATTGATCCCGATGGGGTTTCCAGAGTTCAGGATTATCTGGATGCTGTTCTTTCAACTCCGCGCAGCGCAGATCGATAATCTGGTTGAAGATCCTGCCGGTTCCCTTTTGACAGACAACTTCGCGAATACCTGTTTTGCCACGAACTTCAGCAACGACATATTTGGCATCATCATCTTCTATGGGTCTTAGATCTCCCCATTTTAATTTTCTAAGTTCTCCAACGCGAAGTCCGGTATTTACCAAAATGAGAAAATAGAGCTTCGCCAAAATGCGATCTTTGGAGGTGGCTTTCTGTTCGCCGTCTTTAAGCCAGCCATCCATTGCTCGTATAATTGCTTTCCATTCCTGTTCCGTAAATGTTGGTCTTCTCTCTCCGTTATTTTTGGGCGGAGTAGAATCTGGGATTTTCGCAAGATGCCCCATTTTAACGGCGAAATTGAACAACGAGCGGATTGATGTTCGTTCACGGCCTAATGTGGCATTTGATGGGATCTTCTTGGCGTAGTTTTCTTTGCGCCAGAGCCAATAGTTTTGAAAATCGGTTGGGCCAATTTGGTCAATCTTCATCGACCCAAAATACTCAAGAGCATATGACCGGACACGATCGATTGTCGAAGTCCAAGAGCCCCCTTTTGTTGTGGGACCCATCAAGGTTATCGATTTTTCCCATTCTTCGAAAACCTTTGCAAAAGTCTTGGTTTTTATGGAGCCGCCCATTCTTACATGGTGATCAAGGTCATCATAGAGATTGGCCGCAAATCGTTCGGCATCACGAAGATTAGCTGTTTTTGTGGAAATGGTTTTATAACCGGAAGCGCCTGGAACCCGAATGCGCGCTTGCCATTTAGGATTTTTTAAACCTTCTCGTTTGTATAAAATGATGCGCCCATCACCGCGAAGGTCAATTCGCTCGTCAGCATCAGTGCTGCCAGATCGGTTGCTTTCCACTAAGATTCTATAAACTAAAACGAATTTCCCGGGAACAGTTTTTTGTATAACTTTTGTACATAGCTAAAATGCACAAATTTACACATTCACGGAATTATGATTTCCGTTAAAGCGTTGAAATATAATGAAATAATGGTGCACCCGACAGAATTCGAATCTGTGACCTCTGCCTTCGGAGGGCAGCGCTCTATCCAGCTGAGCTACGGGTGCCAAGGCGTGTACCGCCGGATGGGCGTTTAGCAGCGACATTGCCTGATTGCCAATCAAATATTTGGCCCATTGCGAGCGGCGGTCTAGTCTTCGGTTGCGGCCTTCGGAATTTTCTCGATTTGCTGGAATTTGCCGAGACCGCAGGCGCCGCGGCTGTCGAGCCGGCCGCCGGTCTGGGACAGCACGTGGATGATATCGACGCTGCACAGCCGGTTGGTCGATGTCTTGTAGGAAAAGGCTTCCTCAAAGGCCAGGCCGCTGCATTTGTTGGGCAGGCGATTGCGATAGATATCGCCATTGCGCATCTTGAAATCGATGGTCTGGTCGTCGATCACATCGGTGGAGCGGATGCTCGAGCGGTTGATACAGCTTTTTGCTTCACCGACCTCGCGGATTTCATATTTGTCGTCCTTGGACGCTTTTTCGGCGGCAAAGGCGACGCTGCCGGCGGCCAGAGCGGAGGCTATGATGATCGTGGATTGCAGGCGCATGGTCTTCTCCTGTGGATGTTTGCCATCTTGGCCGGGAATTTACATCCGGAAATATTTCCCGAAGCTGAATGACCAGCGCGATGTCGCGGGCCGGCCGGCCTGCAATCGCCGGCTGTCATGCGGGCGCGGGCGTCTTCTTCTTGAACCGGCAGAGATCGGCGACCGGGCAGCGCCAGCATTCGGGCTTGCGCGCCTTGCAGATATAACGGCCGTGCAGGATCAGCCAGTGGTGGGCGTGGACGCGGAACGGGCCGGGAGTCCGGGTTTCCAGCTTCTTTTCCACCGCTAGTACGGTCTTACCCGGCGCCAGGCCGGTGCGGTTGCCGACGCGGAAAATATGGGTGTCGACCGCGAAAGTCTCGGCGCCAAAAGCACAGTTCATCACGACATTGGCGGTCTTGCGCCCGACTCCGGGCAGCTTGACCAGCTCGTCGCGGTCGGCGGGAACCTCGCCGCCGAAATCGGCGATCAGCATTTCCGACAGGGCGATCACATTCTTCGCCTTGGTGTTGAACAGACCGATG
>TARA_R110001606_G_scaffold161_4_pt1 | contig 13785 bp, 8 predicted proteins | sample TARA_R110001606 | Tara Oceans TARA_R110001606 (sample SAMEA4398315) | marine metagenome | biome: Polar Biome; feature: [SRF] surface water layer (ENVO:00010504); material: water (ENVO:00002006), including particulate matter (ENVO:01000060) such as... | depth 5 m | reverse complement strand
AAAGGTCTATTAACGAGATATGCTAAGAAGATGATCAGACCAGAATTCTACGGTAGAGTATTTGTATCAAACACTAGTTTGATTTAAGAATAACTCTTAAGTAAATTCATATAAATTAAGACCTGGCCCACAAGCCAGGTCTTTTTTTGTTCTAGTTAATTTTTTTAATATTTATAATAAAACACTATGAACATCCCAATTTGGACAGGAGTAGCAACTTTTGCTGCGGGTCAAACCCCCTTCGGTTTTTACGATAGTGATGCACAATTTATAGTTGATGCAAATAAAGTATCTGATTTTTGTGCTAGAAGACTAGGCTATCCTTTAGCCGATGTAGAATTACAATCAGGCTCATTTTTTACAGCTTTTGAGGAAGCCGTCACAACTTATGGAAACGAATTATATGCATACAAAGTAAGAGAAAACTACTTATCTTTAGAAGGATCCACTACATCATCTATCCCTAATAAAAAACAAATGGTTCCAAATTTAGCTAATATAGTTAATATCTCGGAACAATATGGGGTAGAAGCAGGAGCAGGAGGAAATGTAACCTGGTACTCAGGATCTATAGCATTAACAGCTAGTAAACAAGTATACGATATGGATATTTGGGCACAAACATATGCTAACTTAGGAACAAACGATTCAATAGAAATAAAAAGAATATTTTATGAAGCACCCCCTGCAATAACAAGATATTTTGATCCATATGCTGGTACAGGTACTGGTATGATTGATTTAATGGATTCATTTGGTTGGGGTAGTTACTCACCAGCTATTAATTTTTTAATGATGCCCTTAAACTATGACATGCAAGTAATGCAAGCCATAGAATTAAATGACCAAATAAGAAGATCAAATTATTCATTTGAAATTATTAATAATAAACTAAAATTATTTCCAATTCCAAAAACCACAGGAGATCATTTATGGTTTGAATATATTAAAAAACAAGAAAGAAATAATCCTTATTCAGATTCTTCAGGTGTTATTACTAATGTTAGTAATGTGCCTTTTGAAAATCCAACATACACAGATATAAATTCAATAGGTAGACAATGGATATTTGAATACACATTAGCAATAGCTAAAGAAATGTTAGGATATGTTAGAGGTAAATATTCAACGGTTCCAATCCCGGATGCTGAAATAACATTAAATCAATCAGATTTAATATCAGCTGCTACAGCAGAAAAAAATGCATTAATAGAAAGATTAAGATCATATTTTGATGATACATCTAGAGAAAAATTACTAGAAAGAAGATCATTAGAAGGAGATTATTTACAAAAAGAATTAAATAAAGTACCTTATCCAATTTATATTTACTAATATATGGCTTTATACGGTGGACAAAGAGATGTAAGCCTATTTAGGCACCTTAACAGGGAAGTAATGGGTAACATTATTTCTCAGGAATGTGTTTACTACAAATATAAACTAGAAGAAACGAAAGTTAATCTTTATGGTGAATCTGCTGGGGCTAAATATTATTACCCTGGTGTTATATTAAGTACCCTTGTTAAAAGATCAGATCAATCCTACCCAGATAATGAATTTGGTGTACAATATTATCAAAACATTGATTTTAGGTTTTTACGTGATGATTTATTGCAAAGAAATTTAGACTTTAATAAAGATTTTGATCAAGGAGATTATTTTGGAGCTGATTTAACTCCTGAAGTAGGTGATATAATATACTATTATGGAGGTTACTATGAAGTAGATGATATAATAGGTAATCAATATTTCGCTGGTAAAGACCCAGAATATAATTATGCTGAAAACCCAATAAATCCTGGATTAGAAAATTTTGGTAGTGATATATCTGTTATATGTAAAACTCATTACACCCCAGTTAATAAAGTACAATTAGAAAAAGGAGGAATAAATGGCTAAAAATTATAGAAAACCAATACCAAAATCTCAAAAGGAAATTTCTGTTCAATTACAAACTCCTTATGATGCTCAAAGAGGTAATCCTAACGATGCAAAGGAAAGTTCCCAATACCCACCTGAAAACCAAGCAAATATACCCTTTAATAGGTCTACTAAAATGTCTTTTAAAGGAGACACAGTTAAACCTTTTTCAGTTGGTATAAAAGATATAGATGAATCTATAATGTACTATTTTGATAATGTTATTAGACCATCCGTAATACAAAATGGAGAACGAATAGCAGTTCCCGTAATATATGGTTCACCTGAAAGATGGAAATCAATCCAAAAAGATGCATATTACAGAGATAAAAAAGGTGCTATTATGAATCCTATTATAATGTTTAAAAGAGATTCATTAGAAAAAAACAGATCTTTAACAAATAAATTAGATTCAAACATGCCTAATTTATATACTTCGTATCAAAAATCTTACAACGAAAAAAACTTTTATAGTAATTTTAATTTACTTAATAACAGAATTCCTACTAGACAATTTATAGCTAATGTAGTACCAGATTATGTTAATTTAACTTATAGCTGCATTATACAAACATATTATGTAGAACAATTAAATAAAATAGTAGAGGCAATAAATTATGCTTCTGATTCATATTGGGGTGATCCCGAACGATTTAAATTTATGGCTAGAATAGATAATTTTGCTACAGTAACAGAATTACAACAAAGTCAAGATAGATTAGTAAGAGGTAATTTTCAAATTAAAATGTATGGGTATATAGTGCCCGATACTGTTCAAAAGGATTTAACTTCTATTAAAAAATATAATGAAAAATCTAAAGTTATATTTTCAATGGAAACTACATCAACCCCAGAAAGATTTGAAGCAAACCCAACAGTTACACCAGATGGAAGAACAAGAAATAACCCAGATGGTACGCCTGCTACTATAACAGACTTATAAAAACAATATTTATAACTAAAATTAAAATTAATGTCCCAAAGAGTAAGATTTGTAGATAACGTAGGTGTGAGTGCTTTTGGAAATACAGGACCTAATTCTGTAGTTTCAGCATCTTTAGAAAGAGTTGGTACCCAAAATGTTATAAAATTTATTCAAGCATCTGGTAAAAGTTTTAATATTCCTATAGTAGCCTCAGCTAGTTCAGCTGATGCTGTAGTTAGTGCATCTGCAAACTTAAATGAAATAACATTCGAAAGAGGAAATGAAACTACTTTTACTGTAATAATTGATACAGGATCATTAAGTAATGAAGCTTTTATAGAAAGTTTAACATCTGAGGGTATAAGCGGATCTTTTAATATTGTAAGTTCATCTTTTAGTACAAGAGTATCTACAAATGAAACTAATATAGGTACAAATTCTACTAATTTTACAACCCTAAATAATAAAACTTTAATATCAAGCTCAGCTCAAATTGCGGATGACATTTCGGGTTCGTTTACATCTACTAGTGCTAGTTTTAGTACAAGAGTATCAGCAAATGAAGCTACAGTTGCTAAAACACTTCTTTCAAGTTCAGCTCAAATTTCAGATGACATTTCAGGTTCATTTACAGCACCAAGTAGTTCATTTTCTACAAGAGTATCGTCATTAGAAGGAGGTTCTGGACTTCAATCAGGGGTTTTATCAAGCTCAGCCCAAATTGCATCTGATATTTCAGGTGCTTTTGTAGCACCTAGTTCTTCATTTTCTACTAGAGTTACAAATTTAAAAACTGACAGTGGTTCATTTAGTACTAGAATTACAAGTTTAGAAGATCCTACTTCTAATAGAATATTTAACAATATAACTGCATCGGGGAATATAAGTGCAAGTGGAAATTTATTTGCAAAGATAGAAGATAATAGTGGTATTGGTTTAAGAACTGTAGTATACGATACTGCTACTGGTAAATTTTTTAGAACTGGATCCTATGGAGGTGGAGGTGGTAGTGATTTTACCCCTACAATGATATCAGGTGCATTAGGACCAAATCAAGATCTAATTAGAAGTTTAACAGCAAATGGTATAAGCGGATCTTTTACATCTACAAGTGCTAGTTTTAGTATAAGAGTATCAGCAAATGAAGCCACAGTTGCTAAAACACTTCTTTCAAGCTCTGCTCAAATTGCGGATGATATTTCAGGTTCATTTACATCTACAAGTTCATCATTTAGTACAAGAGTTTCTTCTTTAGAAACTAACCCAGTATTCACAGCAGCGGGTATTTCGGGTTCATTTACAGAAGCAAGTTCTAGTTTTAGTACAAGAGTTACTACTAATTCTACAAACATAACAACTTTACAAGCTAACCCAGTATTTAGTGCAGCAGGCATTTCGGGTTCATGGCAAAGTCAAAATTTCATATCAGCTAGTCAAATAACGCCTAATTTGCCTACAGGAACTTTATCAAGTTCTGCTCAAATTGCATCTAATATCTCAGGAGCATTCTCATCACCTTTTACATCTACAGGAATATCAGGTTCATTTACAGCTCCTAGCTCATCTATTAGTACAAGATTAGCAGCATTAGAAAGTGGGGGAGGTAGCGATTTTACCTCTGCTGGAATTTCGGGTTCATGGCAAAGTCAAGGATTTATATCAGCCAGTCAAGTAACCCCAAATTTACCTACCAGTACACTATCAAGCTCAGCCCAAATTGCAGATGACATTTCAGGTTCATTTACAGCCCCTAGTTCATCTATTAGTACAAGATTAGCAAATTTAGAAGATGGTGGTGGTAGTGGTTTTACAGCTGCGGGTATTTCAGGTTCATTAGGAACTAATGCTACATTAATTAGATCATTAACCTCAACAGGTATATCAGGATCATTTACATTAGCTTCATCTTCATTTAGCACAAGAGTATCTGCAAATGAATTAGTAACTGCAAAGTCATTAGTATCCCAATCAGGAGGTATAGTAGATTTACCTAATGTAAAAATACAATATGCTAACGTATATGTTAATATAAGTGATTTACCTTCACCTAGTAATTACCATGGTATGTTTGCTCATGTACATGCAACAGGTAAAGGATATTTTGCACACGCAGGAGCTTGGATAGAATTAGCAAATATTTCAGTTACAGAATCAATTGATTTAAACACATTAGCAATATCAACATTAAACAGTTCTGGATTATTGTCTAGCTCAGCTCAAATAGCATCAGATATATCTGGGGCATTTGCTTCCCCATTTACAGCAGCAGGTATTTCAGGTTCATTTACAGAAGTAAGTTCTTCACTTAGTACAAGAGTATCGGCAAATGAAACTAACATAACTTCAATTACATCTTCTTTAGACGCTAATAGAGTAGTATTCACTACAACAGGAGGACAACTAGCTACAGATGCTGGAATGGTATACGATTCAGGTGCAGATAAATTAACAGTTACAAGTTTAAATGTAGTACACTTAACTTCATCTTTTATAACGGCATCATCTATACAAACCTCAGGTTCTAATATATTTGGAGATGATACAACAGATACCCAAACCTTAATAGGTACTACTAAAATGACAGGTAGTGCTCAAATTACGGGATCATTAAATGTTACCTCAGGAAATATATCAGGTTCATTTATAGGTAATGGTTCGGGTTTAACAAATTTACCTTCACAAGCAGCTTTCCCATTCACAGGAGACGCTCAAATAACAGGATCATTAAATATATCGGGTTCATTTAATGCAACTACTAAGGGTCCATCTAATACTACTATAGGATCTGGCTCAGGTGAAGATCTAACAACGGGTGTTCAAAATATTTTAGTAGGAGCACTTGCGGGAAAAGATAATACTATTGGTGATGGAAATGTTTTTATAGGTTATGAAGCTGGGGAAACTAATACTCTTGGGGATTATAATGTTGCAATGGGTTATCAAGCTGGTAAGAACCTTGGAACAGGTACAGCTAATGATAATAATGTTGCTATTGGGTATAAGGCTGGTATGGGTAGTGGTTATACTGATGCTAACTATAATGTTTTTATAGGTCACCAAGCAGGAATTGATGCAACTAGTGGGGATAGTAATATAGGATTAGGTTTTAATTCCCTATTTGAATTAAAAGGTGGATCAAATAATATAGCCTTAGGTTACCAAACTGGAGTAAATATTTCTTCAGGTACTAAGAATGTTATGATTGGTTATGAAGCTGGATTTAAGGTTACAACTGGAGCAAATAATATATTCATTGGAGAAGGATCTAATGGTACTAAATTAGGTGGAGAAACTGGAACATCTAATCAACTCCGAATTGGGATTGATGACGTAGTCGCAATTTCTGCTTCATTATCAACAGGAGATGTAATATTTGCAAGCACAGCATCAGCAGCTTATTTTGTAGGTGATGGTTCTGATTTAACAAATTTACCTCAAAACTTTACAGCTGCAGGTATTTCAGGTTCATTTACAGAAGCAAGTTCTTCATTTAGTACAAGAATAACTTCAAATGAATCCTCAATAACTAGTTTAAATGCTGCAACTTCATCATTCGTAACAAATTCCCAAACATCCTCAATGTCTGTAGCTACGGCCTCCTATGTAGAAACCTCAGAATACACTACAAGATGGGATGTAACAAATAATGGAGCCTCAGCTTACAGATTTGCAGGTAATGGAGTAGGAGCTTCAGATGATAACCCAACACTATATTTGACAAGAGGTGAAAAATATTTATTTAATGCAAATGTATCAGGCCACCCATTCCAAATTAGGGTATCTGATGGAGGTAGTGCTTATAATGATGGTATAACAAATAATGGTGTTCAAACTGGAGATATAATATTTGAAGTCCAAATGGATGCACCTACCAGTTTAGTATACCAATGTACTATTCATAGTGGTATGGTTGGTAATATCTATATTGGTGATCCCCAAACTTTTACCCCAGCAGGTATATCAGGTTCATTTACAGAAGCAAGTTCATCTTTTAGTACTAGAGTAACATCAAATGAAACTAATATAACAGATTTAACAACGGTAACTGGAAGTTACGCTACAACAGGTTCAAATAGTTTTATAGGAGATCAAAACATAACAGGTCATATCACAGCATCAGGTAATATAAGTGCAAGTGGAGATGTTATAACTCAAAAAGTAGGAATTATAGATGGAGCTGGTATAGGATTTGGAGCTAATTTTACAAGTGGTAATGAAGACTCAGATGTACAAATTTTTACAGATGCCGGAGGAGAAATAAATTTTGTAAAAAATAATACTACTGTATTAGCTATTAATTCAGATAATACTATAGCTATTAATTCAAGTTATTTACTTAAATCGGGTAATATAAGTGCAAGTGGGTATATTTCGGCTTCATCATTCAATGCTACCCCAGGCACAGTAAATCAATTAACAGCTTCATATGCTGTAACAGCATCAACAACAGAAACAATTATACCTAGAACTAATTTTAAACCTATAATTACTCATACTGCTAATTTCACAACTTCAGCTTCATTTGCAGGACATTATAATATGGTAGGAGGAAATTTACAAGTAACAGTAACCACAGCTAGTAATGATTTAGTATCTGGTTATGAATGGGATTTTTTCCAAACAGGTTCAGGCGATACTTTTGAATTTGTTGCAGGTACAGGAGTAAGTATTGTATCTAGAAGTAATAATAAAAAATTAGCAGCTGTAGGTTCAGCAGCAACATTGAAATACATTTCAGGTGAAACCTTCCATTTAGTTGGAGATTTAACTACATAATATGAGCATGTACGGGGCCATAGCACAATCAGCCCAGGAGGATAGATTAGTAGCAACTATTAGCGCCTCAGCGGAAGATACTACTTTTATATGGAGAGACACACTTACTCTATCAATGTATAAATATAGATATCAACTTGAATCTTCAACAACAGAATCTATAGAGTTTGAAATCACAGGTAGTCCCTATCTTCATGTTATTGATTTTGGACAATCTGGGAGTCATAAATTATTTTTAAAACATAGCGGATCAGGAGCTTATAATCAATTACCAAAAATAGATTTTTATAATGGTACTTCTGCTAATCGTGAAAAATTACAAAGTATAGATAATTGGGGAAATTGTTCTTTTTATTGGAGCAGTGATAGAGCATTTTCTAATTGCACAAATATGGATATACTAGCACCAGATGCTCCTTTATATTATGGACAGCGAACTAGTACTTCACAATATTATAATAGTATAAAATCAAGATGGTTTTTATCATGTACAAGTTTAAAAAATCGTAACCATTCATTAAAAAATATAGATTTTGCCAATACAGAAACTGTATATGGTTTTTTCCAACAAACATATTCATTAGATGGAGGAATAGATCTTAGTACATATGATACTTCTAAATTTGCTACCTTAAATGCATTTTTTTATGGTTGTCCTATTTCCTCAAGTGTATCCTCAAGTGTAGTAAACAGTCATGGTAGAACTTATATAGCGTGGGATACTAGTAATGTTACTGATATGTCAACTCTTAATGCTGGAGTAGATCAACCCGGAGAAAGTTACGGTCAACCTCCTGGAAGCCTTTATGGGGGTAAAATTAAAGGGATTGGAAATTGGAATACCTCTAATGTTACTAATTTATCACAAGCATTTCGTGGGGTATCTCTTACCTATACAGGGACTAAATCTAGTTCATTTAACGAAAATATAAACACTAAAGAAGTTACAATAGGGGCTGGAACTCCCCTAGAAACAACTTATAATGCTTGGGATGTTTCTAGTGTGCAGTTATTTGGGGTTACTAATACAAATAACTTTAATTATGGAATGTTTTTTAATTCCAAATTCAATCAACCTTTAAACAATTGGCAAATTAATTCATCAAGTATAAATCCTTATTTTAATGGGATGTTTGCTAACTGTAAAGATTTTAACCAACCTATATCCGAATCAGTAGTAACGGTAGGAAGTAAAACATACCGTGCTTGGGATGTAAGTAAAGTTGTTTCTTTTAGAAATATGTTTTATAATCCAGGAAGTAGTTATTTTGTACCGGCATTTAACCAAGATATAGGAAATTGGAATGTTATATCTGGATCAGATTTTAATGGTATGTTTCAATACCATTATGGTTATAACCAAGATTTATCTAAATGGGATACACGTAATGCAATTAATATGGGTGCTATGTTTAGAGGAGCACCTTTAAGATATAATTTAAGTTCTTCTTACCAAAATCACCCTGAAAGGGGTGAATATATAGCTTGGGATACTTCAAAGGTTACTAACATGTCATTTATGTTCCAACATACTTGGTCTACTATTGCAGGTCCTCACCAAGGATTTAATCAAGATATAAATAATTGGAACACTTCTAATGTTACGGTCATGCATGGGATGTTTAGTGGAGGTACTTATGTAAGTAATAAAACGGGTTCATTTAACCAAGATATTTCAACTAAGCAAGTTACTATAGGGGCAAGTACACCAGTAGAAACAACTTATAATGCTTGGGATGTTTCTAGTGTAACTCAATTTGGGTATGCTGGAAATACAACAAGTGAAGGCTATAGAGCACAGGGTATATTTGCTTATAATTCACATTTTAACCAACCAATAGGAAATTGGCAGCTTAATACAGGAAGTGCCCTTTGGACTAGAGACATGTTTTATAGATCTTTTGCATTTAACCAAGATATTTCAGAATCTATACAAACTGTGGGAAGTAAAACATATCGTGCCTGGGATATGAGAAAATCACAAGGACTTACTTACATGTTTTATTATACTTATAGTTTTGATAAAGATATAGGAAATTGGAACATAAGTAGTAGTAAAGATTTAAGATCAACTTTTTACCGTAGTGGTATAAATCAAGATTTATCAAAATGGAATACTTCAAATGTAACAGAAATGTCTAACACATTTTATGGTTCCAGAATGCATAATCAAGATTTAAGTTCTTCGTATCAACCTGCTACCTCAAATAGAGATGAATATATAGCATGGGATACTAGTAAAGTAACTACTATGGAAATGATGTTTTATAATTATGCTAATCCTTTAGGAAGACAACCTGGATTTATTGGTAATGTAAATAATTGGGATACTTCTAATGTTACAAACATGAAAGGAATGTTTGCAGGTTATTACTATACAAGTGATACTGCTTCATTTAACCAAGATATTTCAACCAAACAAATTACTATAGGAGCGGGTACTTCGTTAGCAAAAACATATAATGCTTGGGATGTTTCTAGTGTAACATCTTTTGCACATACTAATACTACAAATGCTTTTTATCAAAGTCTTGGTATGTTTGCTTCTAATTATAGTTTTAACCAACCAATAGGAAATTGGCAAATCTATACAGGTTCTGGTGATATTCAAACACAAGGAATGTTTAATTATGCTACTGCATTTAATCAGGATATAAGTTCTTCAATGGTAACTGTAGGAAGTAAAACATATCGTGCTTGGGATACTCAAAGATTTGTAAATGGTAGAGCAATGTTTCAATATGCTACTGCTTTTAATAAACCAATAGGAAATTGGGATATGACTAATTTAGATCGTTCCACTTCAATGTTCTATGTTGCCACATCTTTTAATCAGGATATAAGTGCTTCTGCTCAAACAGTGGGGTCCTATGATTATAATGCTTGGTACATGCCTAATAATACAGATTTTGGAAGTATGCTTCAAAGTGCTACATCTTTTAACAAACCATTATCAACTTGGTATGTTAGTGGTTCTACTAACTTTGTTCATACATTTTATCAAGCAGATGCTTTATCCGATGCATCATTTGCAACACAAAGTGTGTCTTTAAATGGGGGAATTAATTATACCTCTTGGAATTTTACTTCAAGTGGTGTTGCAATAAATAATATGTTTAGATATGCAGATAATTTTGAAGGAGTAGGATTAAATACTTGGGATACAAGTAATATAACTACATTTGGAGATGCTTTTGCACAAACTACAAATATAACAACTGCAAATTACGATAAAATATTAACTAGTTGGAGTTCAAGCTTAGGTTCTGTAGGTCAATTAAATTTTGGAAATGCTAAATACACAGGTACACCTGGATCTACACCATCGGCTTCACGTGTATTTATTAAAGATGATCTTAGTATTACAATTACAGATGGAGGACCAGCTTAAAATTTAAAAATAATTTGGATAATAAAAAAATTTTAAATATATTTAATCTTAATTTAAACTTTAATATTTATAACCACATAAAAAAATAAAAATGGAAAAAACAGTTTTAACAAAAGAAGAAGTAGAAAATTTAACTTCGTTACAACAAGAACAAAACGATTTAATGTTCCAATTAGGCACAGTTGAATATCAACTAGGCTTTTTAGGAAGACAAAAAAACACTATTAATAACCAAATGGAAGCTTTTGAAAACAAACAAGCAAAATCAGCACAAGAACTAGAGACAAAATACGGTAAAGGATCCGTAAATCTAGAAAGTGGTGAATTTATTAAAGCCTAACTGCATTTTTAAGAGCTTTTGCAATATTTATAAACAAAATTAATTCATAAAACATGGCAGAAGTATTAATATCACCTGGTGTACTCGCTAGAGAAAACGACCAATCTTTTTTAACAGCGCAACCCATACAAGCAGGAGCAGCTATAGTAGGACCCACAGTAAAAGGTCCAGTTGGTATCCCAACATTAATTACTACATATTCAGAATATCAAAATAAATTTGGTGCTGTTGTAGAAAGTGGAAGTGGTGAATACACTTACCTTACTTCAATTTCGGCATATAACTATTTCCAACAAGGTGGGGATTCATTATTAGTAACTAGAGTAGTAAGTGGTTCTTATACTGCAGCTTCTAGCACAACTATTACGGGTTCGGGAACAACATCTGGAAATGTTTTTACCTTAAAAACTTTATCCGAAGGAGTTATTATGAATAACACAGGTACTGATGGAGTCAATAATACTTTAAGTACAGGTACCAATGATAATTTAAGATGGGAAATTGTAAGCCCAGATACGGCAAATGGTACGTTTAGTTTACTAATTAGAAGAGGTAATGATGCTTCAAATAATAAAGTAGTATTAGAAACATGGCCTAATTTATCATTAGATCCAAATGCTAATAATTACATTGAAAAAGCAATAGGTAATTCTAAACAAACAGTTACTGTTGACGGTAATGATTATTATGTTAAAAATGAAGGAACTTACAATAATTTAAGTAGATACGTTTATGTAGATTCTGTTTCTAAACCAACATTAAATTATCTTGATAATGCTGGAACAGCAAAAGCAGCATTTACTGGTTCAATTCCAACAGCTCAATCTGGAGCATTTAGTGGAGCTACAGGTACAGTATTTACTACAGCAAATAGCCCAGCTTTATTTTATGAAAATATTTCAAATGTTAATACTCAAGGATTTGATAGTGAAGCACTAGATGATGTAACAACCAATGGAACATATGGTGTAGCATTTAATCTATTAGCTAATAAAGATGATTACATGTTTAATTTAATCACCGCCCCAGGTTTAATTAAAGCAAATGATAAACAAACAGGTGAATTAACTACAATGGTTAACAATGCTCAAACAAGAGGAGATAATTTAGCTATAGTAGATTTAGTAAACTGGAACACAGGAGTTACAACTGTAACAGCTGGAGCAGCAGCAATTGATTCTTCATATGCAGCTACATATTGGCCATGGTTACAAACAATTGATCCTGATTTAAACTCAAAAGTTTGGGTACCAGCTTCAACAATGATACCAGGTGTATATGCTTTTAATGATAGAGCAGGAGAAGCATGGTTCGCACCAGCTGGATTAAACAGAGGAGCATTAAACACAGTATTAAGAGCTGAAAGAAAATTACCTAACGGAACTAGAAATACATTATACACTGCAAATGTTAACCCAATAGCCACATTCCCAAACACAGGAGTAACAGTATTTGGACAAAAAACATTACAAAAAGCAGCATCAGCACTTGATAGAATAAATGTTAGAAGATTATTAATACAATTAAAATCTTACATTTCACAAGTTGCAGATAACTTAGTATTTGAACAAAACACAATCACTACAAGAAACAATTTCTTATCACAAGTTAACCCATTCTTAGAAAGTGTTCAACAAAGACAAGGATTATATGCTTTTAAAGTAGTAATGGATGATAGCAATAACACACCAGATGTTATAGATAGAAATGAATTAGTAGGTCAAATATATATTCAACCAACAAAAACAGCTGAATTTATATACCTAGATTTCAATGTACAACCAACTGGAGCTACTTTCCCGGTATAAAAATAAAAGAATTAGATATTTATAATTGAAAATAAACAATAAAACATGGCAGTATTAGATCCCAATGAAATATTTTTTACAGCGTTTGAACCCAAACAAAAGAATAGGTTTATCCTATACGTAGATGGGATTCCTTCATACCAAATCAAAGGGGTAGGAGCTGTAACACTAGAACAAGGAGTAGTAACCCTTAACCACATTAACGTAGAAAGAAAAATTAAAGGTAAATCAAAATGGTCAGACGTTTCAATGACACTATTTGATCCAATAACACCTTCAGGTGCTCAAGCGGTAATGGAATGGGTAAGACTACACCATGAATCAGTAACAGGTAGAGATGGATATAGTGATTTTTATAAAAAAGATTTAACTATTGATGTTTTAGGTCCTGTTGGAGATATTGTTTCTGAATGGATTTTAAAAGGTGCTTTCATTACAAATGCTAATTTCGGTGATTTCAACTGGGATACAGAAAATGAAGCTCAAAACATAGAATTAACTGTATCAATCGATTACGCAGTATTAAATTTCTAAAAATTTTTCCACACCACAATTAAAGGGGAGTTTGGCTATGTCAAGCTCCTTTTTTATATTGATATTTATAACAAAATTAAGTTATTCT
>TARA_R110001606_G_scaffold375415_1_pt1 | contig 13796 bp, 10 predicted proteins | sample TARA_R110001606 | Tara Oceans TARA_R110001606 (sample SAMEA4398315) | marine metagenome | biome: Polar Biome; feature: [SRF] surface water layer (ENVO:00010504); material: water (ENVO:00002006), including particulate matter (ENVO:01000060) such as... | depth 5 m | reverse complement strand
GCACCCCAGTCGTACCCATACGTACATATTCCAATATCGCCTCCTGAATTCATCTTCCACGGTCTCGTGCTACACTCGATGCAAGCACTCCGCGCGTCAGGCGCGGTTGATTTTATTCCAATCTCTCATCGACTGCCTGCCAGCTGGCTGATAGTGAGCCATATCCGGTAAAACGATGGTTTCAGACCCCTTGATAGCCGACATTCGTCCGGCAAGCACGTCTAATCATCTCGCTTTTGCCTGACTGCCCTCAGGACTGCTGGCAGTAGATGTCCAAGTGGGCTTGCCTATCAACAGACGTCCATAAAACCCGGGATCAGGGAGCCAGAGACGAAAGGCGTGATTGAGATACCGGCACGTAACCGAAAAAGATTTTTGCTAGTCCGGCTTGCGGCATTGGCCTTCCTCATTCCAGGGAGCCATCATGAATGACCTTGAGGAGCTTTGCCATCATGACGAGCTTTTGTCGCGAGGGTGCGCGATCAATGAACTGGTGACACCTGGCCCGTAACGGGTCCGTCTTCGTCCTTGGTCCCGCGCCATAGCTTGGGGTATTGTCAAAGAGTTCAGCGAGGGAGGCTCCCAGCACACGGGAGGCCTCAACAAGGATGCCGGCACTCAGCCGGTTGCTGCCCGTCTCGTATTTCTGAAGCTGCTGATGGCTTATGCCGAGTTCCTTGCTGAGATCCACGAGCGTCATGCCGTGGGACACTCGCAAGTTCCGCACATTCTTGCCCACCTGGCGGTCAACATCGGTTACCGATCGCGCCGCATTTTCCTTTGGCCTTGGCTTTTTCAATCACTCCCCCCGATCCTTTGGACCTCATTATTGCTTTTCTGCAGGATAGATCGAACGCGGATAGAGGTCGAGAGGCTCGCGGATCCTCCAAGAGAGGGACAATCAGGGGTTCGTGCAGGAGCTGCAGCGGCCAGCAAACGCTGCCACAGCGCCTGCCGGGATCCAGAAAGCCGGCAAGGCGCAGACGGCGAAGCCGGCGCAACTCAGCCACGCTTCCCTGCGTTCAGGTGCTGGGCCTCGAAGCACTCGGCAAGGCGAAAGCCCGGCCAGGGCTTTGGCCAGACAATCGGATAATCTGCACTGAACAGGCGGTCCCCGTCCTGCAGGTCATGCGCGACGCCCACCTGCCGGATCGCGCCTGGCCGGTCGAGATAGCGAATGCGGTCCCCGCAATAGCGAAATGACATCGCGCGCCGCCAGGTATCCGACCGGTTGCCCCCGGCGCCGTGGACGGTCCTGACGTCATGGATGATGACATCGCCCGGCTCCACATCGAAGGAGATAATATCATAGCGCTCCGGTGCAGATTCGATATCCGGGCAACGGATGGCCGGCGAGGACGCGATCGGCGTCTGCGAAACAAATACGTTCGGCGCAAATGTCTGCCCCCAGAGGTGGGACCCGCGAACATACTGCATGACGCCATTATCGAGACTGGCGGGATCAAGAGGTATCCAGACGATCACGCACTGGTCGCCCTCGATCTGGAAATAGGCAAGGTCCTGATGAAAGGCCGTCTTCTGACGCGTGTGCGGCGCCTTCACGAAGGTCGTGTCCTCCCAGAAATTCAGGTAGCGCGCATTCAGCAATTCACTGGCAATCTGCGGCAGCGCCGAATCGAAGGCCACTTCCCGTACGCCCTGATCATGCTTCCAGGCCGCAACGTCATAGAAGAAGAGGCCTTCCTGGTCAGAAGTATCCTCCTCCTGAAGCGGACGGGCATCCGTGTCGGACCGGACAAGTTCTTTCATTCGCCTCATGTCGAAACGTTCGGCCGCGCCTGTATCGACCGTCATATCCCGGGCCCAGACCTGGCGCGCGAGCGATTCAAAATCATAGCCGGTCGGCGAGGTGCGCAGGCCGCTCATCTGGAACGCGACCGCCTCGCGAAGACTGACGATCTCTGCCGGCGTGAGTATGTTTCTGAGGCAGACGACACCGTCGCGCAGGAAGGCCTCGTGCCGGGCTGCCGTCTGTGAATGGGCATCCGGACGGCTCATGCGACCTTACTCCGGGCAGTGGCCTGCTTTGATCCCATATACTGCGCGACGATTGCTTCGGCATTGCGATAGCGGTCAAGCTGGCGATCGAAGGTTGCCTCGTCCATGCGCGAGACGGCGGGTATCCAGGCCCAGTCGTCCCCTTCGCGTCGTGGCAGGCCGAGGGGTTCGGTATCCCAGACCTTCTGGACGAGGTTGAAGAATTTCTGGTGCGTGAGCCAGCTGAGGCGTGAAATCTGGTTGTCCAGGCAATAGGCGGTCAGCCCCAGGCCAAGGCGGCAACGGACACGGAAATCGTCGACCGGATCAGTCATGAGAGACCTGTCGGTCACGAACCGGGAACATTCCCAGACATCCTTTCCGACAGGATAGGGCTGCAGGTTGCAATAATCGGCAAACAGCTCGCTCAGCATGTGCGGCCGCATTGTCGGATTGAGCCGGGACGTGCCGACAACCTCCCCGGATGCAGTCCGGGCGATAACATAGACGGTGTCCTCGGTATCAAACTGGTCCTTGTCATATCCCGCCGCGATGCCCGGAATATCCCAGCCCCATTCGCCAACCACGATGCGATAGCGCATCTGGTGCATGGCATCGAGCAGGTCCGAATTCTCGCTGCGGGTCTCGGGTGTAACAATCTTGAACATGCGCTCCGCTCCTCCATGGGCACAGCCAGCATGTCCGGGAAACAGCATCTGGTAATGTCCCCTTTCGGGGACTTGTCAGGGAAATATCTGGTGGCGCGCAATCGCGCTCGCGACCAGATGGGCCCGGTTCACCGCGTCCAGCTTGTCACTCGCCCGGCGTAGCGTCTTCTTGACCGTGTCCTCCTGTATCCCCAGAATTTGCGCGATTTCCCAGTTGGATTTGCCCGCCGCTGCGAACTGGACGCATTCTGCCTCCCGGGCGGTGAGTTCGGCAATCTTCTGATAGGGAAAGGGGCCCAGCATGACTTCCAGGTGGTAATAGGCTGTCTGGCAGACGATCTCCAGTTCTGCTACCTGGACAGGCGACAGGTCAGGCTTGATGCCACCGCCGAGCGACACGCCACCGGACACGCTGTCGAGGGCATGCATGGGAAACATAATGCCATGGGTCAGGCCAAAATCATGCACCATGTCGACGATCCGCCGCCCGGCGCGCGTGGCATGTTCTCGCGCTTCGGCCCAGGTGAAGGGGCGTTTCGACCGTATGGCGCAGATGGCGATCGGATCGTGAAGGATGGCTGCCCGGCTGCGTCTCGCGGCTTTCAGCTCGTCCGGCCAGTTCGAGATATAGAGGATGTCCTTGAGCGGAACATTCAGCGGGTTCACGAGCTGGCCAAGGAATATCTTCTCGAACCCATACGACTCGATAAACCCGGCAAGGACCGTGATCGTCTCGGCGCTGGTCCCGGTTGCCAGGATCAGCCGGATGGCATGGAGAACCGCAGACCCGTCATAGTCACGCATGGAACCTGTCCCGCTTCAAAATACCTCATTGCCTGATCCTCGCGACCGGTATGTGAATGACGTGCTGAGACCAGTTCAATGCATCCTTATGTTGCATATAATTCCTACTTATGGTTTAACTTCCCCAAATTCAACAGCGCTCATGACTGTCTCGTCCCGCCGATTGGGCCCGTGAAGCCATGGATGGGGTCCGCAAGGCGGCTGCCTCAAAGTCCCTGCCAGTTGCGCTCAGTCAGATTCGGGGACCGGCAGCGGTCTCCATAACGCATTTACTCAGGCAAGCATTCGCAAGAGGGCATCCGGTGTTCCCTGCACGCGTCCATCAGATGAGAATGAGTTCACCTGGTCCTCTCAGGCGCCGTCATCGGTGTACCGTGTCTGCCCTGATAGCCGCCAGTTGCGTTGGGCGGCATGCGTCGCATGCCACGCGCATCCCGTGAGCCCCGCCCCTACCATATCCGCTTCAGGCGACAGGACCGCGCCTGTAACCTGGCAAGGCTGCCTGCGGGCTGGCCGGGGATGCCTCGCGGCCGGTCACACGGACATTGCAGTGTCCCGCCTGCTGGAAGCGGATCGCCTCCGGCCAGGCCATAAGCCCATATTGCAAGCCCTCGCTGTCGCCTGGCTTCGCGCCGGCCATCCGGCCCCGGCGCTTGCGTGTTTTGATCAACTCCTTTCCATCACGCCACAGGACTGGCAGGCGCAACACGGGCGGGGTCTTGCACTGCATGCGCTCCAGGACCGGACGGCAGCGCTCGCCGCCTTTCGCGCCGCCGTGTCCCGTCACCCCGATGCCTGGCGAACCTGGGAATCTATCGCCGACATTACACCGCATGAGGCCGAACGCGTCCAGGCCGTCCAGGGCGCCGCTGACTCACTCCTGCGCCTCTGCAGCACTGGCGAGGGCGAACCGCGCCGCCAGGCCGACTGCGCGAACGCCCTGCTTGATGCCCATCGCGGCCGGGAGGCGATCGCCTTCATCACAAGCAGTGTCCCGCGGTTTAAGGACGCCGCGACAGCTCAGGAGAGTCTGGCGCGCGCCTATTATGAGCTGGGAGACTTCCGCGAGGCGCTACGCTACAAGCAGCGGGCGCTTTCAATGGGATGCCCTGACGTACCGGCCCCACGCCCGCAGCCCCGTTTCAGTCCCGATGCGGCGGTTGGTGCCTTGTCGGGGATCGGCAAAATCCTCAACAGCGCAGGCATTTCATACTTTCTCGCGGCCGGCACACTGCTCGGATTTCACCGCGAAGGCGCGCCGCTGGCGCATGACCGGGATGTGGATATCGGAATTCTTGCCAATGGGTTTGAATCACCGGATGTCGCCCGGGTCATCCGGGACCATCCCGCTCTGATACTCTCCCGCCGCGCCCGTCCCGGGGACCGCTATTTCGCGCTCACCTTCCAGGGAATCGGGGTCGACATTTTCCTCTATGAGCCAGGTGACAGCGGGCTTCACTGCGGGCTTGGCCGGCTGGCTGGCGACGTCGCCTGGCGGTTTACCCCATTTGGCGTGAAGACCGCTGATTTTCAGGGTCGGTACTGGAACATTCCGGACGAGCCGGAACGCTATCTCGCCGAGACCTATGGGCCTGTCTGGAGGACTCCCGACACGGGGTTTGCCTCGGTTCTCAGTTCCCCGGCGCTGTTCAACGTCGATCCTTATGTGCGGGCCTATTATGCCCTTACGCGCGCGCATAGGTCCTGTTTGTCGGGCGACGAGGTAAAGGCGCGGGCCTTCCTGCGACAGTCGCCTGTCCCCGTTGAACTTCCCGGTCAGGCCGACAGCTCGGCGCCGCCCGCTTGCGCCAACCTGGACAAGACTTTCCTTTCTACAGGAAAGGAGGAGGAGGGATGATCTGAGTAGCGCAGACTGCCCGTGAGAATAGGACTTGGGATCACGCCGCGCAAACCGCGACCGGCGCCTATCATGCTTTGATATCTATTTGTTTTATATATATTTTTTAATATTCTCATCATTGACTCTACCTTTGATTGGAAGCATTTTCCACCTGTCGCCCGGCCAGCGACACCCCTGAAACCGAAAGGAGTAACAGTCATGAACACCCAGACAGACGACCGCCGCCAGGAGGATGAATTCGAGCCGGTCGAGCTCGGGTCCGTCTCCGCAGAAACACGCGGCATCGGCCCCCTCGGGGACGAATTCAACCAGGGCAGCGTCAACAGCCGCGAATAGGCCCGGCAAACCAGGGCGGGGGCGCGGCATCGCGCCCCCGCTTCCGGGCGGAGGATGAAGCCGATGCGCCTTGCACCCCGCCAGGATCGTCCCGTGCCGGAACGGCCCTTTCACGTCAGCCCCGGTGTACACGTCTGCGACTGCCGCACGTCGTACATCCTGCTCGACTGCAATGCGGATCGCTATTACCTTTTCTCCGGTCCGCAATCGGCCTGGTTCACCGAAATCCGGCAGGCTGGCGATTGTACCCGCCTGTCCGACGCCGCCTACCGATTTGCGCGGCGCCTGTGCGAGATGAACCTGGTCACATGGCATCCGGAGGACGGGCATGACGCGCTCCCGCAGGTCCGGCCGCCCCCCAGCGCTTCGCTGTACGACGTGCCACGCCCAGGTGCCGAACCGAAGTTTGCATGGCGTACCGCACTCGCCTTCCTGCAGGCCCTGGCCTGCGCGACCTGGCTCAGGCGCACGGCCAGTCTCAACCGGACCCTCGCCTGCGCAACCCGGTGGAAGGCGCACCCCGCACAGGATCGCTCGGCAGAAACGGTCCGGGACCTGGCGCGGCGCTTTGACAGGCTCACGCCCTATGTCTTCACAAGTCATGAGGCCTGCTTTTTCCGCAGCCTCGTCCTGCTGAAATTCCTGTCCCTCATGGGCGTTCCCGCTGACTGGGAATTCGGCGTCAGGCCCCTCCCCTTCAGCGCGCATTGCTGGATCGAATACGAGGGCATGGTCCTGAACGATCATCTCGATCACGCCAGCGAGTACAGGAAAATTCTATCCGTCTGAGGATCCGGACTGTCATGCTGTCCTATTTTGCCATGATCTGGGACGCAGCCGATCCCCGCGCAGCAGGAACCGCCTCCGCCCTTCGCGCCCGCATGGCAGGCGCGCGCCCCGCACCCGCCTGCCGTCATGCCCGGCGCGGCTTCGCGCTCTACGACCTGACGCAGGCCCCCGATGACGGCGCCTTGCTTGCCTTGCCCGCGACGCCCGAGGGATTCGGGGGCGCCGTTTTCGGCAGCCTGTTTGACAGGACGGGCCGCCCCGTAACGGCGCGCGCCATGGCCGCGGGCGGCATGCAACTGTCCGCGCGCATCTGCCGCTCCCGGGGCGATACCCTCTTAAGGGACTATTGGGGAAGCTATGTGGGGTTCCTCGATTGCGGCGATCGCTTCCTCGTCGTGAGGGATCCCACCGCCGCCCAGCCCTGCTTCCATGCCGATCAGGGCGGCGTCACACTCGTCTTCTCGCATCTCCAGGACTGTCCCTTCATCGACCGGTTTGCCCTCTCCCTGAATCTCGGCTTCCTCTCGAAACTGCTCGTCTATGACAAGATCCAGACGGGCGAGACGGGGCTGAACGAGGTCAGGGAATTGCTGGGCGGCGAACGGCTGGACATCACGCCTGCCGGGAAGAGGACCGATCTCGCCTGGGACCCGGGAGAGATCGCCGCAGACGTCTTCGCGCCAGGCCAGGGCGAGGCGGCAGGCCATCTCAGGGCGACCAGCGCGATGGTCGTGCAGGCCCGGGCAGCGCGCTACGAAACGGTCCATGTCAGTCTTTCAGGCGGGCTGGACTCGGCCATCGTCCTTGCCTGCCTTGCGGGTGCAACGGGGACGGGCCGTGTCGGCGCGCTTCACTACAGGCTCGCATCCGGCGACCTGTCCGAAGCGGCAGAGGCGCGCGCCGCGGCGGCTTTTGCGGGCATACCGCTCGAAATAGCGGAGATTGCGCCAAACAGGGACTTGCCGGATGTGACCGCACATCCCGCGACGGCCCGGCCCTACCGGTCCTTTATCGGCGAGACGCCGTTCCCGTCGCGCCGCCGGGACCCGGACGGGCGGGCGGCCCTCTTCACCGGACAGGGCGGCGATCATCTTTTCCTCGAGCGTCGCTCGCCCCTCGCCTTTGCGGACCATGTCCTGGCCCACGGCCTGACCGCGGAAACGCTGCCGGCCCTGTTGCGCGCCGCGCGGCTCTCGCAACGGTCGATCTGGGATGTCCTGCTCGCCTGCCTGCCGGCCCTGGCCTTCGGCCGGCGCGAAAGCGTCATGCAATCGGCGATCCGCCACCGCCAGGAGACGGTTGCGGCCTTGCTTCACGGCCGGACCCGCCTGGACGGCGCCTTCCCGGAATGGGCCGGGGCAGCGAGGGGATTGCCGCCGGCCAAATTCCTCCAGGTCAGCTCCCTCCCGCATATGGTGCAGGTCGCAGATGCAGCATCGCACCCCGACGCCCCGGACCTCGTGCATCCCCTCATCTCCCAGCCGCTCATGACGCTTTGCCTGCGCCTGCCTGTGTCGCTCCTGTCGGCCAATGGCGAGAGCCGCGGTCTCGCCCGCCAGGCGTTTGACGGCATGATACCCGATCGCATCCGGCGCAGGATGACCAAGGGCAGCGCCTCGGGCTTTTTCATGGAATTTCTCGAAGCCAATGCCGGCCCGCTCGGGGACGCCCTCCGGTCGGGCGTGTTGATCGAGCTTGGCCTCATCGACAGGACGGATCTCGCCGGAATGACACGCCAGGCGCGGGCGGGCGTTCACGGCCTGGGACGCAGCCTCCTCATCGCCTACACGATTGAAGCCTGGCTGCGGACCTGGACCGGGATCATCGGCAATCCGGGCAAGCGGGCGTGAGGCCGCTGCCTGGCGCCACATGGGTCTCTGTGAGGAACGTGTCGAACCGCGCCCACATGTCCCTTATGTTTGCCCTCCCGGAGGGACCATGGCCTTCTCCCCAGTACCGGACATAGCGGGCATCCTTTCCTGCCCGGAAAAGTGCCCCGTACATTTCGTCAAATTGCGACAGGGAGAACTCGTCCATGTCGGAATGGATGAGCAGGACGGGGATATCGATACGGGGCGCGAGGAAGACGGGCGAGTTGCGGAAATAGATCTCCGGATCCTGGAAGGGCGTGCGCCCGATGCCGAAATCGCTGCCGTTCGTTGCGTCATACCGGCCGAAGGCCCCGAAGGATCCGTAGAGATAGGAATAGACCCCCGCGGGCCCGAAATAATTACTGAAGAGATCGGCCCAGCTATTGGCCGCGATGACCGCCTTGTACCGGTTGGACTGGGCCGCCACATAGAGGGCCGATACGCCGCCCTGGCTGAACCCGTACAGCGCGATCCGCTCGGGATCGGCAAACCCTTCCCTGAGCAGGGCGTCGACGCCGGCGCCAATCACCTCATCCATTCCGGCGATCGGTCCCTCCTCTGTCCGGATCAGCTCGCGCGGTGTCGTCAGCCGGGCATAGGCATAGCCCTTCCCGGCCCAGATATAGGGAGAATCGGGGTCGGGATAGGCAAGCTTCGGTCCCGCCTTGCGGCAGCTCGGACCGATATCCGGGTATACATCCACGATTAGCGGCGGCGGCGCCTGCGGATCGAAACCCGGGGGAAGAAGAACGCAGCTTTCGACGGTCTGGTCCGGCAATCGCCCTTCCGGATCGGCCACGTCATAGGAGACGATCTTCCAGTCACCGAAAGCGAGGCCCGCCATATGGGAATTCAGGCGCATGACCTCCACGGGCGGCGCCCTGGTTCCCGCGCGGGCCAGGAACAGGTGCGATTGGGGCCCGTCCTCGGTCCGGAACAGGACGGCCCGGGCCGCAAGGCTGCCCGCAAGCGGCGCCGCCTCCCTGCCCGGCGCCGCCACGAGGACGGCAGGCGCTGCATGGCGTTCGCGCAGGTCCAGCATGAGGATGCGGGCCGGTCCGGTACCGGTCACGGAGAAGAGCGCATCGTCGCGGAATTCCGGCCGGATGACGCTGCTGCGCGTCGCAAACGTGCCGGGCACCAGCATCTGCAATCGGCCATCGAGCCTGGGCGTGAGGCGGCGCATGCCACCATCGCTGTCATAGCGATAGACACCATCGGCGGCCATCAGTGTCACCTGGCCCGGGCCGGCATGGACGGGAATGCCTGACACATCCGGCAGTCCCGCCGTCAGGTTGCGCACGCGCCCGTCGGCCGACAGCGTGTACCAGTCGGCGCGGCCGAGCCCGCGCTCCATGAAATTGCGATAGGTGAAGCTGCCGGCCGGATCGGAGCCGGCCGCCGCGCGCCGCGCATAGACGGCGAGCCTGTCGCCGAGGAAGAGGACGCGTTCCGGCCTCTGCCGCCATCCGCGCTCGCGCTCCGAGACGAGATCGAGCCCCGGATGATCGTAGCGGGTGACGGCACCGGACGCGATATCGATGACATGGAACCGGCCCTGCCTGGCTTCCTGGCCGCGCGTCCAGCCGAAGGCGGCCAGGCGGTTCCCGTCGGGCGACCAGGCTAGCGTATAGGGCAGGAACTCGAAATTTTCGGCGAGCGGCCTCTGCTGCCGTGTCTTGAGGTCGAACACGGCGAGCGTGTAGCGGCGCGGCTCGCTGTCCAGGAGCCGGTCCGGATCGGCCGGCCGGGGTTTCGATACGGCCAGCGCGGCGAGCCGTTCATGGTCCGGCGAAACGCGCAGGTCGGCATAGAGCCCGTCGGCCAGTATCTCGGACCTGCCCGTCGCGGCATCGGCCATGACCAGGCTGCCGGCTTCGGGCTGGCCGGACTGATCCGCCGCCGAGGTGCGCACCTCGACGGCCGTTGCCGCCTCCCCGCTCCAGGCATCCTGCCAGGCCCTGGCCAGCGCCTGGCCGGTCCGCGCGCGCACGCTCGTCGTGGCGGGCAGGTCGCCGTCCGGAAGGGCCGCGAACACGAAGGCCGACTCGCTGATCCAGGCCGGGTTATGCTCGCCCGACCGGCTGAAGGCCGGTGTCTGCGGGAACCGCCGGACCGTCTCGGCCTCCATGTCATAGGCAAGGACCGCCAAGGCGCCCGAATCATATTGCATCAGCAGGAGGTACTTGCCCGAGGACGAGAAGCCCTGAAGATAGGTGTGCGGTTCGGGATCGAGGCCCGGAAGGCGCTCCGGCCCGGCGCCGCCCGTCATGTCGTACCGCCAGACCTGGTGGCCACTCTTCTGGTAGGCATAGGTCCGGAAGCTGTAATCCGTGATCTCGTCATAGGGCCGGATCTTTTCGACCATCATCCACTTGCCCTGCGGGTCGGCCTGCGCAGCTCCCACGCCTTCCATGTGGAGGAGATCGTCGACGCCGAACGCGCGTTGCTGCGCCCGGGCCGCCGGGAGACAGGCGAGGATGATACTGGCGATGACGAGGATCAGTGTGCGGATAGAAGAGGTCTGCATGAGAGGCTTACCGGGTCCAGGCTTTCAGGGAGAAGGCCCGGCCCCTTCCGGGCGCGCCGCAAGGAGCCAGGCACGGCGATCAGAAACGCTTGCGCAATTCCAGGGCCACGAACCGGCCAAGCGGGGACGCATTGGTCGGATCAAAGCCCGAGATCAGGAAGGCGCCGCGTGACGGCGTCGCGGGCGGGGCCCGGTCGAACAGGTTCGTGATCGAGAGATCGACGGCCGCCCCCTCCAGCCATCCGGACCGGTCCTCAAACGTGTAGGACAGCGCGGCATCGAACGTGGTCCAGGATCCGATACCGGTGGCCGCCTGCGTCGTGTCGGTCTGGTAAGTGTCGGTATAATTGAGGAAGAGCGTGCCGTTGAAACCGCCCCGGCGGATTCCGGCATTGGCCCGGATCTTCAGGTCGACCGGATTGTAGAGCGTATTGGCCGTCTCGACCGGCGGGGTCGTGGCGGCAGCCTGTTCGGTGAATTCCAGGATGTAATTCGCGTTCAATCCCGCCGAGACCCGCCCGAATGCCGTCTCGGCGCGATAGGTGAACTGGGCATCCAGCCCGCGTGTCTGCGTCGCCGCGATATTGCGGACAACATTTACCGCATTGATGATGCCGATATTGTCGAGACTCGCTCCGGCATTGAGCCGCACCGGATGGGCAAGCCCCGCCAGGATTGCGCTCAGCTCATCCGGGTCGGGATTGAAGATGATTGTCCCCGCGGGAAAGGCACCCGGCGTCGCGAAGGCAATGCCGGGCGCCGCATTGATGTTCACATTCCCCGGCACGGGCGTACTGCCGAGTCGGCCGTCAAATGCGATGTCGTAATAATTGGCCGTCGCCGACCAGGCGCGGCTGCCAGTGTCGCGCACAAAGTCCAGTCCCGCCGTGAAGGTGCGGGATTCTTCGGCATCGAGATCGGCGGCCGTGCCGCCAAGGACCATGTAGTCGACGCCCGCCAGAGAGGCATCCGGCAGCGGCAGGCCGAGCCGGTCGAGAATGAGCTGGTAGGGTGACACGCTGCCCGTCCTGTCGAGCGCGCCGACCCGGCCGAGCGGTGGCGGTGCAAAGGATTCGCTATAGGACGTGCGAAGGTTCAGTCCCGCCGCGGGCGACCAGAGGAGACCGGCCTTGGGACTGAAACTGCTGCCGAAATCCGAATAGTCATCGAACCGGCCCGACAGGTTCAGTTCGAGCCGCCTTGCGAGCGGCAGCGCATTGCCTTCCCCCACGACCGGCAGGAGGATCTCGCCATAGACCGCCGAGACGTCACGGTCTGCATCGCGGTTTACGCCGCTCGACTGCGATTCATTCCTGAAGGATTCCCGCCGGACATGGCCTCCGAGCGCCGCCTTGACCGTACCGCCCGGAAGACTGAACAGGTTGCCGTTGACCTGGGCATCCAGCGACCAGAGATCCGACCGGCTGTCGGTCTGGTCCACGCTCGGGTCCTGCGTCAGGAAAAAGGTCAGGACCTCTTCGTTGCGGATCTGGCTATAGGTCGCGTCGGCCGACGCAAACCAGCCCGGCGCAAGCGCATAGTCGGCCCCGAAACTCCCGGAGAAGGATTCCGAGTCGGTCGTGTAGACCTGGGCGTATCCCGGCGCGGAATTGAGAATGGAATGGCTGACAACGTCCCGCTTTGAATAAAGCCCCGAACCGGAGAGTTCCAGGGCCGGCCCGACGGCCTGCCGCACGGATACGACCGCGCTATGCCGGCTCTGTTCCGGCAGGAGATCGACCGCGCCGGTATCGGGAACCGGCGTGCCATCGGTCAGCAGCGGGAGGCCGATATCCGGGCGGTCTGCGAGGGTCAGGTTTCCGCGGTCGAAATATTCATAGGTGCCGAGGATGTTGCCGCTGCCCCAGGCGGTGCCGAGCGTCTGGCTGAGACGGTATTCCGCCATGTCGCCCTCGGTGACGGCGCCATACCGGGCGCTGGTCTCGGCCCCTTCGAAATCGTCCCGCAGGACAAAATTGATCACGCCCGCCACCGCATCCCCGCCATAGATCGAGGAGGCCCCGTCGGTCAGGACATCGACCCGCTCCAGTGCGGACACCGGGATGAGCGAGAGGTCCACGAAGTCGCCGACCTTGGATGTCGGCGCCAGCCGGTTGCCGTTCAGCAGGACCAGGGTCCCGCGCGATCCCAGCCCGCGGAGATTGGCGCTGGTGCCGAACGTGTTGTTCTGGCGGGAATTGATGTCATTGGGCAGGCCGCCCGGCGCGAACTCGCTGGACCCGCCGCCGAAATTCTGCGGCAATGTCCGGATGAACTGCTCGGTCGTGGTGACGCCCGACCCGAGAATCTCGTCCCGGCTGTAGACCTGCAGCGGCGAGCTTTCCGGCGCAATGCCGCGCAGGCTGGTGCCCGTCACGGTGACTGTATCGATCCTCAGGGTCCCGGTATCGCCATCGGCTTGGGACCGCTCGGGAAGGGTCCTGGCCGGCGTGTCCTCCTGCGGCCGATGCGCGGGCGCAGCGGCCGGTTCAGGCGTGCCGGCCCGTTGCCGGATAATGACCGCGCCGCCCTGCCCTTTCACGGCTTCGAGCCCGCTGCCCTGAAGGAGGCGCTCCAGTGCCGCGTCCGGCGCGAAACTTCCCTGCAGTCCCGGTGCGGCGCGCCCGGCGACAAGCGCTTCGGGAAACAGGATGGGCGTGCCCGACTGGGCGCCGAACGCGCGCAGCGCGTCGCCAAGCAGGGGAGCATCGATATTGAACGCGACCTCCCCGCCCGGCGCGGGCGTTTCGGCTTGGGCGCCGCCCATGCCGGATGACAGGATGATGGTTGCTGCCGCAGCGCTGAACAGCCGCGTTTTGAATAGTGACGTATTGAACATGGACCCCTCCGGATTGCCTGACCCGCGTCAGGGTTCGCCCCGGACGCTCAACCTGTTCAACGAGTTGGTGAGAGGATGTGGCAGTCCTGTTTTTGACTGT